>PVMS01034205.1_pt1 | contig 15183 bp, 14 predicted proteins | sample 1853461 | NCBI WGS metagenome assembly PVMS01 (sample SAMN08582032, study PRJNA380276) | Marine sediment metagenome, whole genome shotgun sequencing project. | isolation source: ocean sediment barecode stripped | collected 2017 | reverse complement strand
TCCATCTGCGCCGCACCCGTGATCATGTTCTTCACGTAGTCCGCGTGGCCCGGGCAATCGACGTGCGCATAGTGACGATTCCCCGTCTGGTATTCAACGTGGCTCGTCGCGATCGTGACCGTCTTGGTCTCGTCACGCTCGGTCCCACCCTTGGCGATGTCTTTGTAGCTTTTGACTTCGCCGCCATGCTTTTCGGCCATCACCTTCATGATCGCCGCCGTCAGCGTCGTCTTGCCGTGGTCGATGTGACCGATCGTTCCTACGTTGATGTGTGGTTTGTCTCGGACAAACTTTTCTTTAGCCATCGTTAGCTCCTCAGCCGCCCTTCGCCTTGGCGACGATTTCATCAGCGATGTTTCCTGGCACCGCCTGATACTCCTTGAACTGCATCGTGTAGACTGCACGCCCCTGAGTCTTGGAGCGCAAGTCGTTCACGTAGCCAAACATGTTTGCTAGCGGAACCTCGGCGCGGATCACTTGGAGCCCGCCGACGGAATCCATCCCGCCGACGCTACCGCGACGTGAGTTCAAATCGCCGATGACCTCACCCATGTAATCCTCGGGCACCCGAACCTCGACATCCATCACGGGCTCGAGCATATGAATGCCTGCGCGCTTCGCGCCCTCCTGAAATGCCAGTGAACCCGCCACTTCGAAGGCAGCCTGGCTCGAGTCGACATCGTGATACGAGCCGTCGTAGAGAGTGGCTTTGACGTCGATCACCGGATAACCCGCCATGACACCTCGAGTCATTGCGTCCTTGATGCCCTTCGACACCGCCGGGATGAATTCTCTCGGGATGGCACCGCCAACGATCTTGTTCTCGAACTCGAAGCCACTGCCGGCCTCGAGCGGCTCGAGCTTCACCCAGACGTGACCGTACATACCGCGGCCACCGCTTTGCTTGACGTAGCGGCCCTCGGCCTCGATTTCCTTGTTGATCGTCTCGCGGTACGCGACCTGCGGTGCGCCGACATTGGATTCGACCTTGAACTCGCGCTTCAGGCGGTCGACGATGATCTCGAGGTGGAGCTCGCCCATGCCGCTGATGATCGTCTGGCCAGACTCTTCATCGGTGTGAGCGCGGAAGCTCGGATCCTCGGCCGCCAGCTTCTGGAGACCTACCCCGAGCTTGTCCTGGTCGACCTTGGTCTTCGGTTCGATGGCGACTGAGATGACCGGCTCTGGGAAGTCCATCCGCTCGAGAATGATCGGCGCTTTATCGTCGCAAAGGGTGTCACCGGTGGTAGCCGACTTGAGCCCTACCGCCGCCGCGATGTTCCCGGCTCGAATCTCTTTGAGCTCTTCGCGGTTGTTGGCGTGCATCTGCAGGATGCGACCGATGCGTTCCTTCTTACCCCTGGTCGAGTTGAGCACTCCCGTGCCCGCTTGGAGGACCCCCGAGTAAACACGAAAGAAGGTCAACTGACCGACGAAAGGATCGTTGACAATCTTGAACGCTAGCGCGCTAAACGGCCCTTCGTCCGACGCCGGTCGCTCCAGCTTCTTTTCAGGGTCATCCGGGTCGACACCTTGAATGGGGGGAACATCGAGGGGCGATGGAAGGAAGTTCACGACGGCGTCCATCAACTGCTGAACGCCCTTGTTCTTGAAGGCAGAGCCGGTGAGTACCGGGACGATGCTTTGCTCGAGGCAGCCCTTGCGAACCGCCCTGAGGATCTCGTCCTCCGTGAAGTCGGTGTCCCCCTCGAGGTAGCGCTCCATCAACGCGTCATCCACCTCGGCTACAGCCTCGGTGAGGACCGCGCGCGCCTCCCGGGCTTGCTCCTCGTGCTCTTTGGGGATCTCCACGACCTCCCACTCGGCGCCGAGGGTGTCGTCGTCGAATCGGTTGGCCTTCATGTCGACCAAATCGATGACGCCTAGGAGCTCGCCTTCCTGCCCAAGTGGCAACTGTACCGCTACCGCAGGTGCGCCGAGCCGGTCTTTGATCGACTGGAAGGCACTGGGAAAATCGGCTCCGGCTTTGTCCATCTTGTTGATGAAGCAGATCCGCGGGACACCATATCGATCAGCCTGGCGCCACACTGTCTCGGACTGTGGCTCGACACCCTCTTTGCCGTCGAACACGGCCACAGCGCCATCGAGCACGCGGAGGGAGCGCTCGACTTCGATGGTGAAATCGACGTGGCCCGGCGTGTCGATGATGTTGATGCGGTACTGCTTCCCATTGAAAGGGCCCGCTTCGGGGCACCAGAAGCACGTCGTGGCAGCCGAAGTGATCGTAATGCCACGCTCTTGCTCCTGCTCCATGTAGTCCATGGTTGCGGTGCCGTCGTGCACCTCACCGATCTTGTAGTTCACCCCGGTGTAGAAGAGGATCCGCTCAGTCGTCGTCGTCTTGCCCGCATCGATGTGGGCCATGATGCCGATGTTGCGGGTCTGATCTAGTGGGTACTGCCTAGCCATTGGATTCTTTGAGCTCGACTCTTTCACATTGACTCTTCATGCACAAAACCCCCCCCGACCCGGAAGCCGCCCTCGGGCTTCGTCATCTCAGAGAGGGTTTCGAGAGGCACATCGGTTGCAACGTCTGTTGCGGTTTTCCCGGTGACTCTCTCTATGTGCTCGATGTCATGAGTTCAGCTGCTGCTCCTTGCCCGAGTGGTTTCCGTAGACCTGCCCAGACGTTGAAAAATCCCTACCATCGATAGTGGGCAAACGCTTTGTTTGCATCCGCCATCTTGTGCGTGTCCTCGCGCTTCTTGACCGCATTGCCTCGGCCTTGCGAGGCCTCCATGAGCTCCCCGGCGAGACGCTCCTGCATCGACTTCTCACCACGAGCGCGTGCGTATTGAACGAGCCAACGCATCGCCAGCGCGTTTCGACGGTCCGTCCGAACTTCGACCGGAACCTGATACGTTGCACCACCGACGCGGCGGCTCTTCACTTCGACGCGAGGCTTCACGGAGTCGAGTGCTTTCTTGAACACGTCGAGCGGCTCTTCCTTGAAACGCTCCTCGATGATGCCGAATGCACCATAGAGGCACTTTTCGGCTGTCGAACGCTTTCCCGCAAGCATCAAAGAGTTGACGAACTTGGCCACCAACCGGTCGCCGTACTTCGCGTCGGGGATGATCTCTCTCTTCGGTGCTCCAGCTCGGCGACTCATGACGTTGGCTCTAGTTAGTTCTTGGGGCGCTTTACGCCGTACTTGGATCGCTTGTTGACTCGGTTTGCTTTGTTGGTGTTGGACGGACCGATCGCGCCGGTAGCGTCGAGCGTGCCGCGAACCACGTGGTAGCGGACGCCGGGAAGGTCCTTCACACGACCGCCGCGAATGAGCACCACCGAGTGCTCCTGAAGATTGTGTCCCTCACCAGGGATGTATGTCGTCGCTTCGATGCCGTTCGACAAACGAACACGAGCGACTTTGCGAAGCGCGGAGTTCGGCTTCTTGGGAGTGGTGGTGTATACGCGAACGCACACACCCCGCTTCTGCGGGCACCGCTGAAGAGCCGGCGAGTCCGTCTTCGACTTGATCCGTTTTCGTCCTTTGCGGACGAGCTGATTGATCGTTGGCATAAGTACCCGAAAAAGCGTGCATTTCTTCGCCGGCCGGTCACTTCCCCACGCGGCAAAGGGAGCGAAGGATAGGCGTGAAAGTCTCGCTGTCAACCGATCAAAAATCCAATCGCAATCTGCCGCCCGTGAGGCCCAACTCGAGCCGGATCTGAGTTCGTTTCTCAACGAGATCGGGCACTTTATCCGGCATTTCGCGCTTGCGCGTGGTCCGAATGACAGGCTTGAACCGGACCTCGGCCTCGATCACGCCCGCGACATAAAAGCCGAGAAGCCCGCCAACGCTGACCCAGTTGCCGATTCGCAAGGCGCGTTCGACTCGCTCCGCCCGCTCGATCTGGTCAGAGGTCGGATTCTCGTTTCGCAGAGAATTGTGACCGATGAACGTCGCGATCGAAGCGACCAAGAAGGCTGATTCCATAACTGCAAACATGATCCCGAGCTTGCGGTTTTGGTTTTGGAATTGGCCAATACCCCACGGAAGCGCCGCGATCCATCGTGAGTTGACCCGCTCGACCGTTTCGGTGCCGACCAGCTCCTCGAGCTCTGCAATGCGCTGCTGCTGCCTGATCAGCTGTTCGACCTCGTCGGTGCGCTCTTGCTGTTGCCGCGCCGCCTGGAGCGCATCCTCACGGGCACGTTCGATGTCGAACTGCCTTTTTATCTGCTGGAAGGACTGCACGACTGCTTCGGGAAAGGCGACCGGGTCGATGTCGTATTCATCGTCCTCGTCGAGAAGCAGCTGGAATTGCTCGCGCGCCGCCTCCTCTTTGCCGAGGAACAGATAGGTGGCCCCCAAGTACTTTCGTGCCTCGAGGCGTATGACCGGATTTCGAGCGCGGGGGACGACCCCTCCCACGAGGGACTCGAGCTCCTTGGCAGCCTTGGCATAGTTGTGCTTGTCGTACGCGCGACGTGCGGACTCGAAATCCGAGAGCTCATCGGCGGCCGCCGGCAGAGTAAATGCGGCAACAAGAAGATACGCTAGGCCGAAACGCGCGATGCGCCGCATACTCCCGCGTTCTACGGGGTTTCGCCTCGCCTCTCAAGGGCGAAGCTGTGCTCGGTGAGGTCGCCGCCCGCGCGAAGGTTCACCACGCTCTTGTAAGTCGCGTAGCCAGGTGCCTCGATCTTCACCTGGGCTGACGCGTTGAGCGCGTTCATCGGAATGCGAAGGATCTCGCGGATTCTTCCGGACATGGTCCGATTGCCCGAGAGCGTGATCTGAACGGAAGCGTTTGGGGGGGCTGGTCCCTTGAGATACAAGCGCGCGGCTTTGTACCGAAGCTTTACCGCCAGTTCGAAATCTCGCGAGCCGGCGGAAATCTGACGGCGGACCACGCGCTCCTCGCAGCAGCCCTCGGCACCGACGAAACGAAACGTGTGCCTGCCCACTTTGAGGCGAATGCGCTGAAAGTCCGGTCCATACGCACGCGGCGGGCCACCATCCACGCTGATCGACACGTTGGGAGGCGTGGGCTTGAAGACCACCCAGCGACGACGGCCGGTGCCGGCAGAGACTTTCGGCCCGGTAGAGGCACTCTTCGAAGCCGCGTCAGCGCCGTCGTCGGGTGCCCGTTCGCTGGGCGATCGGCCGTCGACCGTGTCATCCCGAAGCGCCTCGATTTCACCTTCGGAAGATGCGTCGCCTATCTCGGCACCCGTGGCAGGCGCAATGCCTTGCCGCCACGTCCCATAGCCGACAGCTCCGAGCATGAGAACGATCGCCCCGACGACGGTGAAACCAATCGCCAATCGACGACGTCGTCGCCCGAGTGAGCCGAGCAACTTTAGCGCGCGCTCGTTCCCATCATCGATCGCGAGAGCACGGCTCAACGCCGCCTGCGCTTTCGGAATATCGTCGGCCTTTGCTGCCTCCGCGCCCGTACTCAACAGCACTTGAAGCGCCTGTGTCTTCAACTGTTCCGCGACTTCGCTCGGTTTACTGAGGTAGCGCGCAAGCGTCTCGTCTGGATCGTCGATCCCCATTCCCGCGATGAACGCCTTCAGCTCGGCGGCCATTTCACCGGCGCTCTGATAGCGGTCGGTCGGATGCCGGGAGAGCGCTTTCGACATGATCGCAGCGAGGTCCGCACCGATCTGGGGTCGAAGGCGAAGCGGGTCCGGATAGTCCCCGTCCAGAAGCAACTTCAGGAGATGATGCGCGTTTCGGCCGACGAAGGGCAGCCGCCCCGTGGCGCAGAAGTAGAGGACTGTGCCGAGGGAGAAAACGTCGCTTCGGACATCGCAATCGCCGGTTTCGATTTGCTCTGGCGCCATGTGCCCGGGCGACCCGAGGATCTGCCCAGTGGCCGTGAAGGTGTGGGTATCCACCATGTGTGCGATCCCAAAGTCCGTCAGCTTCACGCATCGGTCCTCGTGGATCAGCACGTTCTCCGGCTTCACGTCACGATGAATGATTCCCTTTTCGTGTGCTTCGCTGAGCGCATCGGCAAGCTGCAGCGCGATACACGCAGCAATCTCAGGAGGCATCTCCTTGTGCTCGAGCACGAAGTCTTTGAGGGTCGGCCCGGTCAGCAGCTCCGCAGCGATGTACGTTTCGTCGGAGGCCTCGCCGCTGTAATCGTAGATCTCGAGAATGTGCGGATGACGCAGCATCGCTACGCTCTTAGCCTCACGCGTGAACCGGGCGCGGGCTTCACTCGTTCGCTGCAAATGCGGGTGGAGCACCTTGAGAGCCACCAAGCGATCGAGCGAGCTGTCTCGCGCGCGGTAGACCGTAGCCATGCCACCGTGGCCGATCTCGTTGAGGACCTCGTACTTCTCCAACTTGCGTAACATCTTCGCGGGAACTCTGAGGATATCAGGGTTCAGGTGCCGCCGCCCCAGCCTAAATCAGAGGGGCCCGAGCCGATCTGGGGCGCAAAACTCGAAATCCCCCAAGGGGCTCACCCCGTCATTGCCTCCACCGACGACGAACACCCCGCTCTCGAGAACGATTCCGCCAGGTGCAGCCCGAGGTGCATTGAGAAGCAAGAGCGAGGCGATCTCCACGTCCGAAGTCGACCAGCGAACCTCTTCGACCAGGCGGGAGTTGGTGCCACCGACGAGGAGGGCGCTTCGAGCCGGTTGGAGTACCTCGAGGCGGGCCGAAGTCCAGGTCGGGCCCGTCATCGCAGAGCAGCTGCCCGGACAGCCATCGAACCGAACCGTGTCTTGGCGCAGGGCCCCCACGTCGTCCGTGCCACCCATGAGGAGCGCCCGTGTTTGTCCGTCGCCGACCAGTACCGCGGCTTCGCGGATCCCGTCGATCAGGGAGGTCACCGGCTCCCCGGTCGAGCTGCTTTGTCGAAGAAGCTCGGCGTTCCCCACGGGGTCGCCACCGACCACCAACACGTCGGTTCCGAGGGTCGTCGCCGCGGGGCCGGAGCGCGGCTCGCTCAGTTGAAGCAAGGTCACCGCGCCCTCGGGTTCGACCAGCGACACGCCGGACTGCGCCTCGTCGCCAAGTTGCCCGCCGATCACCATCGCACCGATCCCAGGGATCGACACGAGCGCGGAGCGCGGGCCTGCTCCCGCATGCAGCGCGACGGGCGTAATTCGGTTGAGCCCGTCGGCCATGTCGAAGATGAAGGCAGATGCATTGCTCGGAAGCACGAGGATTTCGTTCTCGTCGATCGATGCCGCCTGCGTGGGGCCGAGGTTCGGCAACGAGAGGTCCTGTTCGAACAGTCGTGACTCCCATTCGAGCACGTCCAAGAACTCGACTTGCTCCTGCGTTGCCTCGGTGCCTCCGACGAGAAATGCAAAGGTATCGGACTGCACCATGCCGAACGAGGCGCGTGGGGCTTCCATGAAGTTGAAGGCGACGCGCTCACAGGATCCGGGAGCGGTCGTGACTACCCGCATCAGGCCGCCTGTAAGGGCGGGCACGAAGCTCGGAGGCGCGGTGACCAGGTCGGTGGTCGGGCCTTCGATCGTCACGCGGATGCGGGTTTGTTCAACGAACGATTCGAAGGAGAGAAGCGCATCGAACTGACCGTCGATGATGGGATACTCGAGCTCCTGCGCGGGGCGCTCGCCTTCCTGGATGCCGATCCGAAGCGTGGTAGCGTCGGTGCCCGCGGCGGGGTTGCCGTTTTCACCATCGACCACGAAGGCTTGAAAAACGAAGGGCGCGGGGTCGTCGTTGCACGCCCAAGCACAGACGGAGACGCAGACACAAACCAAGCGAAGCAAGACCACCCGAACGAGCACGTGGAGAGGTTGCTTTACCGCTCGCGCGCAAGCAAGTAGAGGATCACGGTGTGGGCAGAACCTATAGCTCCGGTCGATGAGCCAGCCACCGCCCGATCTTTGAGCGCGGAGCTCGGTTTCGCCTGGCTAGATTCGCATCGAAGCGACCCGCGCGACGGACGCTATTCGTTCCTCGCCGCCTGGCCCGAAGAGGAGATCAGCGTGGCGTTCGGGGCCGAGTCCCCGTTCTCGCCGCTCACGGAAGTCGGCGGACCCACCGAGACCGTCAATCCCGAGGGGCCGAAGCCAAGCGCGGTGCCGCAATGGATCGGATACATCGCCTACGACGCGTTCTGGTCCGCGCCCGTGCGCGGGACTCCTCGTTTCGAACGTTCGAAAGATCCGATCGTGTTTTTTAGACGCTACCCTGCTTTGCTGGCAATCGATCACTTGGACGGAAACGCGTGGATCGTCGGGGACGACGAAGCGGCATGCAAGGGCTTCCAGAAGCGCTTCGAGCGCCTCCATGAACCGAGAACCATTCGGCCGTCGGTAGGCCCGATGCACGTCGATGATGCGGCCGAGCACCGATCCACAATTGTCCGGGCGCTCGACTACATCGCCCGCGGCGACGTATACGAGGTCAATCTCGCACGTCGCTGGTCGGCGAGATTCGAGGGAAGCGCGTTCGAGCTGTGGCAAGCGATGCGCGACGCTAGCCACGTCCCTCTCGGCATGTTCCTCGACGCCAGAGAACGCGCAGTCTTGGCGTGCACGATGGAGCGCTTCGTCCGCTGGCATGCCGAGAGCGGAACCCTCGTCACGCGTCCAATCAAAGGCACAATTCGAAGAGAGGCCGGCGACGACGAGGCCCCCAAGCGGCTGCTCGCCGATCCAAAGGAGCGCGCAGAGCATTCGATGATCGTCGACCTGATGCGAAGCGATCTGGGCCGAGTCGCGGAGACCGGCTCGGTCAGGGTGGACACACCGCTTGCCGTCGAGGCCTTTACTGGCCTCTATCATCTCGTCAGCACGGTGAGTTGCGCTACTCGACCAGAGGTCGACTTGCCGTCGATTCTCCAGGCGATTTTTCCACCGGGTAGCGTCACCGGCGCGCCGAAAATCCGTGCGCTCGAGATCATCGAGGAGCTCGAGCAGCATCCACGAGGCGTGTACTGCGGGGCGGTCGGGTTCGTCGACCGCGACGGTGGGCTTTCGCTAGCGGTCGCGATTCGGACGGCGACCGTACATGCAGGAGAGGTTCACTACTGGGCGGGCGGAGGCATCGTCGAAGCCAGCGACCCCGACCGCGAAGTCGCCGAGACGGACCTCAAGGCGCGCGTCTTCCTCGACGCAATCGCGAGACTTCGTCGTTCGTGATCGTGCGTCGTGGTCGACTCACGATCACGACTCACGACGTGCGCGCCGGCGCTGACACTGTTCCTAGCGCCTCGGGTCCGGGGGCGGCTTTACCGGCCGAGGCAGGCGATTGCGTCCCGTGATCAGTCGCACCCCCCGTGTTCCGAAGAAGTATTGCCACACCCAGTCAGTGAACACGGCGAGCTTTCGCCGGAAGCCGATTAGGAAGAGGATATGAATGAAAGCCCACAGGATAAACGCGAAATAGCCTGAGACGCGGAGCTTCCCGACCTGGGCGATCGCTTTATTGCGTCCGATGATCGCCATCTCCCCTTTGTCTTTGTAGACGAATACGGCGCGACCCGGTGGTGGGGCGCCCCTCAACTTCGCGCGAAGCTCCGCTGCAATCGTCTCGCCCGCGAAGCGCCCCATTTGAAGTGCGCCTTGTGCGACTCCGGGAACTGGCTTGTTGGTCTTGGGGTCGACACGATGCGCCAAGTCACCCACCACGAACACGTTGGGATGCCCCGGCACCGTGAGATCGTCGCCGACGATGACGTGTCCCCCGCGATCCAATTCGACGCCGAGGGTCCCCCCGATCGGCGTCGCCCTGACGCCCGCGGCCCAAATGACGTTGTTCGCATCGATCCGAATCTCCCCGTCGGGGGTCTTGGCGGTAAGGCCCTTGTCGTCGATGTTGGTCACCATAGCCTGCAGAGTGACCGTCACTCCCCGGCTTTCGAGTTGCTTTTGCGCCTTGGCGGAAAGCTTCGGATCAAATGCCAACAGTATGCGATCGGCATGGTCGAGCAGGATGATGCGCGACGTGGTGGTGTCGATGTGCCGGAAGTCTTTTCGCACCGACTCCACGATCTCGGCGAGCGCACCTGCCATCTCGACCCCAGTGGGACCCGCTCCGACGATGGCAAAAGTGAGCGCGGCCCGTTTGGCCTCCTCGTTTCGTTCGAGCTCTGCCTGCTCGAAGGCCAACAAGAATCGCGCACGCACATTGGTCGCCTCATCGATCGTTTTCAGGCCGGGCGCATGCTTGGCCCAGTCGTCATTGCCGAAGTAATTCGTCTCGGCGCCAGTCGCCAAGACCAGATAGTCGTAGCTGTACGGCTCGTCTTCTAAATCGATCGTCTGAGCTTCGAGGTCGACGCTCCCGACCGACGCCATGATCACTTCACAGTTGGCCTGCCGGCGTACGATCTTCCGAATCGGCGCGGCGATGTCTCCCGGTGAGAGCGCGGCGGTCGCAACTTGGTAGAGCAATGGCTGGAACAGGTGATGGTTGTGCCGGTCGATGATGGCGACCTCGGCATCGATGTGGTCGAGCGCTTTCGCAGCCGCGAGGCCTCCGAACCCGCCGCCGACGATCGCGACGCGGGGTTTTTGCCTCTGCTCAGTCACGAAGCAACGACGATATCGCGTCCCGCCCCTGGTGTCAGCTGCAGGACCGGAGGCGCTGACGCTGAATTTATGCTGGATTCGACCGAGACGCGGCTATACCTTCTCGACGATGCGCTTCGATGTATTGCTGATCGCCGGCTCGATCCTCCTCTTCGCGTGCGCGAAGAAGGATGTCACTCCGACCGCAGAAACGGCCCAAGTCGCCTCCTCGGTTTCGCCCAAAGAAGCCAAAGCGATTGCGGAAGAGGCCTACATCTATGCGTTTCCGATGCTCGAAAACTATCGGACGTTGTACGCCCAGGCGATCGACAAGAGCGCGCCGGGGTACGGGGCTCCGTTTAACCAGCTTTCCCACACGACTGAGCTACTCGGACCCGAGTTCAAAGACGTGGTTCGACCCAACAACGACACCTTGTATTCGTTCGCGTGGCTCAACCTTCGCGCACAGCCGGTCATCATCACGGTCCCGCAAACCGAGGGCCGGTACTACTCGGTCCAGCTCGTCGATCTGTTCACCAACAACTTGGGCTACATCGGAACCCGCGCGACCGGCGGCACGAAGGGTAGCTATCTGGTCGCCGGACCACAGTGGGGCGGCGCCAAGCCCGGGAACGTCACCGCAGTGATTCAGAGCGATAGCTCGTTCGTTTTCTGCCTAGTCCGAATTCAAGTGAATGGACCAGACGACATCGCTGCCGCCGTCGCGCTGCAAGACATAACCCACCTGACGGCGATGAACGTGTTCATGGGTAGGTCGCGGGTACCGGTGGCAGGAGGCATCACCTTTCCCAAGTATGACCCGCGGAAGGCGAAGTCGGCGGGCTTCGTCGACTACCTGAACTTCTTCTTAACCCTGGTGAGGATCCCGAAGCGCGAAGACGCGCTGATGAAACGATTTGCGCTCATCGGCATCAAGCCAGGCATGCTCTCGGCATCGTTGTCACTCAACGCAGAGACACGCGAGGCCGTCGACGCAGGCGTGGGCGCGGCCCTGATCAAGATCTCGAAATCCGCAAATGATGTCACTGCGCTCAAGGGTGTGACCGGGCGTGCCAACACAAGCTGGGGCGGAGCGGTCGGTATCTTCGGTTCCCCCGAGGTGATGCAAGGCAGGTACCTGGTTCGCGCCACAGCGGCAATGATCGGTCTCTACGGCAACGACGCGGAGGAAGCGTACTATCCGATCGCCAACACCGACGCGTCTGGCGATCCGCTCGAAGGAACGCACACCTACGTGATGCACTTCGAAAAGGACGAGCTGCCACCGGTCGACGCCTTTTGGTCGATGACGATGTACAGCCTACCGAACCAACTCATGGTGGCGAACCCGATCGATCGCTACTCGATCGGCGACCGGAGCAAGCTTCGCTATGAGAAAGACGGATCGCTCACGCTCTACATCCAGCAGGAGTCACCGGGAAAGAAGAGAGAGAGCAACTGGCTCCCCGCACCTGACGGTTCGTTCTCTCTTCAGTTCCGAATGTACCTGCCCGAACCAGAAGCGGTCGAAGCACCACTCTACTTGCCTCCGCCAGTCCAACTAGTCCGGTGAGAGGGTCCGGCCCGAGCTCACGAACGAGATGGCGTTCGTGCCTGACCGTCCGACCATGATCGCCTCGATGAACGGCGCTTGGACCCCAGCGTCGGTCGCATGCCACTCCAAGATGAAGTTCGCTCCCGAACCGCCGGTTATGTCGTGGCGTTCGACGAGAAACTCGATCGTCTGTAGCGGCTCGAGTCGGATGAGTTGGTCGACGTACTTCTTCGAGAGCTTACCGTTGGTGTCGTAGTAGTGGACGGTGCTCAGGTAGAGGGGGGCCGTCATGTCGGTATTGCGGACACTGAGCATCGCTTCGAGCAGATAAGGGCGGCCCCCGTCGTAATAGATATGCGAGTAGATCGGGACATAGACGATACGGTGAACCGGAAGCGACTCCGCCGACACGTCGTTGGCGGCGTACTCGTCTAGGTTAGGCGCCGTGTACGATCGGGGCGGCTCGTACTGCACTGTCTCTTCGATCGCTTCGAGTCGTTCCTCAGTGTTCGTCCGCGCACGCACATATAGAAGAGCGAGGCCTCCGATTACAACGAGGATCAAGATTCGGACGCCGTGCTCCGAGAACCAAAGAAACCACTCTGGGTATTTTGAATCGTCGCTCACTTGAACACTCCTCGGATGCTTCGGTCCGCTCGGGTATCGCATTTTTGACGACTCCCCTGCAAGCCCTTGCCCTCGAAGCTTGAGGGGACGCCCATGCGTGTTATTAGGAGGATCGCTCCCGGGTCGTCTAAGGGCAGGACAATAGGCTTTGGACCTGTGAATGGTGGTTCGAATCCACCCCCGGGAACCATTTCATGATGCGCGCACGATGGATTGTCACGGTTGCTCTGGTCGCTAGCTCTGCGGGCGGGTGTACGAAAGCGGCAAGCTCTCCGCCCGTCGAGAACCCGAGCAACGTCGGCGAGATTGGCGGTTGCGACCATGACATCGACTCTAGCGCGGTCGCGAAACATGCCTGGCCCTTCCCCGCCGAGGCGCGCGACGTGCGCTGGGGCAACCAGTACCAGAAGATGAAGCTCAAGCTGAACCCGCGACATGCCGCCTTCGTCACCGCGACCGTGACATGGAAGAAGGGCGAGCTCATCGAGGTCGAAGACAGCGAGATAGTCTTTCAGAAGCCGCGCCAGGTTGTCGCAAGGCACGACATCTTCGTCACCCGCAAAGTCTGGGACCAGGGCGTACGAGTCGAACGCACCACCAAGGCCGTGTCCGCAGGCGATGTCGCAAACTTCCTGTTCTACAACTCACGCGGCTACTGCATGATTCAGACGGACGACGGCGCCGCGTGGACCAAGTGCACCCTCGACGGCTCCTTCGAGGGTGTCAGTGCCGAACAGCCCTTCGCTTGCGAGCAGACGTGGTGGATCAAAGTCCGTAGGAGCAAGGTCGACAAGGGCTGGATGCCGTTCGACGACACCCTCATGGTGCGCGTTCCTTCGCAGGACGAGACAACCAAATGAACGTCTCCTGATTTCCCTTGGGGCCGACAAGGACGCTGTCGGCCTCGGCCACCCGCTCGAAACCGATTTGTTCGGCATCGCGTACGAGCACTCTCACAGCCTCGCGCCGGACCTCCATGTCTCGAACCACGCCGCCTTTTCCCACTTTGTCTTGGCCAACTTGAAACTGCGGCTTGATCAAGGCCAACACTTCGCCACCCGGCACGAGAATCTCGTACGCCGCTGGGAGCAGCTTTTCGAGCCCGATGAACGACGCGTCTATCACGACGAGGTCGACCGGCCCCGAAAGATCTTCTCGATTCACGTAACGAGCGTTGGTGCGTTCCATGCTGATGACGCGCGGGTCTTGGCGGAGCTTGTCGTGAAGCTGACCGTACCCCACGTCGATTGCGAATACTTTGGTGGCACCACGTTGGAGTAGGCAATCGGTGAAGCCTCCCGTCGATGCTCCGAAATCTGCGACGACTTTCGCGGTGGGGTCGTACTCGAATGCATCGAGCGCGCCTTCGAGCTTGATTCCGCCGCGCGACACGAAAGGATGGTCGGCCTCTCGTACTTGGATCGGGCTGGCGGCGTCTAGGGCTTCTCCGCTCTTCTCAATACGCTTCTCACCAACGAAGACCTTTCCGGCGAGGATCAGCGCTTGCGCACGAGCCCGCGAAGGCGCGAGACCCTTCTCCGTCAGCAACACGTCGGCGCGGAGCTTCGACACTCGGCAAGACTGGACTAACTTTCTTTGAAAAGCGAACGGCGTTATACCGTAGCCATGGCGCGAAGCGTTCTGATCGTACTGGGGTTGGGCTCCATCGGATGGGGCCTCATGAGCTTTTTCGCTGGCTCTTACATGCCCGATTGGATGGGCCTGAGCGGTCCCGAGCACGGCGAGCTCTACATCGAGTCACTCGCCCTGAATGCAGGCCTGTGGCCAGCGCTCGGGGTTTTTGCCTTCTTTGGCGCTGCATTCCAACGCCTCCGCCTCGCCGCGACACTCGCGTTCATGGTTTGCGCCGCAGGAATCGCTGGAGGGCGTATCTTAGCGCTGGTCAATGGGGGGTTGCCCGGCGTGTACACCGGCCTGGCCCTCGCAATCGAAGTGGCGATCGTCGTCGCCGCATCGGCAGGGTACATCTCGGAAAAGACCCGATTGGCACGTGAAGCCCGCGAACAAAAGAAGGCTCAGAAGGCCGCTCTCGAAGCCGCGCTACAAAAAGAACACGTTGAAGAAGCCGCCACGCCACAAGCGTCGCCCACTGCGCCCGCGGACTGACGGCGCTGTCCTAGAACGGAATGTCGTCGTCGCCGAATTCGTCGGCTGCCGGTGGGGTGCTGCCACCCTCGCCGCCGCTGCCACCCTCAAAGTCACCGGGCGCCCCCGAATCGCGGCGGCTACCGAGCAGCACGATGTTCGTGGCCACGATCTCGGTCGATGTGCGCTTGTTGCCGTCTTTGTCGTCCCACTGGCGGTACTGGATGCGGCCCTCGGCGCAGATCGGACGGCCCTTGGAAAGAATGTTGTTGAGGGCTTCGCCGCGCTTGCCCCAGATGATGACCGTGTGCCACTCGGTACGCTGTTGACGCTCGCCGGCGCGGTTCGCGTAGGACTCGGTCGTGGCCAAGCGCAGGCGCAGCACAGCCTGCCCGTTTTGGGTG
>PVMS01170110.1_pt1 | contig 15186 bp, 14 predicted proteins | sample 1853461 | NCBI WGS metagenome assembly PVMS01 (sample SAMN08582032, study PRJNA380276) | Marine sediment metagenome, whole genome shotgun sequencing project. | isolation source: ocean sediment barecode stripped | collected 2017 | reverse complement strand
TTAGAATCAACCACAGGAAAATCACCTTCCATACGAGCAATTACTCTTTCCGTTTGGATAGTTCCATCCTCTGCAATATCAATATGTGCTTGTGCGATTAATTTTTCTTCTTCCTCTTCAGCTGAAAGGTAAATAGGATCATTTATTAAATCAATTTTACCGTTTTCAACTTTACGATAAGGAGTTTCTAAAAATCCTAAATAATTTACTTTTGCATATACAGAAAGGGATGATATTAATCCAATGTTTGGTCCCTCAGGAGTTTCAATTGGACATAATCTACCATAGTGTGTAAAGTGAACATCACGAACCTCAAACCCAGCTCTCTCTCTTGAAAGTCCACCAGGTCCTAGTGCCGAAAGACGACGTTTATGAGTTATCTCTGCAATTGGATTGGTTTGATCCATAAATTGAGATAACTGATTGGTGCCAAAAAATGAATTAATTACAGAAGACAGTGTCTTCGCATTTATTAAATCGATTGGTGTAAACACCTCATTATCACGAACGTTCATTCGCTCTCTAATTGTACGAGCCATACGTGCTAATCCTATTCCAAACTGAGAAGATAGTTGCTCACCAACAGTACGTACACGACGATTAGACAGGTGATCAATATCATCAATTTCTGCTTTAGAATTGATTAACTCGATTAAAAACTTAATAATAGTAATGATATCTTCTTTTGTAAGAACTAACTTATCTATTGGAATATCAAGACCTAATTTTTTATTCATTCTAAAACGACCAACTTCTCCAAGATTATATCGTTGGTCACTAAAAAACAATTTATTAATAATTCCACGAGCCGTTTCTTCATCAGGCGGTTCAGCATTACGTAATTGTCTATAGATATGTTCTACTGCTTCTTTTTCAGAATTGGTAGGATCTTTTTGTAAGGTATTATGAATAATAGCATAATCTCCCTGTTGAGTATCTTCTTTATGTAAAAGAATTGTTTTTGAACCTGATTCAATAATTTCTCCAATATGAACTTTTTCAAGAATTGTATCACGATCTAAAATAATTTCATTACGCTCTATCGAAACTACTTCACCAGTATCTTCATCAACAAAATCTTCATGCCAAGTTTTAAGAACACGAGCAGCTAGTTTACGACCTAAATATCTTTTAAGTCCTGTTTTAGTTGCTTTTACTTCTTCAGCTAAATCAAATATTTCAAGAATATCTTTATCCCTTTCAAATCCTATTGCTCTAAAAAGTGTGGTTACAGGTAACTTTTTCTTTCTATCAATATAAGCATACATCACTTGATTGATATCGGTAGCAAATTCAATCCATGATCCTTTAAAGGGGATTACTCTTGCTGAATACAATTTTGTTCCATTAGCATGAAATGATTGTCCGAAGAAAACACCGGGTGAACGGTGTAACTGAGAGACAACAACCCGTTCTGCACCATTTATAACAAAAGTGCCGCTTGGTATCATATACGGAATTGTTCCTAAGTATACATCTTGAACTATTGTTTCAAAATCTTCATGTTCGGGATCTGTACAATATAATTTTAAACGAGCTTTTAAAGGTACACTGTAGGTTAATCCTCGTTCAATACATTCCTGAATGGAATATCTCGAGGGATCTACAAAATAATCTAAAAACTCTAATACAAATTGATTTCGGGTATCGGTAATTGGGAAATTTTCCATGAAGGTCTTGTAAAGCCCTTCATTTTCTCTTTTATCAGATTTGGTCTCTAATTGGAAAAAATCTTGAAAGGATTTAATTTGAATATCCAAAAAATCTGGATAGTCAGGCTTATTCTTTACAGTGGAAAAATTCAATCTTTCAGTTTGAGTTGCTGACATCTATGGACGAATTTTAATTATAATAAACTATGAACGCGTAGTATAAATAGTATAACCCATTATATACGCAAAATGGTCTAGGTCTATCCGCCAATGGTGGAAGACCTAAACCTTAAGGAATGGTGCTTAGGGAGCTTACTTAAGCTCAACCTCTGCTCCAGCTTCTTCTAACTGAGCTTTTAGTGCTTCAGCTTCATCTTTAGCTACACCTTCTTTAACTGGAGATGGTGCATTATCAACTAATCCTTTTGCGTCTTTAAGACCAAGTCCTGTAAGTTCTTTAACTAGTTTTACAACTGCTAATTTAGAACCTCCTGGAGCAGTAAGAATTACATCGAACTCAGACTTTTCTTCTTCGGCATCCTCACCACCAGCACCACCGCCAGCAGCAACAGCCACTGCAGCAGCAGCAGGCTCGATACCATATTCTTCTTTTAATATACCAGCTAACTCATTAACTTCTTTTACAGTTAAGCTAACTAATTGTTCTGCGAAATCTTTTAAATCTGCCATTTTCTATCGTTTTATTAAATTTTAATTTTTATATAAATATTTATACGTGCTAATTTATTTTATCCTTCCTTTTCGGATAAGGTCTTAACAATACCTGCTAATTTTCCTCCACTAGATTTAAGTGCTGAAATAACATTCTTAGCTGGAGACTGTAATAATCCAATAATCTCTCCAATTAATTCGTCTTTAGACTTAATATCTACCAGGGTATTTAGTTGATCATCACCTATGTATATAGCTTCTTCAATAAATGCTCCTTTAAGTAAAGGTTTTTCAGATTTTTTTCTGAATGCCTTTATTACTTTTGCCGGTGCACTACTAGTTTCAGCAAACATTAATGATGTATTTCCTTTAAGTACTTCTGGTAATTCACCAAAATCTTTATCGGAGCTATCCATTGCTTTTTTTAGCAAAGTATTTTTAACCACAGTCAATTTTACTCCAGCTCTAAAACAAGCTCTTCGTAAATTGCTGGTACTACCTGCATCAAGACCTGAAATGTCTGCTAAATAAATAGTTTCATTTTCGGTTAACTGTGCAGTTAGATCTTTTATTACTTGTGATTTTTCTTCTCTTGTCATAAGTTTAAAATTTTACTGCTCAGTAAATCTTTTTGAATCGATCTCAAGGCTAGGGCTCATAGTACTAGACATATAAATGCTTTTAATATAAACACCTTTAGCTGTTTGAGGTTTCAATTTTACAAGGGTTGTTAATAATTCTTTTGCGTTTCCTTCAATTTTTTCAGCATCAAAAGATGTTTTTCCTATTGCTGCATGAACAATACCAGTTTTTTCAACTTTAAAATCAATCTTACCAGCTTTTACATCGGAAACAGCCTTAGCAATATCCATTGTCACTGTACCAGTTTTAGGGTTAGGCATTAATCCACGAGGCCCTAAAATACGTCCTAATGGTCCTAATTTTCCCATAACACTTGGCATGGTCACAATTACATCGACATTTGTCCAACCTCCTTTAATTTTTGTGAGGTACTCGTCTAAACCAACATAATCTGCTCCAGCTTCCTTAGCTTCAGCTTCCTTATCTGGAGTTACCAGGGCTAATACTTTAACGTCTTTACCTGTACCATGAGGTAAGGTTACAACGCCACGTACCATCTGATTAGCTTTTCGTGGGTCTACATTAAGACGCACGGCTAAATCAACTGACGCATCAAAATTTACGTTGGTGATTTCTTTTATTAAAGCAGATGCTTCAGCCACATTATATACCTTATTAGGTTCTAATTTTGAATGAGCTTCCTTTTGCTTTTTTGTTAATCTTGCCATTTTATAGATTCTTTTTTCAGATTAAAAAGGTGCTTTACCTTTTACTTTCACTCCCATTGATCGTGCAGTACCAGCTACCATTTTCATAGCAGATTCTACAGTAAAGGCATTTAAATCTGGCATTTTATCTTCTGCAATTACCTTTATTTGATCCCAGGAAATCTTTGCTACTTTATTAATGTGTGGCTCACCAGAACCTTTTTTAATTTTGGCGGCTTCAAGGATTTGAACTGATGCGGGTGGGGTTTTGATGACAAAATCAAATGATTTGTCTTTAAAAACCGTAATTGCAACAGGCAATATTTTACCTTTCTTATCTTGAGTTCTTGCATTAAATTGCTTACAGAACTCCATAATGTTCACACCGGCAGCACCTAAAGCTGGTCCAACAGGTGGTGATGGGTTAGCAACACCTCCTCGAACTTGTAACTTTATTACTTTCTCTACTTCTTTTGCCATGTTTTAATTTTAATTTTGGTTTTGATTAAGTGGAAGCCTAAATAAAACCTATTATATATAGCGTGTAACAATTAAATTTTCTCTACTTGCATATAACTTAATTCTAATGGTGTCTTTCTTCCGAAAATTTTCACCATTACTTCAAGTTTGCGTTTTTCTTCATTTATTTTTTCTACTGTACCGTTAAATCCATTAAATGGTCCATCAATAACTTTAATGGTTTCTCCAATAATATATGGAATATTAACATTATCATCTTGTAACGATAATTCATCAACTTTGCCTAACAATCTATTGACTTCAGCAGGTCTTAATGGCACTGGGTCTCCTCCTTTTACTTCACCTAAAAACCCAATAACTCCATTAATAGATTTTATAATATGGGGTACTTCGCCAATTAAATCTGCTTGGATCATAATATAACCAGGAATAAAAACACGTTCCTTATTAATTTTTTTTCCATTGCGAATTTGTATCACTTTCTCAGTAGGAACCAAAATTTGTTCTACAAAATCTTGAAGATTTAATCTATTAATCTCCGATTCTATATACTCTTTAATTTTGTTCTCCTTCCCACTTACGGAGCGAATTACATACCACTTTTTGTCACTTTTAATTTCAGTCATCATTAAAACCTGTTAAGACTTAATCCATTCAAAGTATTTACTAATAACACCGCTAAAAACGGTATCAATTCCAAAAACAGCTAAAGCTAAAACTACTGAAAAAGCCGCAACAATAACTGTTAAGCGCTGTGCTTCAGACCATGTTGTCCATGTTACATGGTTTTTAAGTTCGTTATAAGATTCTTTAATATAGTTTATCATTTTAAAACTGTTTTATTTTGTTCTTTTTAGAAATCACCTTTAAAGGCAATTCATTATTCCAAGCACGGCTTGAGAGACTCACTTCGACTACGCCTGTCTACCGACAGGCAGGCTCAGTATAAACTTCTCGTCACCTTTTTTGTTCACTTTTGAATACCTATCCTTCAAAAGTAATTCATCTTTTCAAGCACGGGTTGAGAGACTCGAACTCACGACACCTGGTTTTGGAGACCAGTGCTCTACCAACTGAGCTAAACCCGTTTTTAGGGGTAGTTCTACGCCTTGCCTGCCGGCAGGCAGGTTTACCCGTTTATAAAATTCAAGGCATCCGCCAAAGGCGGACACCTTAAGTACTTTTTAATTAAACTTTTTTTTAGTCTAAAATTTCTGTTACCTGACCAGCACCAACAGTTCTACCTCCTTCACGGATAGCAAAACGTAAACCTACATTCATTGCAATTGCTTGCAATAATTCAACTGTAATGGTAAGGTTATCTCCAGGCATTACCATTTCAACACCATCAGGCATCATAATAGTTCCTGTTACATCAGTTGTACGAACATAGAACTGAGGACGGTAATTATTATGGAATGGAGTGTGACGTCCACCTTCTTCTTTTTTAAGGATATAAACCTCTGCTTTAAATTTAGCGTGAGGAGTTACAGATCCTTTTTGACAAATAACCATTCCTCTACTAATCTCATCTTTATCAATTCCTCTTAATAAAATACCTGCATTATCACCAGCTTCACCTCTATCTAATATTTGACGGAACATTTCAATTCCCGTAACAACAGAAGTTAATTTTTCAGCACCCATACCTATGATATCAACAGAGTCTCCAGTATTTGCAATACCAGTCTCAATACGACCAGTTGCTACTGTACCACGACCTGTAATAGAGAATACATCTTCAACAGGCATTAGGAAGGGCTTGTCAATATCACGTTTTGGTAATTCAATCCAAGTGTCAACAGCTTCCATTAATTCTACAACTGTATCAACCCATTTTTGTTCTCCGTTAAGAGCACCTAAAGCTGAACCAGCGATTACAGGAGTGTTATCACCATCGTAATCGTAGAAACTTAGAAGTTCTCTTATTTCCATTTCTACCAATTCTAGTAATTCTTCATCATCAACCATATCCACTTTATTCATGAATACAACAAGACGAGGAATACCTACCTGACGTCCTAAAAGTATGTGCTCACGAGTTTGTGGCATTGGACCATCTGTAGCCGCAACTACAATAATAGCACCGTCCATTTGAGCAGCACCAGTAACCATATTCTTTACATAATCCGCGTGACCTGGACAGTCGACGTGTGCATAGTGACGAGTAGCTGTAGAATATTCTACGTGTGAAGAGTTAATTGTTATCCCTCTTTCTTTTTCTTCAGGAGCATTATCAATTTGATCAAAAGATGTTTCTTTTGAATGACCTGCATCCGCCAATACTTTTGTAATAGCTGCAGTTAATGTTGTTTTACCGTGATCAACGTGTCCTATAGTACCTACATTTAAGTGTGGTTTCGACCGATCGTAAGTTTCTTTTGCCATTTTGTATTTATTTAATCTTAGTTATATATTAGTATTCAATTATATTCAATTCTGTTGAGCCAATGTTGGGATGTGAACCCAAGACCTCTTCCTTACCAAGGAAACGCTCTACCCCTGAGCTACACCGGCGTAAAGTGTTATTTTAGAGCGGGAGACCAGGTTTACTTCGACTACGCCTGTCTATCGACAGGCAGGCTCAGCATAAACTTCTCACCTTACTCTTTAACACATAGAAATGATTTCATAATTTGAATCATAACTATGTTTTAACTTTTATGAGCGGGAGACCAGGTTCGAACTGGCGACATTCAGCTTGGAAGGCTGACGCTCTACCAACTGAGCTACTCCCGCTTTTAATCCTGAAATATCTTTCAGAAAACAATTCATTATTTAGATATTAATCAAGAAATACCCTCAACTATGTTGTTAGAGGATTACCTTGCATTCGCTCGGTTAATACTCTCAACTATGTTGTTGGAGGATTACCTCCCCGCCTCTAGCGGATCGGTTATCCCATTTGGGTGCCCCAAACACAAATATTTTAAACGCAGTCTTACAAAAGTAAACTTTTGACGACCTCTTAATAAAATATTAAGTGGGGAGAGCAGGATTCGAACCTGCGAAGACGTAGTCAACAGATTTACAGTCTGCCCTCGTTGGCCGCTTGAGTATCTCCCCGAGTTCTAATATCTATTTTAAAGAACTTTTTTGAGCTAAACCGTCTTAATGTCCTAATGACAATAGACACTCAAAATTTATTTTTTTTCAAAGAGCCGATGGAGGGACTCGAACCCACGACCTGCTGATTACAAATCAGCTGCTCTAGCCAGCTGAGCTACATCGGCTTACGGCTTACTTTTTAACATAAAAAAGTCCGCTATTTCTAACGGACTGCAAATGTAAATAAATTATCTTTTTTAAAAAACTTTTTTTAATAAATTATCTTATGAATATGATCTTTGTTTTTGTTTTCTTTTTTTGAGCTGCCTTTCTAATGCTTTTATGCATTCATCTGTTCCTTCTTCAAAAGTTTTTGCTTCTTTTTTTACAATTACATCATCACGTGGAATACTCAATAATATTTCAACAACCTTATTTTCCTTTTCACTGGTTTTTTGGACCTTTAAAAAAACATCCGCAAATACAATACGGTCGTAAAATAATTCCAACTTCAAAAGTTTTTTTGTGATAAAATCAATAAGTTTCTCGTCTGCTACAAAATTTGGTGTTTGCACATTTACTTTCATATTCAGGTTTTTAAAATTTTATTATTTTGAATTTCTGGGATGTGAGTTTTGATAAACTTGCTTCAACTTTGAAATACTATTATGAGTATATACCTGTGTCGAAGCTAAACTCGAATGCCCAAGTAATTCTTTTACTGCTTTTAAATCTGCACCCTCATTTAATAGGTGTGTTGCAAAAGAATGTCGCAATATATGAGGACTCTTTTTTACTTTTTCCGATGCTGTACTAAAGTATGTATTTATAACTCGGTAAACAAGCGTTTCATAAATTTTAACTCCCTTCAAAGTCAAAAATAAATAATTTGAATCTTTTATTATTCTAAGTTTATCTCTAAAAATTATATAGTCCTTTATAGTCTCTATTACAGATGATAAAAGCGGAATGATTCTTTCTTTATTTCTTTTCCCCAATACCTTAATTGTTTTTTGAGAAATAGATACATCTCCCAATTTTAAATTTACAAGTTCTGCTCGACGAATTCCTGTAGAATAAAATAACTCGACAATAAGTTTGTTACGTACTCCATTAAAATCTTTTTCTTTATTTAACAATTTCAATACGTTTTCGATTTCTTTTTCTGAAAAGGGCACTTGCAATTTCTTTGAGGTCTTTAAAGATTTATGTTTTGCCAAAGGACTCACTTCTATATCACCAATTTTCAATAAAAATTTATAGTAGGTTCTTAATGAAGAAATTTTCCTGTTGATACTTTTATTAGAAATACCATCATCAACCAATAAAACAATCCAACTTCTAATAATAGAATAATGAATGGTTTTAATTTCTGAGTATTCAAATTCACATGAAGCAAAAGCTAAAAAACTTTCTAAATCATTCTTATATGCCTTTATCGTATGAGAAGAGTATTTTTTTTCTAATTCAAGATAAGATATAAAATGAGAAAATGGCATAAAAAAATCCGTTGAATAGTAAAAATACTAATTTTCAACGGACTTTTATTACTTTAGAAACAAGAAGCACTAAATTTCTTCCTGATCTCTAAGATGCTGTATATATTGAGCTTTTTGAATCTGTGCTCTTCGCTTTACAGAAGGCTTTGTAAACTGCTTTCTTTCACGTAATTGATTCTTAGTGCCTGTTCGATCAAACTTACGTTTAAAACGTTTTAGCGCTCTGTCTATATTTTCTCCTTCTTTAACTGGTATTATTAACATAGTCTCTTAACCTCCTCTCTTTTAGGACGGCAAAGATAATTAAGATTTTGGATTAAAAATACAAGTTTTTAGTTTTTTTAAATAAATTATTTGTGTCACTCTTTAAATAGTGTTGCACGTTTACTCAAATCCTGAACAAGTTTTTCTTCTTCCTCGCTTTCTAACAAAATATTATAATTTTCCCAGAACTCTTTATTATAAGGTCGTTGTAAAAATATATCCTCAGACCATGTTTTTTGTAGAGCTTCTGTTATTACTTCAGGGTCTTGGATTATTTCAGTAAAGAGGATTTCCTGTACGGTGTAGTAAAATTGCTCCTCTTTTTGTTTTTTATTCTCCTTTTCGGTTTTATACAATTTATCTGAAGACCGATCTCCTACATTAACGAGTTTTGGGGCTTCGTAATAATAGTAGTTTGGATACATCTTACCTTGATATTCCATATATGAAATAATCAGCTTATGATTATTAATTGTCCCTAAAAGACTCTTGCTTCTTCTTTTTTGCTTTTCTGAAGCTGCTATCAAATCATATTCTATTTTCTTTATAGCATACGTATCCCAATATATGTAAAGCCAACCTTTGGATTCAAATCCTTCATTGTAGATTCCTTTAGTATTTAACCCAACAAAATCTTTTCCTTTTCTAATTTCTATTTTATATAGTTTTCTGCCATTATCTACTAAAATCGTATCTATTTTAAATTGATGGTTTTCAAGAATACTTTCCCCAAACAATGCATTGGACACATTTGAATTCCTTATCAAATTAAGTCTACCTTTAAAGAGAAACCCTAGACCATTAACACGTTCATCATTCCATTTAATCGCTTCCACAAGTTTAGCTGTTTTTATAGTATCCCTGCGAAGTTGTTTCGACTTCATTTTAAAATTTTCATATTTGTTTTTTAAGTATGAAGAATAAACAAATAAACTATCTACATCCCGTAAATCATAGCTTTTTCTATTTTCATCAACATTAATTTTTAAATTATCTCTAGCACCTGAAGCATAACTAGAATCATATAATGTAATAGCACTTTCAATAAGCCATTTGAATTCTTTCTTATTACGCTCTTTGTGTCTTAAAAATCCTTTTTGTAAATAAGGTTGATCAGGTAAATTTTCGGAAAGTTCTTCAATAGCTTTTAAAACAACATCATTTCCTGTTTTTGGTCTTGTTTCAGCAATAATCAAAACTTCATCCAAAGATGCTATATCCTCTTCAAGAAATACATCCTCGTTATTTACAAAATCAGCTACGAGAGTTCTAAAACTTTTATAGCCTATAGAAGATATAACTAGGGTGTCATTTTCTAATTCTTGCGGTACGGTTAAAACAAATCTACCATCCGTATTACTTATACTTCCAACTGTAGAATTTTCTACATAGATGCTGGCACTCTCTAAAGGTTCGTAAGTCAAAAAATCAACTATTTTACTTTTAAGCTCGGTTTGAGAAAAGGTATTTATAGAAAAAACTAGTATTAATAAACAAAAAATATGTTTCAAATATCTAAGCATGGTTTTTACAAATTTGGCCAACAACTATCATCTAGCTTTTATGTAACAGGTTTGTAACCTTTCCCATCGATGACCATCTTGGCTATTATCTCCCGTAATATCTCTGAAGTTCCTCCACCAATAGGCCCTAAACGGCTATCTCTAAACAATCTTGCCAATGGATAGTCTTCCATATAACCATAACCTCCCAATAATTGAAGACATTGATAAATTACATCATCTGCCATTTTTGTAGAAGTTAATTTGGCCATAGTCGCTTCCTTTACCACATATTCATCATTATCCAATCTTTTTACTGTGGTATAATTAAAGGTTTTACAAACTTCTATTTCACTTGCCATTTGCGCAACACTATGACGAAGAGCCTGGAATTTTGAAATAGATTGACCAAAAGCTTTTCTATCTTTCATATATTGTATGGCATATTCTAAAGCAAACTCACTTCTAGCGTGTGCATTGATGGCCATTACCATCCGTTCTAGAGAAAAATGTTGCATAATGTATGGAAAACCCTTGTTTTCATCTCCCATTAAATTTTCAGCAGGAATAGTAACATTATCAAAAGCTATTTCAGCTGTATCACTGGCGCGCCAACCTAATTTGTCAAGTTTTGTCGCAGAAATTCCTGGAATATCTCTATCTACGACAAAAATACTTATTCCTTTGTTTCCAAGTTCTGGGGAAGTCTTTGCAGCTACAACTAAATAATCGCTGTAGATTCCATTAGTAATAAAGGTCTTGGAACCATTTAATACGTATGTGTTACCTTTTTTTATAGCGGTGGTCCTCATACCAGAAACATCTGATCCTCCAAAAGGTTCAGTGATGCAAAGACATCCAATTTTATCACCTGAAATACTGGGAGCTAAATATTTTTCTTTTACTTCTTGACTACCCTCTTTATTAAGATGTGTCATAGCCAAATAAGTATGTGCCCACATATTAGCAGCAAATCCAGCAGAATTAATTTTCTGAAGTTCTTCCAGAAAAATAACTGTATAAAACAAATCAAGATTAAGACCTCCATATTCTTCTGGATAATATAAACCAAAGAATCCCATTTCTCCCATTTTCTTCCAGATGAATCTCTCTACAGTACCTGTCTCTTCCCATTTATTAATATGAGGAACTACTTCTTTATGTAAAAAATCTTTTAAACTTTTTCTAAAAAGCTCATGCTCCTCTGTAAAATACATGCCAGTCATAATTTTTTGATCGTTTTCTATAAAGTTGTTCTATACTTTAAATCTCAATTATTCAAGGGTCAAATATAGTTGAATTCCCACTAACTTCCTTTGGGTCATTCCTTCTATTTTTTCTAATTCTGAAAAGTCTTCTACACGTTCTCTTAATACTCGGTATTCCCATATTTTCTTCGCCAACTCAAAAGAGATCCCCGGAATGGTAGCAATATCTGAAGCCGATACTCTATTGAGGTTCATTTTATGAATCTCTTTTGGAGTCTTTACTGTAAATTCATTTAAAGTTCGTTGGGTCACTTGATCATCCAATCCATATACATTATACAATTGCGAGTCTGCCGAAAAACCTCCTAATTTTTCTCTATAAGTAATAATCCGTTTACTCAAAGCTACTCCAATTCCACTAACTATTTGAAGTTCTTCTTCAGTTGCTTTATTGAGGTCGGTCTTTTGAGCAAATGGTTTATCTATAAATCCTTTATATTTATTTTTCTTCTTAGGCTTCGGATTAGTTACCCAGTCTGGAAATTTAAAAAAGGGGCTTATCTCTTTCAGAAGAGAATCTGAAACCTGGGTAACTCTTTTAAAATCTTTTGCAGAATTGATCCATTTATTGTCTGTTCTATATTTCATTAATCGATCAATTTCTTCAGGAGACATTCCCAAAGTGTAGCCTTTAAAATCGGTAATGAAATTTGGATTGAAAGGGTATTTTTTTGGTTTACGAGAAGCAATCTCAACATTTCGAAGAGAATCTATTTCTTTTTTAATGGCAATAATTTCAGGAGAAGTGGTGTCGAGAATATCTTCTTCAGAAAAATCCATAAAATAATAGACTCCCAACAATCCTGCAATTAGTAGAATCAAAAACAAGATCCCATTCCTTTGTTGTTGATTAAACACGAAATAGGATTTAAAATTTTCCATCAGAATATAGTTTTAATATTATTCTGGGGAGAATTTGTTTTTTATTTTATATAAAAACCCTTTTTGGCTTTTACCGTTTTATTGCCTCTAAATAACGTTTTAATTGTTTCTTAACCACTGGGAATAAGAAGTACAATCCAATCATATTAGGGAATACCATTGCAAAGATCATCGCATCAGAGAAATCCCAAATAGATTTCATACTTGCTGCTGCACCAATTACAACAAAGATTAAAAATAAAATTTTATAAGTAATATCGGCTGCTTTTCCTCTTCCAAATAAATACTTCCAAGATTGTAATCCATAATAAGACCAAGAAATCATAGTTGAAACTGCAAATAATACAACAGCAACTGTTAAGAATAAACTAGAATAAGGAATGTATTGTGCAAATGCTTTTGATGTAATTCCTGCGCCTTCGTAGGCAACACCATCAATAAAAACAGCTCCAGTACCATCGCCACCATATTCAAAAGCCCCACCAAAATTAAAGATGATAATAACTAAGGCTGTCATAGTACAAATTACAACCGTATCTATAAAAGGCTCTAATAATGCAACTAAACCTTCAGATGCTGAATATTTTGTTTTAACCGCTGAATGCGCAATAGATGCTGAACCCGCTCCTGCTTCATTTGAGAAAGCCGCTCTTTTAAAACCAACTAATAAAACACCAATAACACCACCAACTCCAATCGCTTTTGGATTGAAAGCTTCAGTTATAATTAAACTAATCGCATCATCAATAAATGTAAAATTACTTAAGATAATATACAAACAAGCTATTAGGTAAAGTATTGCCATAAAGGGCACTATTTTTTCAGTAACTGAAGCAATTCTTTTAATTCCTCCAATAATAATTATTCCTACTAAAATTGCTAAAACAACTCCAATCCAGAATCCTGCTCCGGTACTTTGCATTCCGAACAAATCTTTTAAAACAATGGTAGCTTGGTTAGATTGTGCAGCATTACCACCACCAAAAGAACCTCCAATACAAAAAATAGCAAACAATACTGCTGCTATTTTTCCTAATGTTTTAAATCCTTTTTGTTTTAATCCTTTACTTATATAATACATAGGCCCTCCGTAAACAGTGCCATTTTCGTCTACATCTCTATATTCAACTCCTAAGGTACATTCCACAAATTTTGTTGACATCCCTAAAAAACCACAAATAATCATCCAAAAAGTTGCACCTGGCCCTCCAAGTGCTATTGCTAAAGCAACACCTGCAATATTTCCATTACCTACAGTTCCAGATACTGCAGTCGCTAAAGCTTGAAAATGAGTCACCTCACCATCCTTACTTTCATCTTCAATAGTGTCTACAATATCTCCGTCAATTGCTAATTCAGGATCCCCAGCCACATGATGATCTATATCATCGTACTTCCCTCTTACTATATTTATTGATGTTAGGAAATATCTAATATTTGGAAAACCAAAATAAAGTGTAAAAAACAAGGCACTCCCTACTAAAAGGACTAATACGAATGGTGCACCAAAAATGGGATAAAAAACAATACTTGAAATAGCGTCTGAAAAAGGTTTAAAAGATTCATCTATCTTTTGATCTATTCCTTTCTCAGCAGCCTCTTGTGCAAAAGTTAAAAGTGGAATAAAAAAAGTGAAAAAGGAAAGAAATAATTTCGTCATAATAGAGAGTTAGTTAATTGATTAGTGGATTTTTTTAAAGTGAAGCAAGATGCTAAAAATAATATATTTATCAAATTTTTAAGCGTTAAAAAGTAAATCCTTACTATACATGGTATACTTTTTTAATTTTTCAATTTGTTGTGGTCTCCCTATTAATATAAGTTTTGAATCCTGTTTTAATATTAAAGAGGGTTCAGGATTTACAATATATTCTCCATCTGAAGTTTTATACCCGATAATAGAACAACCTGTTTTCTTTCGTATATCCAACTCTTCAATAGCTTGTTCATTTCCACTGGGACACACATTTTTAAAGGGAACCTGTTCCACAAACATACTATCGTCCTCACCAGAAACCGTTAAGTTATCTAAAAATTCTATAAGATCAGGAGTTACCACCAATGATGTCATATGTTCTCCACCAATTTTATCTGGCATGATTACATTATCAGCACCAGCTAATTTTAATTTTTTTAGAGTGGTCTCTTCAGTTGCACGACTTATAATTTTTAGGTTTTGGTTTATTTGCCTTGCAGAAAGCACTACAAAAAGATTATCAGCATCATTAGGTAAAGCGCAAATTAATGTAGATGCTCTTTCAATTCCAGCATTCTTTAACACCTCATCTTCATTGGCATTTCCAAGAATAAACATTACTAAATCGCTAGAATACTTATCTACAACATTTTTATCTATTTCAACAACAACAAAGGGCTTCTTATAAGCTAAAAGCTTATGTACAGCCTGTCGACCATTTCTACCATATCCACAAATAATAATATGGTCGTGCATTTTTTTGATTTTTTTCTCCACTTTTTTCTGTCTTAAATTACCAATATTACTTTTACTCAATATATATTCTGTGATGACTGCAATTACATACCCCATTACAAATATACTTGTGAGTATTAATACCGATGTAAATATCTTTTCTATAGGATCTAAAGGTCTAACTTCTCTAAATCCAACT
>PVMS01092793.1_pt1 | contig 15192 bp, 11 predicted proteins | sample 1853461 | NCBI WGS metagenome assembly PVMS01 (sample SAMN08582032, study PRJNA380276) | Marine sediment metagenome, whole genome shotgun sequencing project. | isolation source: ocean sediment barecode stripped | collected 2017 | reverse complement strand
CATCATCACCGCTGTGAGCTTCGGACGGCATGGTAAAGTTCGTGATCTCTATATACTTGCCTTCTTGGCAGGACAAGGGATAGCTCATCAACGGGCATTTGCCTTTCTAGCCGTGGGCCTCTTCTTATTTGTCCTGCCCCGATGGCAGACGATTGTTAAAAGACTCCCCCTGGTTGTTGCCCTATTTTTAGTCGGGCCTTTAACTTACATATACTTGCCTATTAGAGCATGGCAGGGTGCAGATTGGACCTTCAATGCCCCAGGCACCTGGGACGGATGCTGGTCAATCGTCTTTGATAACAAGGCGGAACGTATTGTCGAAGTGCCGGATTCCACTGGCCAATTGTCGGCAAGAATAGAAGGTGTTTTTAATCTTCTGGCCGGTGACTGGCCCTGGCTCCTGCTGGCTATCGGCCTTTTGGCTTTACTCTTGGCTGGCTCAAATATAAGTCGACGGGAGCGCGCTGCTCTCACCTTATTATGGATCCCGTACCTGGTAGTTGGTTTTATTATTTGGATCGGCCGCGTCGGCGAGGCCGTACTAGCGATAAATCTGATTGTAGTGGCTATGGCTGCTCTGGGTCTGTCTTTTTTAATGCGAGCTCTTGACGATTGGCGACCAGATTTTGGCCCAGCTGGCTTGATTTTAGGCTTCCTTTTACTCTTGCTGCTAATTTTCACGGGAAGGCCTGATATCCTTGCTGTTACCCGGGATCCGGCCGCTTCTGAGACCATCGAAATTGTTGATCGCCTGGGGGGGTCAGTCGATGGAAAACCAATTACCTTTATGGCCCTGGAAGGGAATGATTACTGGCAGCTTCGCTACACACAAGAATATGAAAATCACTTCCCGGAATTAGAAATCGTCAAGCACAATCGGGATTTCTCAGCGGTACTAGACAGGGGAGACCGTTTGATGACTCTGAGTAAAACCCTCTTTCTCAGGCCCCTGGAAACCTGGGAGCGACTGCTCGGACCCGTTTATCTATCAGCAGCTGCTCCTGGCGTCATCGAGATCAGGAATAGGCCAGCCACCAGCTCCAGCGATCCTCCCAATCTGCTCGAATTTGATTTGGGAAACGGAATTCTAATCCAGGGCTATGAGCTGTCCTGGCTAGATCATGAAAAATTGCAGCTAAAAATAACCTGGCAGGCCGGGGAGCCTAATTTAGTCGATTACAATGTAGCCGTTCACCTGGTCCGGGTTGATCCACCGGCAGGGCCTGAAGACATTATTAGCCAGGCAGACCGGACTCACCCAGTTGATGGATGGTACCCAACTTCAGGTTGGGCAGAGGGTGAAATTATTAGGGATAGTTACTTGATTCAGGTTCCTGCTGATAGCAATCCAACAGGGGTGCGAGTTGGTCTCTATCAGCAGTTGGAGGATGGATCATTTAGCAACAGCCCCTGGCTTTCAATCCCTCTTCCGACATCCCCGTAAATGCCGCCGATTCCATTTCCGTCCTTATCGGCAGGCTTCTGTAGCGGCGGACTTGTGTATCCGCCAACCAGTTGCTATTTAATTATCGAAATAGAGAAATAGCGCCAAAACACAAATCACATTAGCTTATATGGGGTAATATCTCTTGCTGAACCTGTTTCCCCAAAATCTCGAGCTCGGGATCTTTATGCACGAGAATGGCCCCTAATTGTACGGCGAATGCAGCAATGAGTGCATCTGCAAGTGAGATGCGGTAGCCGGACTTAAATCGGCCGGCCGTTAACAAGATTGGCTCGTCCACGTTAAACAAATATTTAACCGGCAGCTGTTTTAATAGAGCATACCTTTTGTCTGCAATATCTTCGGTTTGTTCTTGCAGAGTAATATAGTAGGTCTCGAGTAAGACCATCGGGTATCGCCGTTACGAATCAACTGATGCCCTGGCACTGTTTCAAGCAATCTATGCAGACTTGCGATTGTATGTTAATTTCTTCCAGCCAGTTATGAAACTTGTCCATAAGGAACGCCAGGGCAGTAAAGTCCGCAAACGATACGACGAGGCCAAGACACTGCATCAACGCATCATGGCTTCACCCGATGTGATCGCCAAAGACAAGCTGCGCCTTCAGCATAATTACTTCCAGCTCAATCCTGCTGAACTTAGGAGGCAGATCGACGCTAATCTGAGACGCCTGTGGCGATTGACACGGTAACACCAATTATGAGGCAACGAATACCTGTTCGGTAACATATTCTAATGACGCAATACGGCTGATTTAAAATAATAACTTGTATTAGCTATTTGTTACAAGTGTGCCTTAACAATTAGAAACCGCGAAACCAATGATGATTCTATTTCCTTTAAACTTGTACAGGCACATTTCCCCCATCCATCAACAAAAGCTGTGCCGGTTTAAAGAGAGCTTCTATCCAGCTTGTCACTCAAGTCCCTCGTGATAGAATCGATCCGTATTATGGCTGGAAGTCAAACGGTAACAGAGGCAGAGGTTAACTTGACACCTGAATTTGAGGGGGTTGATCTGAGCATCGTTATTCCGGTATACAACGAGGTGGAAAATATTCGTCCCCTGGTCCAAGAGATAATCCAAACTTTCGATGGCAGCGGGAGTGTATACGAGATTATTTTGGTCGACGACGGCAGTAATGATGGTAGCTTCCAGGTAGCTGTCGATCTTCACCAGGAGTATACCCATGTTGGTGCTGTTCGCTTTCGCCGAAATTTTGGGCAAACGGCGGCCTTCTCCGCGGGCTTCAATTACGCCCAGGGCAAGGTCATTGTAACCATCGATGCCGACGGACAAAATGATCCAGCCGATATACCCCTGCTCTTAAAGGGGCTTGAATCGGGCAGCGACCTGGTAAATGGTTGGCGGAAGGATAGGCAAGACGGTTTCTTATTTAGAAAGGTGCCATCGATCTTGGCCAACAGGCTTATTGCCTGGGCTACCGGCCTGAAATTACACGACCGAGGCTGCTCGCTGCGGGCATTTCGCGTTGAGGTGGTCAGGGACCTCCGGCTTTATGGAGAGATGCACCGCTTTATCCCTGAATTGGCCAGCGCAGCTGGTTTTACCATGACCGAGGTTCCGGTAAACCACCGGCCGCGAACAGCAGGCAAATCAAAATATGGCATCTCCCGTACTTTTCGGGTCATTCTAGACCTGATAACCATCCTTTTTTTAAGACGCTACAGCGCTAGGCCTATGCACTTATTTGGCGGCGTCGGCATCATTTCAGGAGCCTTCGGCTTTATCCTGGCTGCGTATCTTGCCTGGATAAAAATATGGGCTGGAATTACAGGTGGTCCTGATGGCTTCCGAAGTGTGCGAATTGGCGACCGTCCACTGCTCATGCTGGCGGTTTTATTGATCATCCTTGGTGTTCAGTTCTTGGTGATGGGTTTATTAGCTGAGCTTGTGGTCCGCACTTATTACGAAAGTCAGGATAAACCAGTTTATTACATCCGCGAGGAAATCACTCCAATCGTGGCGTCTTTTAATGAGAACAACAAGAGCCTTACCCTGTAGCTTGGATTGGAGCTCATTGATGGACACAGCAGTAAATCTAGACAGTTCTGGCTCCACTATCAAATTTAGAAAATATCGATGGCACAGGTTTTTCTCTGTAACAACTTTACGCCCGCCTTCGCGTGAACTTTATTTCAGGTGACTTACTTCTTTGAATAGATGATTTCATGAAACTTCTAATCATTGGCATTGATGGGGCTACCTTCGACTTGATTTTACCCTGGACGAAGGATGGCATATTACCAAACCTCGCAGGGTTGATAAATCAGGGTACATATGGGGAGCTGGCCTCGACCTTGCCGCCAGTAACCAGTCCTGCTTGGCCCAGTTTTATGACTGGATGTAATCCAGGAAAACATGGCGTCTTTGATTTCATTCATCGAACAGGTACGGATTTCGGTCTGGTAAACGCTACTGAGATCCGGCAGCCGACCATTTGGAAGCGCCTTTCCGAGGCTGGATTCAAAGTGGGTGTTTTAAACGTACCTGTAACCTACCCGCCTCAGCCCCTTAACGGCTACATGGTTACCGGCATCTTGAGCCCCAAAGAAGGCCAGATTTGCTACCCGGCCGATCTGCTTGACCGACACAGGGGCGAGCTTGGAGAATATAGGGTTGCACCCAATATCCAATACAAGCGGGGGAATGAAGACCAATACATCGAAGATATTTACGCTCTGATTCGTTCCCAAGGGGAGTGGGCTCTTCATCTAATGAAGAATGAGCCGACTGATATCCTAATGGTTCACTTTATTGCCCTGGACATCATGAAGCATGCCCTTTGGCGATTTATGGACCATGATCACAGCCGGTTTGAGACAGGCCCTTATGAAAATGCAATTCGTGAAGGTTACCGCCTGGTGGATGGTTATATTGGGCGAATTTTAGAAGAGGCGGGAGATGGGACAACCGTGATGGTCATGTCCGACCATGGATTTGGCCCGTTGGAAAAGATGGTCAATCTAAATATTTTCCTTCTACAGAAGGGGCTTCTGTACCTAAAAGACGATCCCTGGACAAGACTAAAATCGGCCGCTTTTCATCACGGGATTACACCCGGTGATGTGTACAGATTGGTGGAGCGAGTTGGCTTACAGAACCTGGCTGCTCGCGTCTCAAAGAGCACCCGCAATCAAGTCGTCGGCCGCTTCTTAAGTTTCGATAACGTCGATTGGGAGCGAACCATCGCCTACAGCATGGGTCATGTTGGCCAGATCTATTTAAATGTAGCCGGCCGCGAACCTCATGGATTTATAACCAAGGACACTTACCAGGAAAACCGCCAGCAAGTGATAAACGCCTTAGAAGAGCTGAACGGGGCCGATGGCCAGCCCCTGGTTAGTAAGATTATCCTTCGTGAAGAATCCTATCATGGACCATACGCTGAAAAAGGGCCCGACCTGCACCTGGTCTTAGATGATTACAGGGCCATCGCCTTCCCTTTATTCGCCACCAATGGTCAAATTATCACCGATCAAATTCGAGGCGACTCTGGCTGTCACCGTCGAGAAGGTATATTCATCACCAGTGGACCGGACATCCAGCGGGAGACTCCCGTCCCAGGGGCGAATATCATCGATCTGGCCCCAACAATCCTGCATCTGCTGAACCAACCGGTCCCACGGGTAATGGACGGGCGCGTACTCACTGAGATCTGTTCATCTACCCGGGATATCGCCTACATTGATGACGATGACGCTGGACGCCTTTTAGATTCCAATGGGGCTTTAAGCGACGAGGAAACAGCCCAGGTGGAGGAGCGATTGCGCAGCCTTGGCTACCTCTAATGATTTACCGGCGCCTGCTGCCAGCCGAACAGTCAGACGAAGAGTGAGGGGCTTAACCCCTCTGTTCATATTCCTTCTTTCCTTCATTTCCAGAGCTTCCACCATCGGCCGTTATGTGACGCCTGATGAGCCAATCTGGGTCTATCGGGCTCTCGGCATGCGTCAAGCGCTTCTATCGGCCGATTGGCCGAACACAATTCAAAGCGGTCATCCAGGTGTTACGACGACCTGGTTAGGCGGGCTGGCTGCCCAGCTCAATCTGTGGCTTAATCCCCAATCCAGGGAGCATCTTAATTGGCTCGATCGCCTGTACTGGTTAACCCCGGACAATGGCGCTGCTATGCAGCGCCTAGCCAGCTTTCTGACAACCTCACGTTTGATGGTTATTCTCGTATCGAGCTTGGGAATTGGCGCCATCTACCTTCTGACCCGAGATCGTATTGGACCACGAGCGGCGTTGGTCACGGCCCTCCTCCTGGTCTTCGATCCGTTTATTGCTGGCCTTGGGTCACTGCTCCATGTCGATGGCCTTCTGGCCTTGTTCATGATAGCGGCCATTTTACTCATCATGCCTACGAGAGCCTCTTGGTCAAATGATGCGAAAGATGATTGGAAGGGTGCTGGACGAGGTCAGTTAATTTTAGCTGGCATATCTACAGGTCTGGCGATCTTAACCAAATCGCCGGGCCTGTTTCTTGTCTTGATGGTGCCTGTTATTTATTTGTGGCCGTCATCACCCAATGGCACTTATGGCAGACGGTTGGTTTCTCTTCTCTACTGGGCCGCCGCCGCGGTAATAACCGGCTTAATATTGCTGCCAGCCCTTTGGGCAGCGCCCAGCAAAGTATTGGATATCACCAATGAACTAGCCTCTCGCTTGATCGAAAGCAGCATCAGACCGATCTTCTTCTTAGGGCAGGTCACGCTAGAACCAGGTCCAGCTTTTTATCCCATTGCCGTCGCCTTTCGTTTGTCGCCATTGGTCTCCATTGGCTTACTATCCCTGCTGATATGGCTGGTCTTTCGCCTTATCCGCCGGCGATCGCTGTATTTACCATCCAACATCATCTGGTTGATCCTATATAGCCTCGGCTTTATCCTGTTCTTAAATCTCTCAGCCAAGCGCTTCGACCGTTATGCTTTACCGTCCATTATCGCCTTAACCCTTGTGGCTGGATGGGCGCTCACGTTCTTTTATGAACGCTACGTATCCAGCAGCAACTTAAAGTGGGCAGCCAGGATCGTTTTTTTGCTTATACTCATCGGCTATTTCGTGACATACTGGCCCTATCCCCTTACCGCCTATAACCCGCTCCTCGGTGGGCCGAGCCTGGCTGAGAAAGTGCTGCCAATCGGTTGGGGAGAAGGCGCCAGCGATGGGGCCCGCTGGGCTTCGGAATTAGAGGATGCAGCCCATCGCACCCTTTACACCGGAAACGTGCCCTCGGCCGCCTCGTTTTTCCCAGGATCGGTCAGGCATTTATCAGCTGAGGCCATATCCTTTGTCCAGCCGGAAGACCTGCTGATCTTTGTAGATCAGGATTGGCAGAGTGATCCGGACCACTTCACCTTTTCTACAACTCAAGTGGTCCTGCATACGATCCGCTGGCCGATCAATCGCCGGTCTATAGTTCCAGCTTTAATGGTCTATCTCGAGCGGTCGTCTATTCTGGGCTTTCCGCTGGCGACATGGCCGTTGAGCCGGTGTCAACATCGCCCTTTTCTCTGACTTTTGATTACCGGCTGGATCTCCTGGAAGTTGCCGTCAGACCCGCCACCTGGCCTGATAAAGTGGTGCTGGCCACTGACTGGAAAATAAAGCAGGCGGCCGATTTCCAAATACAGCTCGAACTTGTCGATATGAGCGGTTATTCCTGGGTGGTCCGGGAATCACCTCTTCTTAATGACGTTGATCACCCATCCCGTTTCTGGCCTCTCGATGAACCCCAGGCTGTTACCCATTATCTGTCCCTTCTGCCCGATCTGCCGCCTGGAGATTACGAAATAAGAGCCAGGGTTTTTGATGACCAGGGGGTGGGTTTAGGGGTGTTTGATGGGGTTGGACAGTTTCGGGGATCATCAGCCGTCCTGGCGACCCTAGCCGTGGGCTCTCCGGATTCCCAGCCACAGCTAACTATCCCCAATCCATTGGATAACAGTTTTGAATTATCCGGATATGCTGATCCCCCAACAGCTGCCGAGACCGGCCAACCGCTAATCTTAGATATTTGGTGGCAGCCAGGACCCTCTACCCCGGCAATGGCCCAACTAGCCTTGAATGTTGGGGCCACTACACTTATGAGCACGATTAACAGTGCATTAATGGTTCCTGGAATCACCTACCACCTCAGACCTGCCTGGCTCATACCCACCGATCTGCCCGGTGGCATCTATCCATTATCCCTCCAGCTGTTGGACATAGATGACCAGCCGTTATGGGACGTGCCTTTTCCCCTGGGTACCATTGACATCAATTCTCCCGATCGCCAGTACGATCTGCCATCTGGCATTGAGCCGCTGAAGGTCAAATTGGGTGATGTTGCCTCCCTGCAGTATGGTGCTGTTTCCCTGGCTGGCGACATAATAGAAGTGCCGGTCATTTGGCAGAGTCTTGGTTCTGGTCATGCTAACTATTCGGTATTCGTTCATCTGAAGGATATGGAGAACGATATCGTAGACCAGGATGATAGAGCTCCAGTGGTTGCAACCGACAGCTGGGTGAAACATCAGGTTATTATTGACCAGCACACCTTGGCCATGCCACAACCTGGTCAATACCAAGTAGCCATTGGCCTTTACGATCCCCAGACAGGAATCCGGCTGCCTATGGTCTCGGCCGAAGGCCTGGCTCTCCCTGGCGATCAATATGTAATCGGGATAGTCGTCCCCTAACTACAATGAACGCTCTCGCGGACAATCGGATCTGGTCAAGAACAACCGCCTATCTTGGTCTCGTTACGTTATTGGGCTTACCAATCATCTCACCCCTAATTCGCTGGGCATCGACCCCTTGTACCCATGATGGCCATCTCCACTATCATCGCATAGCTGCCCTTGGTCATGCCTGGGAGAATGGTCTCCTTTTTTCTCGCTGGATGCCTGATTTGGCCTTTGGCTACGGCTACCCATTTTTCAACTTTAGAGAGGCCGCTCCCCTCTATCTTACCCTCTGGCCACACCTGCTTGGCCTGTCGCTGCCCGCTGCCTTAAACCTTTTTTACATCTTCTCTATAGTAGCCGCCGGTTGGTTTATGTTTCTTTGGGTCCGTGATCTTTTCGGCCCTGTTTCCGGCATTGTCTCTGCTGTGGCTTACATGGCTGCCCCGTATTTGCTGATTGATGCCTTCGTCCGCGGCAACCAACCCGAATCCATCGCGCTGGCTCTCTTCCCCTTACTTCTCTGGACCGGCCGCCGCTTTATGATCGGCCGTAATGCGCTAACCTTCGCTGTTACCGTTTTGGCCTACGTGCTCCTGGCCCTTAGCCACAACATATCGCTGCTGCTCTTTACGCCTTTCCTATTACTATACTTAGCCTTTGTTGGTTGGATGGCCGGACATCCTACCAGGAGAATCTTAACTTTATTGGTTCTTATTTTCGGATTGGGCTTGGCCATCAGCGCCTTCTATGTGGGTCCGGCGCTGTTGGAGATGGATCAGATTACCATTAACCAATCAGTGTCTGCCCGCAACAACGATTTCCGATTCAATTTCGCCACGCTGTCCGAGATGTTAGCCCCGGTGAGCCCGGCCGATCCACAGTTGCTTAACCCACCACTGCTAATTCGCCTTGGCTGGATCACGGCTCTCCTGGCTCTCCTGGGTTTTGTTGGCGGGGTCTTGTCGAAATCACGGACACATCGGGCCTATGCGATATTTATGGGACTGGCAGCCATATTTATTTTGTTCATGTCGACGGCTCTTTCCAGCTTCATCTGGGAGGCGCTTCCGCTGATTGAATTTGTCCAATTTCCTTGGCGTCTGATCGGCCGGGCAGCTCTTCCGCTGGCTTTTCTGGCTGGCTTACCTTTTTCCGTGCTGCCAGGGTTATTAAAGGACCGGGAGAAAACAGCCTGGTTGGCCCCAAGTTTAGGCGCGGCCGCTGTGATTTTGCTGATCTTGGAATCGACCCCCTACCTCTACCCGCACCAATGCCCGGTTGAGACCTTTCCGAATATCAACACTGTCCATGCTTATGAGAGAGATTCGGGATTAGTCGGCGTCGACCCCCTGGGCAGTTATTTCCCCAAAACAGTGCTGACCAGGCCGAAGGGATCATCCCTCGAGACTTATTACCTTGCAGGCGAACAGCCCCGCCGTTTTGATGAATCTTCCCTGCCTGAAAATGCGAAAGTCGAGGATGTAGAATACAGTCCATTGGGTTTTTATGGCTGGATCGATAGCCCAACCCCGTTCCAGGCCCGCTACCTCACCTTCGATTTCCCAGGTTGGAGGGCCGAAATTGACGGAGAGGTCGTGCCCATCACGCCATCCGATCCCGATGGCCTAATCACATTTCCAGTCCCCGCGGGCGCACATTCCATCGAAATCAGCTGGCGAATGACGCCCTTGCGGGCGATCCTGACTGCCTTGTCGGCGGCCGCCTTAATTGCCCTGATTGCCGTTACCATTTACATCTACCGTCGAGGGCATGGGACGGCTGATGAAAGTATCAGTCAACTCCAAAAATCGATCCCGTCTAGCGCACCCGACCCCCCTGCGAGTAACGATAACAGCTGGCTGCCCACAATAGCTGTCTTCATGGGCGCCGCCCTGCTGCTGATCGCTGTTAAATTTTTTATCATCGATTCATTACGGACGCCCTTGTACAGATCGGTTGAACCGCCGGTCGCTGTCCAAACCGAACTGTCGGCCGAAGGATTAACATTAGCTGGATATAATCTCGAGCAGACGTTTGTTGGACCCGGGCAGGCCTTCGTGATTGATCTGGCTTGGGTAGCTGACAGAACCCCAGAAAAGGTCCTTCAAACAAATTTATGGTTAAGAGGCTCCGGCGGCCATATTTGGAGCGAAAAGCAAACCTTCCGGCCGCGTCCGTTTCAAGAACCATCGCCAACCACCTTTTGGCTCCCAGGTCAGTGGGCATGGGACAGCCGCGAAATCGAGGTGTTTGAAGGCACTCCTCCAGGTGACTATGATATCGTATTAACCCTGTTCGATCGGGGCAGCCTGCAGCCAGTGACCCTGGCCGGAGCTGACAGTCAGGGGATCGGCCCGCAAGTCGCCATCGGCCGGATCGAGGTGAAGCCATCGAATACGTTTAGCGAACAGACCCCCCAGTATAAAGCCGATGTCTCCATCTCTGGCCTGAAGCTGCTGGGCTACAACCTGGATAGAGATGAAAGTGTACCCGGCGACCAATTCCTGCTAACCTTATTCTGGAGGTTAGACACAGAAAGTGAAGCGGCCAGAGATGAGCTGCTGCTTGAGCTGGTCAATCCACAGGGAGAAGTAATCAGCGATTGGAAGATCCCCCCGGTGAGCAAAACCTACCCACCGTCCCGGTGGGATGAAGACCACATTTTTCGTGGCCAACATTCTTTAAGGTTTGACGCCCAGCTGGATAGCGGCCTATATATGCTTCAGCTTGAGGATTTCTCCTTGGGTCCCATGAAAATAGAGGCGCCAGATCGACTATACTCTATTCCTCACTTTGAAACCGATGCTGCCGTTGATTTCGATGATCTCATCATGCTCGTTGGTTATTCGATAAACCCGGACGATCTTGACCCTAATACAGCATTAAAGATCGAACTCATCTGGCAGGCCCTGGCGGAAATGCCTGATAGGTACCGGATCTTCGTTCACCTAATCGACGAAACCGGGCAGATCCTGGACCAATCTGATGGTGAGCCGGCTGGCTGGACCCGGCCGACAACTGGCTGGCTTCCGGGTGAATATATCGTTGATTCTCACACACTCACATTACCCAGCGCCCCGCTTCCCTCCGGCCTGGTTTTACGAATCGGTATTTATGACCCCGGTGATGGCTCTCGCCTGAAAACCGGACCAGATGAATTCATCATTGTCCCAATCGCCCAATGGGATCGTGACCAATAGGTCCTGGCGGTGTTAAACATAGCGAAGGAAGCTTACAACTGGACAAAACAGCAGACTTCAACTGAGCTTAGCGAACGGAAAACCTATCAACGCGGTTTTATAGAGATTATGACCACTCGAAGGTGAGTGGTTTTCCCTACCTAGCTATATCGAGAGGTATTGACTGCTTGTTAGGTCGAGCCTAGTTCTGTACTCGAAAAGAGATAGCTTAATGACAGCTGATATGTCTCGTTCCGCAGTGGCGTCTTTTCTTGCCGACCTTCATGTTGCCATCATCAACATTCCAGTTAGGAACCGAGGGCCTTTAACGGTGACAACAAGGTACGAATATAAACTTGGTGGTGGAATTCAATTTATAACCTTTAAAAAGTCGTGGTAGGCCAGGCTTCTAAAAATCAGCCTGAGAATTAGTCTCTGTATTCAGGACGAGAAGCCCCCTTATAAATTTGTTAGCGTTGAAGGTCCAGTTGTAGTGATGCAAGAGGCTGACCCGGAGCGAGACATCCGCCCCCTGGTTTACAGGTACCTTGGTAGAAATGATGGGGACCGATATATTTATGAAACTTACCCAGACCCAGAATCGCCAGGAGAACTGCTCATCCAAATGAAGCCAGAGCGCTTGTATTCTTCATTGTGAAAAGCAGGAGTAGAGATCGCTGAGGATAGATAATTTCATCTCTCCAATCAAGCTTGTTTTAGATTTCGTTTCGATTTCGGCTAGTTAGACGGAGGTAAAGGATCATGACTGGAAAGACAGTGCTCATCTTAGGAGGAGGCGTGGGTGGTATTGTGACCGCCAATGCCCTGCGGAAACAGTTGGCGCCTGAGCATCGCATTGTTGTGGTCGATAAGGGAGGAGAATTTATTTTTGCACCTTCCCTGCTCTGGCTGATGGTCGGCTGGCGCCAGGCTAAGAAAATATCCTGCGATTTACGACGCCTGCTCCAGCCTGGGATCGAGCTTATACGGGCCGAGGTGGGTAGCATCAATCCTAAGCTGAACCTGGTAGAGGCAAGCGGCCAGAAATTAGCCTACGACTATTTGGTGATAGCCCTGGGCTCTGACCTATCACCAGAGGTCATGCCCGGCTTCAAAGAGGCCGCCCACAGCTTCTTCGACATGGAGGGGGCTGTCGGCCTTTGGTCTGCCCTACAAGGTTTTAAAGGCGGGCGAGTTGGGGTGGTGGTTTCTGCTCTGCCCTTCAAGTGCCCGGCGGCCCCTTACGAAGCCGCCATGTTGCTGGATGATCATTTCCGCCGGAAAGGAACCAGGGACAGGGTCGAGCTAGCCTTATATACACCGGAATCAGCGCCTATGGGAGTAGCTGGCCCAGACATGGGCCAGGCCGTAGTGGATATGTTGGTAGCTAAGGGGATCAGCTTCAATTCCGAGTTAACATTGACAGCAATAGACCCGGAGAGGAAATCATTGATTTTTGAAAACGGGCGGCAAGAATCTTTCGACTTCCTGGCAGCGGCGCCACCTCATAGCGCACCTCCTGCAGTGAAGGAATCCACCTTGGTCAATGAGGCGGGTTGGGCGCTGGTAGATAAGCAGACCCTGAAAACACAGTATGAGAACGTATATGCTATCGGCGACGTGACTGCCATCACCCTGGCCAATGGCAAGCCACTGCCCAAAGCAGGCGTTTTCGCTCATGGGGAGGGTGAAACTGTGGCCGCACGAATCGCAGCCGAGATCAAAGGCGAAAGCGTACAGGCTCTGTTTGATGGCACTGGCTATTGCTGGATTGAGACTGGCGGGGGTTCGGCTGGCTTTGCCAGCGGTCACTTCTACGCTGAACCAGACCCTCTGGTACCCATGCCTAAAACCGGCCGTCTGTGGCACTGGGGTAAAGTGATCTTTGAAACATATTGGCTGAACCAGGGGCTACGCCGCCAGGCGGCGCGTGTGGGCTTGAACATGGGGGCCAGGATTTTCGGTATTCCAGCATCGCTTAAACCTTAATCTTGAACCTATTCCACTTGGGGTTTTCCTCAAGCCAGGACTGATGCTTTTTTCTGGCGGCCGAGTTTGACTGCTTTTAATACGGCATATCTGCCAATTCTAAAATGTTGGGTGGGGCCCCATGAGGCCAGGGATCATCTTGGACCGCGCCAGACGTACCAGACAGCCCCGGCAATTCCGAACAAGGCAGCCACCCCAAAAGTCAGCGTAGGCGAGATCCGCCATAAGGCGGCTCCCACAAGCGGCGCGGCCGCCACACAGAGGCCGCGTATTAGGTAATTAACGCCAACCACTTCACCCCGGCGCTTTTCTCAAGCAAGGTCGGTTATCAGCCCTTTTCGTGCTGGTTCACCAATTTCCCTCAATCCAGCGATGATGAAAGCCACAATTAGAAAAAAGGTAAAATTATCCTGCGGACCGAGAGAATAAAGCGTAAAGGCAATTGGCAGTAGAGCAAAAAAAACAAAGGTGAGGCTGATAAACAGGCGCTGTCCCCATCGTTCAGCCAATTTTCCGGCCGGCAGGTATATCAAAATCGCCGTTAGCATCTGCATTCCACGCATGGCGCCGAAGAAGGCAATGGTCGCCCCCAGATTCGTGGTTGCATAGATGATAATCAAGGCAGCCGGCATCCCCTCGGCAGTATGCAGTCTATCATCAAGCGTCTGCCCATCGTCATCGCACCGGTGATTGGCGGCTGGCTGCTGCTACAGCAAGGTGTAACCAGGGGATTTCAAGCAGGCCTGGTTATCACCATAATTCTGGCGATTGGCGCCCTTTGGTTCCAGCAGAAGTTTTACGTAGAACAGCGGGTTGAGCGGCCGCCGCGGCCTTCGGGCATAGTTCCTACCTACCGCGCTTTTGATTCAGGACTGAAGAGGCTGTTGGTTAGCGATGTGCTGGCCCGCGTAGCCGAAGGGATGCCGGCTGCCTTGATTATCATCTATGCAACCACAAATCTGGGGGCGACTATTGCCTTCTTCGGCGCCATGCGTGGAATGCAAATGCTAACGGCGATTTTGATATACCTGCCGGCCGGAAAACTGGCCGAACGATGGGGGCAGCGGCCGTTTATCACCCTCACCTTTGGCTTTTTTGCCCTACTGCCAATAGCCTTTACGCTCTATTCGCTCGGTCCGCAAGATCATTTCACGCTTTTTCTAATTGTGGCCTTTATCATCGCTGGATTGAGGGAGGTTGGTGAACCAGCACGCAAGGGACTTATAACTGACCTAGCTGGAGAAGAGCGGCGGGGAGAAGTGGTCGGCGTGTATTACCTCATCCGCGGCCTCTGTGTGGCGGCCGCGCCGCTTGTGGGAGCCGCCTTATGGCGGATCTCGCCTACGCTGACTTTTGGGGTGGCAGCCTTGTTCGGGGCTGCCGGGGCCATCTGGTATCTCTGGCGCGGTCCAGGATGATTCCTGGCTTAATGGGGCTCCAATCCTAACTATTAGAATTGGCAGATACACCAAAACACAAGTAGTTAAACTAGGCTGGCAGGCCAAAAACATTACTCGTAGTCAGAGGTTGACCCCAAATGCAATGCTATCAAGATTAAGTTAAAGCGATGCCGGAATGCCGAAAATCCGGGCCCCCAGGTTCAAGCCCACTCGCGCTGCCTGGCGACTCAGCCCTTGTTTCAGCCAATAGGTTTCAAACACCACTTTACCCCAGTGCCACAGCCGCACACTTTGAGGCAAGGGCACTACAGGGTCTGGTTCAGCGTAAAATTGGCCGCTGGCAAAGCCGGCCGATCCCCCTCCAGTCTCAATCCAACAATAACCAGTGCCATCAAACAGAGCCCGGACGCTTTCGCCCTGGATCTCGGCAGCGATTCGTGCGGCCACGGTTTCACCCTCCCCAAT
>PVMS01067486.1_pt1 | contig 15197 bp, 15 predicted proteins | sample 1853461 | NCBI WGS metagenome assembly PVMS01 (sample SAMN08582032, study PRJNA380276) | Marine sediment metagenome, whole genome shotgun sequencing project. | isolation source: ocean sediment barecode stripped | collected 2017 | reverse complement strand
GGTCGAAATATACTGTATCGGCATAGGTCAACTCCTTTGGATATCAGCCACAAGCCAAGCTACTCGGGGCGTCATAATCAGTAATCCGAACAGCTAACCTGCGACTGCGTCGCCTAACGCTCCGCCTAACCGGCTGCCCAAAACTGCGCAGGGAAGCGGCGCAGTTTTGGGCAGTCCGAGTTGATGCAATTGTTAGGCAAAAATATTTCTAACTCTCTTCTTCACCTACTGGTTCTTTGGATGTAGAGATACTGTTCCATTGTGGTTTGTCACTGTTCAGGTATGCATAAACAGGTTTTTCATTCCGCACTAAATCGACATAATGCTGCATTTCATCGATAGGGACATTGATTGAGCCAAACTTGGTCTCAGGAAAATAGCGAGGTGGTGCCATTTCGCTTCCTGGAGCTGCAAAGTATATTGCGAAGCGATGTCCGTCATCCCCAAAGCAAACGACATATCCGCGACTCTTCGGCCCACCCCCTCCACCACTTAACTCGAAGCCAACTTTCACTTTGTAGCTTTTTACCTCAAATGATTTTGTAGCCATCTGAAAACCTCCTGTCTCCCCGAAATGTTTTGGTTAGGCAGATTGTCGGGCATTCAATGTACCTAAACATTTATTGGTCACCTTGGCATGTTACACTGAAGCTAGTTGTTAAGTAGGCAGACCCAATTTTCCCATAGCTTTGGAGGTTTCTTGAGAAATACACACAACATCGAGACTTCAAAGATGAATCAGATACTCTTAACGCTTTCATTGATTCAGCTCTAAGTTTTTCGAGTTCTGGAAGGGGATTTGCTTTCAGAGACTCCAATCGCTTGGGATCCTCCATGACCATCTTTACCATTTGATCCGCTGACCGTGTTTGTACTTCCATTTTTGCCTCCTTGAATTGAGATTTATCCGGCGGGCCATTTCAACCCACACCTGGGGAACCCTTTATGCCACCATTGCCTCTTGTTGCACAAGATAGTAGCAGCAGTTTCCACAGCCGCAATGAACACCCGATAGTAAAGGCGAGAGAGAAGAAAGTACGTCTATCCAATTCTTTGTTGGGGTGTCATCAGGCCGACGATTTAAGGACCTCAGATAGAGCTAAAAACCGCCTGTTCATCTATGATTTAGATACAAATAAAATCTTTGTCGTTATACCACCTAACCAGTGAACAAACTCCATCCCCTTGATAACCGGCTTTGCCAGGAGTGTTACCCTCAATCGTGTGAAATACTTCATCATCCACTTTTATCACAATGCCTGTATGATTCCAGTCATTACTCGATCTCTGACTTAAAAAGATGGCACCTGGTTTTAGTTTGGATTGAAGTGCAGAATCATTTTCCTCTAAGAAACAACCATTATTCATCGCACTGGTAGCTAAAAGATCACATGAAAATGAGGTTTCAATTGGCAATGGCATCTGTAATGTATCGTAGGTTTGTTCTAAAATAAAACTAATAAACCCAGCACACCATGGCCAATGATCTCCTTCGTTTTCTTTCATATAAAGTCTCACCCAAGGACCTTTGTTTTCACCGCCAACTTCAACAGGACTTTGTTTTAAGTGCTGCCTTGCATAAGTAACTACCAGCTGTCGTGCGGTTCGGTTTCCTGGATCAATTGGTTTTAAAACTTCCTTAATAGGATATATTAATGCTGCAAAAGTTATTGGCCCTACAATACCATCTATCTCTAAATTTTTCCTTTTTTGAAATTTCCGCACCGCATAGTCAGTAGCGGGACCAAAAATGCCATCTATAACAAGCTGAAACCCATGGATATAAAGCCATTCCTGGATTAGCTTCACCTTTTTACCTCTGTTACCCCTTTTTAGATTCTTTTCCAACTTTAAATCGCTCATTATTTTCTCCTTAACTCTTTATTCAATCACTTAGCGGGTTGCTGTGGGGCAGCCTTATAAACAAAGCCTTACAGGTTATGGCTACGCCCTGACCGCTGTTAATTCAGGGGATATTCTGGAACCGGCCACTTTCCCTGTTGAGGTGAGTCCGAAAGGACATAGCGCCGCAGTGCGGCATCGCAAAGAGCATAGCCCCAATTTATGAGCTGCCCCTGCGTCCTGGCAGAGAAGGGCCAAAGTCGTGTGCTCACCTTTTGCATTGCATGTGTGTATTCAGTGTCGTGAACCATGGGCTCTCCACAGCCATTGGATTCTAGGTCATAATCATCAATTTTGGTCGCAATTCCCCAATATGTACCCTCATGAGTCTTGTTTTGATATTCGCGTATTAGGTGTCGAACTCTAAGTGCACGTGTTTGTTCCATTGCTATTTCACGCACACGAGATATGCGGTATACATGGCTGAGCTGAAATAACCAACCGCAGCGTGTAATTCCAAACGGTGCGCCGGCATCACTTACAAGCACGAATTTATAGCGACTGGCGGCTTCTAACCCTAAATTGTCGTAAATCCCTCCATCCGCTAAATACATCCGCTTCCTCATACCACTTTCATGGATAAGTGGGGCAGGAGCCTGCTTATCCCAATGCTCAATTTTGGTTCTAATTCGCAGGGGAGCAAAGACCGGTGGAAAAGCGCTGGATGCAGCAACAGCTGTGGCAATTTTGATTTCATTATTGCGTAACAATCCAAGTCGCCAATCTGCGACATAAGGATAACTGAATCTGACCCCTACACCGGTTTGATAGTTGGTTGCATAAAATATGAAACGGGGTTTTTCCTTATCGGTTGGCAAATCTCTGAGGCGTGCTCCCTTAAAGATAAACAGATCGTATATTTTTGCGAGGAGCTGTCCAGGTGTGACGTTTAAATGCAATGGAGCTAACAATATAGTAGGCCAAGTTAAGAAACCGAGAAGACCGATAGGTATATCGATGCGTCTATTGCAAAAGTTTTTTACGGGATTTGCAATTTTCTCAACGAAATTTTCGACAATACCATTCTCGTCAAATGAAAGGGATTTCCACTGCATTCCTAACACACCGTTTATTATTGAACCTCCGGACACACTTGTAATGCGATCAATCTTTTTAAGATATCCAAGCTCATTAAGTCGCCAGAGAGCTCCAAGATGAAACAGGGTTGCACGAAAGCCTCCACCAGAAAGCGCCAAGGCAATTCCTGGCCTTAGCTCTTTTCGGGTACTTTTTTTTTGGGTACGAGGCATTTCAACTTTACACAAACTAGTGGACATGACCCGTTTCCAGTCGGTTTTCATCTGACACCGTCTGTAATATCGAGTCCCAACTAATTACAGGTTAAATGACCTGTATTTGTTAGGTGCGTGGCTAATAAATGGAAGCTCAGTCGCGCATTAGGCTTTATGACGCATCTTCAGCAAGAATCCCATCACCTTCGCCGACCGGCTCTGCTCCTGTCATAAGGTGGAAGAGATTGGGATTTGCATCATACCAGCCGAATTGTATCGGTTTCTCATTGCGTAATAGATCTACGATCATTTGCATTTGCTGATAGTCCATGTGGCCATAGAAGCGTTGCCCATATGTTGTAGGGGCTGACGCATTGGGCAGGGGACCGTCTTTATGGAATTTTAAAGATGCATAAAAACCATCTCCCGTGAGCTGCACGCCTCCGTAATAACCTCCACCACCTACCGATGCCTTATAGGTTTTGATTTCATACCATTTCCAAGCCATAGAACACCTCCCTGATAATTTGATAGGTATTTAATTAAGCAAAAATGTTAATTGGTAACACTAAGGTTATATTATTTAAATAACCTCTTTCTTAGTAAAACATTACACGCACCTAACGATTAAAATAAGGGGGCGCAAAATTGCGGGGCAAAGTGTCTGAATTGCCAACAAACTTTACGCGGAACAGGGTGCTGAATACAAGTACGCGTGTTTTGCGCTCCTTCTTCATTGATTTGTTATGCTAAAAATCCCTTCCTTTCAAGCGGGGCCGATCGTTATAAATAGCCCCTTGTTAAACCTTGATTCTTAATCATTCATGAACAAATTATCTCCAAGGTTTAACGCCAATCTTATGCTTAACTCTTTCAACTCCGATCATTTTTCTGGTGGATGTGAAAAACGTTCTCTAACTGATTTCTCAAAGGGTAAGGGGTCTATATCTCCCCCACCCCATATTATATCAATAAAAGTAACGTTAAGTTCTCTGTGAAGTTTTTCCGCAACCGCAGCTATTGCTGATGCAGCCTTACAGTCGTTAAGACAATCATTTAGAGCTGCCTTGTTTCCACTAAATCTATAGTGGCACCAAGCTGTACAAGCACTAACAGGTGTAGTAACGATAACCGGAGAAGGGATTTTTCCAATTCGCTCCATTATCTCAGCAACCATCATTTCTTCTCGAGTGTAATGTAGTGTTGTATGGCAGTGTTTACAAATGATGGCATCTTCTTTAATTTCCTCTTTACAATACGGACATGAGTTTTTAACCATAATTTTACCTCCTTTGTTATTGTGAAGGTTCTTTGTTAATTCAATCTGATTTGCTTAAGTATCTAATCAAAAAAAATTTGGTTAGAATAGTTAGATGTGCCTAAAATCACTAAGCATAACGGTTGAATTAACTTGCGCCGGGTAGCTTGGACCCCGACAACTAAAAAACTACTTCACAGCCTCAACAATCCCCAACTTAAGCCAAGATTAGGGATCAAGTTGAATGATTTTCATTAAGCGAAGCTCCATGGCAATGCAGGACTATTGATCGCGTGGTGCCACAGCCTGACTGTACGTGACGAATTGATACCCCGCCGCCACCCTCCTCGCGCAGTAAAGATCATTCCCGTCAGTTCGTACGTTAATAATCCCATTCAGGCGCTTTTTGAACCGCCGCCTCGCCTGTCCAAGCATTGCGGGGTCGGTTGGATCCACCTCGTCATCGGCGTCCGGGGCTTCTGCGTAGGAATCAACAGTAAATTGGGCAACCAATTCGGTTGAAAATAGGAGCGGCTTGTCTGATCGTGAGACGTTACCAATCGTTCCTAAGAAATTCGCCCTTGGATGACCATGATCCGGGGATTCTCCTGAGGAGATCACGGAGACCTGCGGATGGACCGCCTCTAAAAAGCTTCGGTCGTACTCGTGACTCCCGTGGTGTGGAGCCTTAAAGACGTGAGCGTCGGACTCAGCGGCGAAGTTTTGGCCATCCATCAGATGGCGTGCGCCGCGGGCATTGATGTCTCCTGGAAGCAGCACTCGGACGTTCTGGAAGTCAAGACGGAGTACAACAGAGTGGCCATTCACTGTACGCGCTGCAGTGCCGAGCCACGGATAGACTAAGTCAGAATGGCCTGGTTGATTCACGCGTCTCGGGCCGAGCACATGGAGCGTGACTGCCGGATCACCTACGTCGATGACACCAGTAGTTGAGTCAACTGCCCGGTAAATCAAGCCCGGTTCGGTATCCAAAGCGTCCCGCCAGCGAGCCATAATGCTTTTGAGATCCTCACCGTCGAGGTCAGCAATACTGTCGTGACGGGTCACTAAAACGCGGTGCTGGCCCTGCCCTACAGTGTCGCCGAGTTCCGTATTGAATCCCGAGTTGTACTTAGCGATCCCGCTGTGGATGATCTCCCTGACTTGTATGAGCGGATGCGCGAGGATTGATACGAGACCCGCAATGTGGTCGTCGTCTGTATGCGAGACGACCATCAAATCAATGTCCACTGGGGTCGGGTTGGGAAGATCGAGGCGGTACTTCCAGACGAGGAACTGGAAAGCCTCATTGCTGCGGCCGCCGTCGATCAAGATCTTGTGCCCTGCGGGCGTGACAATGAAAACCGAGTCGCCCTGGCCTACGTCGATGCAGTACATCTCGAGTGGGTGATCGGGCATGAGGCGATCGGACCGCACCCAACCCGTCCGGCCTCTGTAGATGACCTCGTCACGGCCGTTTTCCTGCTGACCGGTGGTCTCGACCTCGTCGCCAAAGATCAAGACGAATTCCTGAGAGTCCGTTTGAGAGTCAGGATGAAAGACTGTGCTCTTGGTCGAAATATACTGTATCGGCATAGGTCAACTCCTTTGGATATCAGCCACAAGCCAAGCTACTCGGGGCGTCATAATCAGTAATCCGAACAGCTAACCTGCGACTGCGCCGCCTAACGCCATGCTCACCGGCGCATTACTGCTGGTGTTTTGAGCGATAGCCAAACCAGCAGTAATACGTCCGGTGCAGTTGATTGTTAGGCCAAATTTACATCACGGCCAAGTGTCAATAACTTTCTCGACGACCTGCTCTATGCCCACAGGAAAGCCTGTACCGTGGTTTTTCTCGTCCGCCAAATAAACTAGCGCTCGCCGCTTATCGCTCGGAATCACCGCCTCGTATTTGTCGTGCCACTGGTTGAGATGAAGCTCCAGGAGCCGGAGTTGCTCCGCTAGAGATTCCCTTTCCCTCGTGGGTTGAGCTCTTGATTTGAATACTTTGTCAGTATTGAGCCAGTTGCTCATTTCCTGATTCACGCGACGCAGTGAATTAATAGTAGTGCTGCGTATTATGGTTTGCAGCTCCGCCTCTGCTGGCAGAAAGTGCTCGTGCATACGATAAAATGTTTCATCATAACCAAGTGCCTGCGGTATTTCGTTAAGGTGGTTTTCAAGGAGCATCTGCATCAGTCGTTGCGCCATATAATTCTGGCTTTCAAAAATGCTTTTCGACTCATTCAAAAGATCCGACAAAACCTGTAATCGGTCTAATGTAGCTTCTGCCAGGACCTTCTCCGCCTTCCATTCGCTGTATATGTCCTGACCAAGGAAGCCGACTACGGAAAAGATCGCCGCTATCACAGTGCGGACGATCCACTCCGAGAAAGGTTGTCTATCGCCCATGACTTATATCTCCAGAAGTTCTGTGTCGTTCGGTGAAGGCCTAACAAGTGATTATACGGCTCTGGATATCATCACCTCTGTAATGTTATCCGTCAAAATGCGCGACTTCGTGTCGCAATACAGATACATGAGGTGTATCTTCACTCTAGCATCCCCTGGTCATTTTACAACTCTCAACTCATGCATCTTTTTAAATTTTTTCAAAGTTCCCATAAAATAATATTTGCAGCCTCAGGCCGAGAGCTATTTTTTCAGCAATCAGACAAGCTTGTTCACAGATGAAAAGGTCTCCGTAGCACTGGTACGTGGCCATACAATTAACGATGAGTTTTATCATATCGCAAGTGCTAAATTTCGCTTCATAATACCGCCAGTCGAAAAAAAATTATTGAACCAATAACCTCAATATGTGCTATATAACCTATCAACTATTTTTTTTTGAGAATTGTATATTAGTGATACGCATTCACCAAAATAGCGAAATAATAGGTTTCGGCTATAAACCTGGAATTGCCAAAGTTTATATATTGCGTCATCGCATCCAACAAATTCTTGGTTCCTCCAAATTCCATGTTCAGGCACGAATAATAGACTCAAAAAAGTCTCGACATGCTTTGTAGTTTGGCAATCAGTCTCTAAGTTGATCAATGTTCATAATATCGCCTCCTTTTCCATCTCTGGAGGACTAACTAACAGACAACTTTGACAGCTTCGGCCATATTCTCCTCAACTTTGTATGTATTATCGAATTTTTATTAGTTTTATGTGTTTTCCTTATCGCCTTTCGGAGTAACTGGAGGAGTGCTCGGTGGTGGATTATCGAGCCGATATAGGATCATTTGAAGCTTCGCTAGAGAGTCCGTTACCGCATTGTAATCAGTAGGATCTATTACTAGAAGTCGATCGATCCCATTCAGTTCTTGCTCTGCCAGATCGCAAGATTTATCAATCCAACTGTCTGGAACGCCTGTTAGCGTTTTGGATTCCAGCGAATTGCTAAGCGGACCACCGGACAGGAATTTCTTCAAAGTCGCTTCCCTGCGCTTCTGTACCTCGTCCTCGGGAGACGGTTCCCTCGAGGGTTGAACCGGGCCGAGAGGGGCCTCAGCTGTAGCCTCGGGTGTCGGTGACCTCACAAGATTGGAGGGCTTGGTTGTCGGCTCGCCCTTTCTTTGGAATTCACGCAACGCGGTTACATGCTCCCGAAGTTCCGCCGAATACCGTTGGAGGGCTGCACGGTTGCCCGATTGCTGTTTCCACACGGCCTTAAATCTTTCGAAGGTCGTTAACAGCATGTGATAGAGATCGTCAAGCTCCATTGAGTGTTCTTTTTGGATCACGGTCTGGTTGTTGCCCTGGTTTAATGTCGAGTCTCTTTGAGTTGAACTCTGGTATTTTCCAACCATCGTATGGACTACTGCATTTGCTTTCAGAGGAGACTGAACCAACAGGATACCAATATACAATGCACTCAAGGAGCCTATTGCTGACCAAGAAAACTTACTCATGACGTCCACTCCTTCGTGCTATATCCCTTAAGGAGTTATAGATTTTGGGTGCGTTAACACATGTCTCAGACGCTTGCAGATTTTGCGGACCTCAAAATGTCGGTGCGTGCCTGAGCCCAGTACCGCCAAGCCAGCCAAAGAACAAGGATTGCCAATACCATCGCACCTTCCCAAAAAAATCGGTGCGCAAGCTCGAAATGCTCAGGTTTGGTGACGCCAATGAGAAACAGGTGAACAAGGCGAATCAGATTCAGCACGATCAGAAGGGGGACGCCCACCGCGAGTCCCACCAACTTATGCCGTAGATGTCCTCGATAGCCCAAAATAGATACGGCCAAACACGCTACCGGTAAAAACCCAGTGCAGCGGTAGTAGATTTCGAAAGCGAAGCCGCCGGGTTGGTAGATCACGGACACCTCCCGCATCACATCTAGCCTGAGCAACTCGAGCAAGACAAAGGTCGTCTTGGCTGTCAGTGTTGTCAGGGGAGCGAGAAGAGGTCCTAAGACTTCTTCCCGGTAAGTGAGCAGAACAACGCCCGCAAAAACAATTAAAGTGAAAGCAAAACGGAAATTTACTCGCTTAATCACAGACATCGCTTTTCCTAACTACTTCATGTGGACTTTGATCGTTTGCGGCGCAGGCCAAATAGCACTGCGCATATCACCAAGAGAACCAGCCCAGGAACCGATAAATCAGGTACCTTCACCGGTTTGGAATCGATTGCCCCATTGACTGTGGCTGTTACCATCGTCGTTGTCTTCTCCCAACGGCTTTCCCCGCGTACCGTGGTCTCTGCCACACCCGACGCGTTGGTAACTTTCGTGGCCGGGGACACGGTGGCCAAGCTAGTGTTAGCGGTGCTGAAGTTCACTGTTTCGCCTGCTTGGGTGGCCCCGCCACGTGTGACCGTTGCGCGAAAAGTCGTCGTTTCATCTTTTTTTAGTCTCTTGTCTGGTTCCAGATTTACCAATGACACTTTGAGAGGAGGTTCACCAACACGGAAATGGATGTATCTCGGCTCGACATTGTTGGACTGTGGGCCGCCTTGCAAGGTAAAACCGGTCGCCACCCAGGAATCGGTGGCTTGCCCGTGGGGTCGCACGGCCAAATAGTCACCCCAAAGATTTTCTGAAGGACCATGTGTCCCAGTGGCAGTCGTAGCCAGTACCCAGTTTGAACTGGAGGAATCGAGCACACCCACCGCATGACTGGGATATAATTGGGCACCACCACCGTAATGCACCGAAATCCCGACCTCTCCATTGGAGTTGGTCGCCGCTGCCGGGTAGGCGAACGCAAAGTTTGAATTCCAAATGTGGGGCTGTGCTGTGACGGCTTTGGTATTTTTGTTCAGCACAGCAACCCGGACATGAGGAAAGGGATAGTTACCATCCTGTGAGGCGGTCCATGCAAACCCAACTTCATTCCCGCCCAACCAGGCAGCCGTAATCCGATGGTCCGCACGACCGAGCCAGTCGCGCCCGTCTGGTCCGGGTGCCACGCGTGTTGCGTTACTCCAGACCTGAACGGTCACATCATCGCTACTAATCGTGGTGCTGTTTTCGGGCCATGAGAATACCCGGAGACTATTAGTTGTAATATGGCTGCCGAAGTACATTGTGTCGGTTGCGCCCTGTGTTGGACGCAGGCTAAAGTCCTGACTTGTGTCGAAATAGTTGTAGGTGAATCCTTGATAAGCTGCCAGTTTGTCCAGCGGAAGCCGCAGAATTAATGCTCGGGTGAATTGGTTGCTTATGTTGAAAACGTTGGTAGTGATGTAGAGATACTTCTCACCCACTGCCATGTCCGGAAAATCGAACCATTGGTTGCTCCAGTTGCCCACACCCTGCGGCGTGAAATCATAGAAGCGCCACTGCTGGTTGTAAATGTCGTTGCCATGGGCAACCGCCAGCCGAACCGTATTGCCGGTGGCGTCCTTCACATACTGTAAGTACCAGAACATGAGGTCGTGAGTGGGATCATAGAGTGCGACTTGATCGCAGCAGAATGGTTGGCCGGGAATAGTGGGAAACGTCGTCGCAGGGTTGACGTAGGTGAAGTTTGTACCACCATCTGTGGAGAATGCCGCGTACCAATTCCCGGTGTACAGAATCTCTGAGCCGCGTACAGCTAGACTGGGCTCGTTGACGTGACTCGTTAAGTCGCTTGTCGCGGAATCCGGAATTGGGCGATTGGAGTCAAACGTAATCGTGGTCGCTGCAACTGGAACAACTGCCGTTGCCATAACAGTGGGAGGAGGGGCGGCACGCACAACCGCTTGTGGTGCCTGACCCAATGGCCCCGGGAGGTGGTGACGACGCAGGCGCGCTTGCCTCCTTTCACGTTCTGCCTGTGGGTCGGCCGGTGGTATAGCTCTGGCTGTCAATGGTGCTACAACTACCCCTGGTGCGGGCACCGACGCCGACTTCGTCTGGAAATCCGCCGCGGAGGAAAGCCCTGTGACAAGCCACATGCAAATGAACAACGAAAAGTAAACAGTTACGCTAGTCATCTTGAATTTACACATAGGAACCTCCTTAAACTATAGAAGACTGGATTTATTGTCAAAATCAATTTTTGCCCTTCTCATTTAGCGTATATCTGGACTTTTTTAGGTAGAGCGTATCCTATTATGGAATTATGAGCCTCAAAAACACTCTCAGAAAAGACAAGCCTTTGTTCCCGAATAAATCTATTGACATTTAATCAACGGTTAAGCTAACCTGCCGGCCTACCAGCCTGCGCATCTGCACAGGACTGATAGGGCAACAGTCCGTTAAGATGCAACCTTTTTAGATTTTCTTGCCTTCACAATAATATGGCTGGACTATCTCACAATCACAGCCTGTTCCAAAAGCGGCCTCAGTGCCGGTTGCTTTTGGACGATAGGATTCGCTCGATTCAGGACCGATTTTGCTTCTTTAGCATTACCCAGCAATGCCTGGATACGAGACTCAGTGACAATCTTTTCCACTTGCAAGTAGGGAGGCAAACGGTCGAATTTCACTTTCTCGAGATATTTCAGGGCGGCCCCCGGATTCGGTTTTCGCAGCTTCCCGATGCTGTAATCACGAAACGGCCGGCTAAGATTATGAGCAAATGCCAGTTGCGCATAATCGGCCAAAACCGAGCCTGGGTGCTGCTCGATGAGACTTTCCAAATGAGCAATGCCTGCTCGTAAATGATCACCCGACTGCCAGAGCAGGAACTCGCCGGCTTGGTCGCTTGCCTTGCCACCCTGTAGGAGAAAGTGCCCACTGCCGTCGTCTTGTGAAACCGTTAGCTCAACAGGGTCTGATTGCACCATTGGTGTGCCGTTAGCCGGATCGACGAAAACGCCACTGATTTGGTATTTCCCTTCCTGCTGGAACGTCCAGCCTCGACCACCGTAAAAGATTGGAAACGCGGCGGTAATCGATTCTCCCTGAGCCAGATCCTTCGGAGCTAGATCATTGAGGTCAAGTGAGTACGGAACGAAAGTACGACGCTGGCCACCCGGCTCGATGACCTCAACTTGCAGAGCGCTATCTTCCGGATACAGGGTAGGAAATACTGCAATGGCTTTTGGACTGGTGTTCTCAAGCTTTACTGTAACGTATACAGGTTCACCAAATACCACGCGAGGCTTCCCAAATCGAGATTCAGTTTTAGTCCCGCCACTTCTGCGTGCACAGGTTCACAGAAGAGAATGTAAGAGGCGCACAGAAAACATGATAGAAAACCACGCACTGTTGCCTTATCTTTGAATTTCTTTAACATAATTCAACCTCCTGGGCTAATCTATTCCGCAATCCTGGGTGACATAACTGTGATTCGTGTGTGACGTATTCACCGAGTAGAAGCTGCCATTTCCCGGATAGGCACAATCGTCGGGATGATCTTTAAGGTGTGTCTCGCTTTGGTTCGAAAACTTGAATTCGTAAGTGCTGTCGATAGTACCCGTCATGATCGACTTACTGCCATCACTGTCCTCGTGATGCAGATTGAATGCGTGGCCAAGCTCGTGCACCGTTGCGAGCAAGTACTGTTCAGCATTACCGGGAGGCACGCTGTTTTTGTAGAATATTGCAAAGCCGCTGCGGTCAGCGGTTCTCCACATGCGACCAATGGTACTCGTCTTGCAATTGCCAGTACTGTAAGTTGCATAGTGATCAACCACGATCCCATAGGCGTGATACCGCGTACAAGTGGCTTTGAATATCCAAAAGCCGCAGTCAAATGAAGCTGGCGCAATCTGCGTACCGCGATTGGCTGTCATGAGACTGCTCAGCTCGGAATTCGTGATACACTGCTTTGCTGAACCCGTGCCATCGGTGAGAGGTGCTATATTCGTATCATCTTCCTCAGCGACGAGCAATTTGTCGGCGCTAAGGTAAATGGATTGAAGCGACACAGAACTGCCGCTTACCGTTTGGGGTTGTGGGAAGGCCGTGCCAGTCATGCGATCGAACTCAAGGTGGGTAGTGGTACAACCGGTTATCGCCAACAGGCCGAACAGCGCGAAGGCTTGAACCAATGAATGAAACAGGGACAGTTTTCTCATCTCCTTACCCTCCTTTAAATGATAAGAAATCACTTTTCCAAGAGCGGGTTATTGGTGTAATCCCACAGCAATTTTGCTCTTAACTTACTAAGTAAAGATTTTAAACTCATGTTTAACGACCTGTGAGGTAACTGGATAACCTGTCTAAAGCCTTGAAAGAGGAAGAAGAGAGGCACGGGAGCTATCGGAAGTAGACTGGAGAAGAGTTGCAGAATGTTCTATCTTCTATCGAATGTAGACGCGCTTGATATCAGAGGGAAGAAGAATTCTTTAGAACTGTTGCTTTCCGTTTCTGCGTAGCGAGCGGTATGGCTTTATCGAAAAACAAAAGCCTCCAAGGAGGTTCGCAAACCCCTCAGAGGCGTTGTATCGGCATCTTCTGAAAACCTTTTCTCATGACTCACTCCAAATGGTGTTGCAAGTCAGGTTGGTAGAAGATTAAGCTATTTGATCCTCTTGAAATCGCAATAATGAATTTTACTGAATCAGCACCACAATGTACCAGTATAGATTTATAGATACATTGTCAAGCCCTTTTAGCGAAACAATAAAATTAAGTTATTAAATTTATTGTATAAATTAAGGGGCCTTATTAAAATATAAATCTAATTCATTAAGCCGAACATAAGCAACATCCACTGCCTCCATCCCAAAAGCCTCTCCTTTATATGCGAAGACACTGCAACCAGAGCACCTAGAGGCTATATTTCAGGGCGTTTAATGTTATGGAGGTGATGTTAATGATGAATTTTTAAAAGTTCACTATTGTCTGTTAGTACCAAATAAAATCTGTTTGATAAAATACCAACCACGCCTTAATAGTTAGCTTTTTATTGCTTAAAATAATGAGGGAATAGTTCTTTTAATTTGCCTTTCGCCAGCGGTTCAACATTAAAAAATGGTGATGATATGCCGGCGCAAAGAAAATAGATAACTAGGTGTGGAATTTATTGAGCTTACCAAGACCTGTCGTTCGCAAAAATCAAATTTTCGGCATTTGTGTGAAAGGCCTACGTCTTTCAGCCATCAAATTTGATGCAACGGGTCTAAAACCGACTTTATTTTCCGTTTATCCGGAGCTATCAAGAAGACTTTCTGGGTATTAACCATGTCAAAGCAATACCCGCAATGAGCTGAAAACGGACTGGTCTCAGGAAATCAAACAGTAAACAGTGAAACCTTTGTCTACGCGGCCTTTTTCCATTCGTACCGATGGTGCAGCCCGCCGACCCGGGACAACTCAATCACCTTGGCGCCTTTGGCCGGTCTGGGCTGAACCGGGCGTTCAACGGGAGTGTCCTTCCCGAGTCCATAGTGGGTTCTGTCATAATGATAATATTGAAAATAAGAGATCAAAATCTGCTTCAGGTGACTTTCGTTCAGCACGATGACGTGATCCAGACAGTCTCTGCGTATTGAGCCAATCAACCTCTCAACGAACGGATTTTGCCAAGGGCTTCCGGTTGCCGTAACCACTTCCTTTATGCCCATGTTTTTCAAGCGTTGACGGAAAATCGCTCCGTAGATTCCGTCCCGATCCCTCAGCAGATATTTTGGGACCGTGTCCCACGGAAAAGCCTCCACAACCTGTTGAGCCGTCCACTTGGCCGTAGGATTGGATGCCACGTTGAAATGAACGACTTTGCGGCGGCGATGGCTGAGGATCACCAGCACAAAAAGAATCCGGAATGTGGCGGTCGGAACCGTGAAGAAATCGATCGAAACCATGTTCATCATATGGTTTTTCAAGAATGTTCGCCATGTTTGGGACGGCGGCTTGGGCGCCTGGCGAGGCATCAGATTGGACACCGTTCGTTCGGAGATCTTGATTCCCAGCTTGAGCAGCTCGCCGTGAATCCTCGGAGCGCCCCAGAGCGGATTGGCTTCCGCCATCCTGCGAACAAGATCACGGATTTCGGGACTGATCGGAGGCCGTCCAGGGCCATTTCGCCGGGACTTTAATTTCCAGAACATTTTGAAGCCCTTTTTGTGCCACCGCACGACGGTGTCAGGCTTGACAATGACCAACGCTTCCCGCCAGTTGTTCCAGAAACGGGAAAGCAAAACCCAGAAAAGACGGTCTCGGCTGCGAAGTTGGTGCCGTTTGACAGACTGTTTCATAATGGCCAACTGCTGGCGGAGCGCAAGGTTTTCCAGAACGAGATCGGAATCCTTTTGGGATCCCAAAAGTATGTTCAAAAGCAGCCTTAGCAGCATCTTCATCATGGATGCAGATTTTGCAGGCTTAGTAGAAAAAGACAATAATTTCAGTATGGACGGAATATTTGCGAGCGACCGGTCTTCTGGAAAGCACTGACAAAGGCCCAGCTTCGAAG
>PVMS01128770.1_pt1 | contig 15199 bp, 17 predicted proteins | sample 1853461 | NCBI WGS metagenome assembly PVMS01 (sample SAMN08582032, study PRJNA380276) | Marine sediment metagenome, whole genome shotgun sequencing project. | isolation source: ocean sediment barecode stripped | collected 2017 | reverse complement strand
CAGTCCCGATGATATTTGCGAGCAATACGGGGCGGATACCCTGCGTATGTACGAAATGTTCCTGGGGCCGTTGGAGCAGGCCAAACCGTGGAATACGGCCGGGATAAGCGGGGTGCATTACAACCTAAAAAAAATGTGAAAATAGTAGCATACAAGAGCGAAGGGTGCCTTTGAGATAGTAAATAAAACCTACTCTAAGAATAGCGTCAAGACCTTACATAAGACGATAAAAAAAGTAGAAGAGGATATAGAGAATTTCAGTTTTAATACTTCGGTTTCCAGTTTTATGATCGCTGTAAATGAGCTGATGGCTCAAAAATGCAATAACCGGGAAATTCTCGAGCCATTGGCAATTTTGATCTCACCGTATGCGCCTCATATTGCCGAAGAGTTATGGCAAAAATTAGGATATGAAGAGAGTATCTCGACCGCTCCTTTTCCCAAGTTCGAATCCAAATATTTGATCGAAAGTACCAAAGAGTATCCTATTTCATTCAACGGAAAAACGCGTTTTACTATGGAGTTGTCACTCGATATGAGCAAAGAGGATCTTGAAGTGGCGGTGATGGCACACGAAAAAACCATTCAGTATCTGGATGGAAGAACCCCCAAAAAAGTGATCGTGGTTCCGGGTAAGATCATAAATATCGTAGGTTAATGGAGATAGATGCTATAGAAATTCTGGGTTTGATCGCCGCAGTACTCACTACCTCCGGCTTCATGCCTCAAATAATTAAAACGTGGAAAACTAAAGATGTGAGTAGCTTGTCACTGCCTATGTACCTTGTGTTGTGTTTGGGAATGATCCTATGGTTAATTTATGGGATCTTAACCAAAAGCCTGGCGCTGGTTGTAGCCAATACGGTTTCATCGTCCCTTACTTTTTTATTGGTGATCTTTATCTTTAAATTCAGAAAGTAATGTCATTTTTGACGGATTGTCAGCCGTTTTTCTTCGGCCTTATTTTTGCGGAAGATCAATTATCTTTAAATAATTTAAAATTTCAGAAACGATGATGGGATATTATATACTGGCCGGAGTTCTTTTTTTAGTTAGCTCGTATGTGAGCAATCGGCTTAAAAGTAAATTCAGAAAATACTCTAAGATAAATTTACAAAACGGGATGAGCGGTGCAGAGATCGCTGAAAAAATGCTGTCCGACAATAATATTTTTGATGTTCAGGTGATTTCCACTAAGGGAATGCTAACAGACCATTACAATCCGACAAATAAAACCGTAAACTTGAGTGAAGCCGTGTACAATCAACGGAATGCTGCAGCGGCCGCTATCGCCGCACATGAATGTGGTCATGCCGTGCAGCACTCTACGGCCTATAGCTGGTTGCAAATGCGAAGCCAAATCGTTCCCGTCGTTGGAGTTGCCAGTAAATTGTCCAACTTCGTGATCATGGCAGGATTGATAATCACTGCCATTGGAGCCCTGGGAGGCATAGGAGCTTATATATTTTTATTAGGCATTGGCCTTTTTGCCGTAACCACTGCGTTTGCCTTTATCACTCTACCGGTTGAATTTGACGCGAGTAAGCGGGCGTTGGTTTGGTTGCAAAAAGAAAATATGGTCACCCAGCAAGAGTATGCCGGCGCTAAAGATGCTTTGAAATGGGCGGCTCGCACCTACGTTGTTGCAGCCTTAGGATCCCTGGCAACGCTGTTGTATTTTATTATGATCTTTATGGGGAGACGATAACAGTCACTGTCGTGTAAACATATACTGTGAAAATATAAATTTGAGAATTACAGATTTCAACCCAATATATTATCCGGATTATATCCCAAATAATCCGTAAAATGTTCCTTAAAACTGATACCGTGCGTCTTCAGTTCCTTTAAAATAGGCTCATAGACCTCTTTGGTTATAGGAATTTGTACTCCCGGATTTGTTATTTCATTATTTAAGATCCGCAAGGCTGCTATGGCTACCGGAAGACCAACCGATTTTGCCATCGCGGTGTAAGTTTGATCTTCTCCCATGAGTACCATATTACTGTCTATTTGCTTTTTCTTACCGTCGAGTTCGTACCCAAATTTGTGGTACATCACTATCATATCTTTATCATCTTCTTTGAGCGTCCATTTGTCCATCAATATTTTCTGAAGGCATTTTGCAGGACTGGCATCCTTGATCCCCAACTTCTTTTCATCATTGAACAGGTCCAATTCCATTAATTTGTACCACATCAAATCGTCCTGATCGATCTTTAGGGCATAGCGCATTTTTAATTCAACTGAATCTGTATGGGAATAGGGCAAGAACAAGTTTACAAATTCACGATACGATAAATTTTTAGAATTCGGAATAATATAGCTATCATCTGTCATTCCCATTTGCACAAACATATTCCAGGCCTTACTGAACCCAACTCGCCGCATGGTACCGCGATAGAGGGTAAGAATATCCTGAAGGCCGTAAATGCTCTGGTATTTTAGGGAGTTTCGGTTGGCATAAGCTTCAAATCTTCCATAATCATCTATATCTAGAAATTCTGTTCTTCGGAATAACTTGTGATACGGGATGAATTTGTAGGTGCCTTCCTGAATAAATTTAGCAGCGCCACCTTGCCCGGCCAACACTACGTTGCGGGGATTCCAGGTAAATTTATAGTGCCAAAGGTTGTCATCGCTTTCAGGAGCGACTAGGCCACCGGTAAAAGACTCGAATAAAAGCATTTTCCCACCCCCATCACGAATACGATCTATCACCTGCATCGCGCTCATATGGTCGATCCCGGGATCGACCCCAATTTCATTCATAAAGACCAGTCCTTTTGCTTTGGCTTCTCCATCCAGGGCCTGCATTTCAGGGTTTACGTAGGACGCGGTCACAAGGTGTTTACCAAATGCAATACAATCGTTTGCCGCTTCCATATGGAAGCGGGCAGGAAGCATTGAGATCACCAGATCGGCGCTTTTGATCGCCTCTTGTCGCTGGGTTTCATCTAAAACATCCAGTAAGATCGCTTTGGCATTGGGATGTCCTTCCACGAATTTTTGCGCGTTCTCAAGGGAAAGATCTCCAAGGGTTATAAAAAGGTTCTCGCTTTGAGATTTATCGAGTAAATATTTGATTAAACTTGTGGCAGAACGCCCGGCACCTATAATTAAAATATTTCGCATTCCTGGTATTTTCGTAAATTTGAAAGTTCGTATCTCGAAAGGACGAATGTAGTAAATTACATGAATACCTCTGAAACGAACTGTGAAAATTTTAAGGTAAATTCATCGTTATAAAAACTTAAAAGCGTGAATAAATTGGACAAAAGAATTGTGGTTACAGCTGCTTTTTTGGGAGCACTAACCATTGCCATTGGTGCTTTTGGAGCACATGGTTTAAAGCAGCTTGTTGATGCGGAAGCAATTACGAGTTTTGAAACCGGAGTACGCTACCAAATGTTTCATGTTATTGTGTTGCTCGTTATCGGTCTTACCGGCCCTATTTCAACCACGACTAAAAAATGGGTGTTTTGGTTCTTTATCTTCGGAATTATATTATTCTCAGGCTCTATTTACATCCTGGTCCTGAAGGAGATACTACCCTTTGATGTAAAATTCCTCGGGCCTTTCACACCTTTGGGAGGCCTCTCATTTATTATAGGCTGGCTTCGCCTGGGTTATGGGTTATTAAAGTTAAAATAGTAAGAATTCTGGATCAATTAAGGTGTTATCTGTTTTAGATTTTTTATTTTTGCTCATAGAACAAACACTAAGTTATGGTCGATAACAACCAAACTACGAAAACGATTTCACTGGAAGACTATGGAATCAAGGCCTCAAAAGTAAATTACCAACTTACCTCACAAGAATTACACGAAGAAACATTAGCCAAAGGACAAGGAAAAGAATCCAATACGGGAGCTCTTGCCATTAACACTGGAGAGTTCACCGGCCGTTCTCCCAAAGACCGTTTTATAGTAAAAGATGAAGTTACTGCCGATAAAGTATGGTGGAGTAAAATAAATATTCCGTTTGAGTCAGATAAATTTGATGCTTTATACGACAGAGTTGTTGCCTATCTTAACGGTAAAGAAGTGTATGTTCGCGATTGCTATGCGTGCGCAGATATAAACTATAAATTGAATATACGGGTCATTAACGAACATCCCTGGAGCAATATGTTTGCACTTAATATGTTTTTACGCCCTAATGCGGAAGAATTAGAAGGTTTTGATCCGGACTGGATCGTTGTGAACGCTCCCGGATTTATGGCAGACCCTGAGCGAGACGGTACGAGACAACACAATTTTGCTATTTTGAATTTCAGCAAAAAGATCGCATTGATTGGAGGAACCGGCTATACCGGGGAGATCAAAAAAGGTATATTCTCTGCGCTGAATTTTATCCTTCCGGTATTTCAAAATACCTTACCCATGCATTGCTCGGCTAATGTTGGCGATGATGGGGAAACAGCCATTTTCTTTGGGCTTTCCGGTACGGGGAAGACCACGCTTTCTGCAGACCCCGATCGCAAGTTGATAGGTGATGATGAGCATGGCTGGACGGCTGAGAACAGTATATTTAATTTTGAAGGAGGATGTTATGCGAAAGCAATCGACCTTTCGGAAGATAACGAACCCGACATTTACAGAGCGATTAAGGCGGGCGCTATTTTGGAAAATGTGATCATGGACGAAAACGGGCAAGTAGATTATAACGACGTTTCTATCACGCAAAATACACGTGTGAGCTATCCAATTTATCATATTGACAATATCCAGGTACCATCCATAGGTCATAATCCGAAAAATATATTCTTTTTAACCGCAGATGCTTTTGGTGTACTGCCTCCCATTTCCAAGTTAACACCTGGACAGGCAGCTTACCATTTTATAAGTGGATATACAGCCAAAGTAGCTGGGACGGAAGCTGGAATTGATGAGCCTCTTCCTAGTTTTTCTGCTTGTTTTGGAGCTCCTTTCATGCCGCTGCACCCCACAAAATATGCGGAGATGCTGAGCGCGAAAATGCTAAAAGCCGGAGTGAATGTCTGGTTGGTGAATACAGGTTGGACCGGTGGCCCCTATGGTGTTGGAAGTAGAATGAAACTAAAATACACCCGCGCGATGATCACAGCGGCTCTAAAAGACCAATTGAAAGAGGTAGCATACGAGCAGCATCCCATATTTGGATTGAGTGTTCCACAGAGTTGCCCAAACGTACCCAGTGAAGTATTGAATCCCAGAGGGACCTGGGCAGACAAAACCGCCTATGATATAAAGGCAAAAGAATTGGCAGCATCCTTCAAGGAGAATTTCAAGCAATTTGCAGATTGTGCCAATGAAGAAATCTTTTCAGGAGCTCCTATTGGGTAATTGGAATTAGAATTTAGAATTGAAAAAGGATCGCAATTGCGGTCCTTTTGTATTTTTATAAACAGCTGATCCAAAATAAAAATCGCCCTAAAATTTCTTTAAGGGCGATCTATATTATTCCGAAGAAATAAATTTTTATTTCCTTCCGTTTACCTGTTTTATATATTTTTCCAGTGCCATAGTCATCGAAGGGGTATCAGGTGTAGGTGCCTTTATATCTACCCGCAGTCCGTTATCGGCAGCTGCTTTCACGGTTGTATTTCCGAAGACCGCTATTCGGGTATCATTTTGTTCGAAGTCCGGGAAATTCTCCAATAATGACTTTATTCCTGAAGGACTGAAGAAAACCAGGATATCGTAATAAACGTCCCGTAAATCAGATAAGTCACTCACTACAGTCTTATAAAAAGTAGCTTGCTTCCAGGATACACCTAATTCGTTAAGAATACTAGGAACTTCCGATTTTAATTTGTCTGAAGAAGGCAATAAAAAACTTTCCGTCTTGTACTTCTTGATCAATGGAGAAAGCTCAGTAAAAGTTCTTTTTCCAACATAGATCTTACGCTTTCGGTATACCACATATTTCTGAAGATAAAATGCCACAGCTTCACTCTGGCAAAAGTACTTCATACTATCCGGTACTTTGAAACGCATATCTTCTGCTATTCTGAAAAAGTGATCCACAGAGTTTCTACTATTAAGGATAATGGCGGTGTACTGCGTAAGGTCTACTTTTTGTGTACGCACCTCTTTACTGGAGACCCCTTCCACATGGATAAAAGGTCTAAAATCTATTTTCACTTTTTGTCTTTCGATTAGGTCGAAATAAGGAGAATTTTCAATTATAGGCTCCGGTTGAGATACCAAAATAGTTTTCACTTTCATAAATAGCTACTTTTTTCGTCCTAGTTTACACCAATAGTCGATATAGTATAATGTAGGGCACGATTTCGAGAGTGCAAAGATACAAAATAAAATAAAAGGAATGTCTTAATATTATCATCCAATTTCTTTTAAAACTTGACATCAATGATATAATGTAAAGTCCTGCTATTACTGTCGCGAACGTTAATAATATGTTCTTGGTTGGGTTTATGGTGAAGACAAATATTATATTTCCTATCAGTAAAAGCAGGGAAATAAGACTGGTATAACTTAATTTTTCATATAAGTAGCTATTGATCGTGCTTTCAATATTGAAAATATATGCGATTATTTTTTCTGAAAGGAATTTCACTAGAACAAAAACAGTGTAACCCGTGCCTATTTGTATAATAAGCCATTGATTTTCCTGAACAAGAGATGGATCCGTTATGCTTAAATAGATATAAATAAACAGTGAAATAGAAAGCACCTGTACAGCGAATAGCAGCACGTTGAAAAGATGCTTGATTTCATAGCCTTTACCCCGTAACTTAAAAAACTTGTCGGTGAGTGGTAACGATAAAAATTCGTGAAATCTTTTTGGATACAAATATCGAGTTATCGCTAGTATAGCAAAGATCCCTACCAAAACAATAGTGATCCAATCCCAGTTTTCTATGTTCCGAAGATTATATTCCAAGATTTATTCTTATAAAATGCTAAAAGTAGCGAAAAATAGGAGGGATGAGAGAGCAATGTAGCGAAAATCTAACCTAATCGTAATTGATAAAATTTTCCTAAGACTTCGGATGAATAAGTCACTGTTTTCAAAAAAAAGCTACTTTAGCCAAAAATGGAAGTATGAGGGGGACCTTGGTGGTAATACCTACTTACAACGAGATCGATAATATCGAAAAACTACTTCGAATTATATTCACTCTGCATGAAGAATTCCATGTATTGGTTGTCGATGATAATTCACCGGACCTCACAGCTTTTAAGGTAAAAGAATTAATTACCGAATTCCCGGACCAGCTTTTTCTACAAGAAAGAAAAGGTAAATTAGGATTGGGTAGCGCTTATATACACGGATTTAAATGGGCGCTAGAAAGAGAGTATGACTACATTTTTGAGATGGATGCAGATTTCTCACATGATCCTAAGGATCTAATTCGGTTATTCAATGCCTGTGAAAAAGATGGAAACGATGTAGCGATCGGTTCTCGATATAAAACAGGGGTGAATGTGGTCAATTGGCCGATGAGCCGTGTATTGCTATCCTGGGTGGCTTCAAAATATGTGCGGTTAATTACAAGAATGAGAATACATGATACTACTGCCGGATTTGTTTGTTATCATCGGCGAGTTCTGGAAAAGATAAACCTTGATAAAATTCGTTTCGTGGGTTATGCGTTTCAAATTGAAATGAAATTTAAAGCGCATCTGAACAAATTTAAAATCGTGGAAGTCCCTGTAGTTTTCACAGACCGAATAAGAGGTGAATCCAAAATGAGTTCGAATATTATTTCTGAAGCGATTTTTGGCGTAATTTCAATGAAATTCAGAAGCCTTTTTAAAAATTATGATAAATGATCCATACGGTTCTAATAAAGAATGCACAAATTGTAAACGAGGGCAAAATTGTAAAAGAGGATGTATTGGTGGAAGATGACCGCATAACTGAAATTTCCGTTAGCATTAGTGCAAAATCCGCCGATACCAAAATAATCGATGCAGATGGATGCTTTTTACTACCGGGAATGATAGACGATCAAGTACATTTTAGAGAACCCGGGTTGACCCATAAAGCTACTATAGAGACCGAATCTAAAGCTGCTGTAGCCGGAGGGATCACTAGTTTTATTGAAATGCCCAATACAGTGCCACAGGCGACTACCATAGACCTGTTGGAACAAAAGTTCGCTCGTGCGGCTAAAACTTCATGGGCCAACTATTCATTTATGTTTGGCGGGACCAACGATAACCTCAAAGAGATCTTAAAAGTAGATAAGACCAAAGTTGCCGGGCTTAAATTATTTTTAGGTTCTTCAACAGGTAATATGCTGGTGGATGATCCTGTGGTTCTGGAAGAGATTTTCAGTAAAACAGATCTGCTCATTTCGGCCCATTGTGAAGATGAGGCCACGATCAAATCGAATCTTGAAAAGTTTCAAAGTGAATTTGGAGATAACATACCAATAAGCTACCATCCTGTGATCCGGAGTGCAGAAGCTTGCTATATATCTTCTTCCAGGGCTATCGAATTGGCAAAAAAAACAGGGGCTCGCTTGCATGTTTTTCATATTTCTACGGAAAAGGAGACGTATCTTTTCAGTAAAAAGAAGAAACTGGCCGATAAGAAAATCACTTCCGAGGTATGTGTACACCACCTTTGGTTCACCAAAGAAGATTATGTAGAAAAAGGAACACAAATAAAGTGGAACCCAGCGATTAAAACTCAGAAAGACAAGGACGGATTATGGAAAGCCTTACTTGAGGATCGTATCGACGTGATCGCAACAGACCATGCTCCTCACACACTGAAAGAGAAGGAAAATGTCTATACCAAGGCACCATCGGGTGGGCCAATGGTACAACACGCCCTGGTTGCGCTTTTAGAAATGTACCATAGGGATGTGATCTCTTTGGAAAAGATCGTTGAGAAAACGGCTCATAATCCAGCGATCTTGTTCGAGATTAAGGATCGGGGGTTTATTCGCAAGGGATATAAAGCAGATCTGGTATTGGTAGACCTAAATGCGCCCTGGACGGTTAATGATGAAAATATCCTGTACAAATGTGGCTGGTCTCCATTTGAAGGGACGACATTCAGGTCTAGAGTCACTCATACCTTAGTGAATGGAATATTGGCCTACGAAAATTTAAAATTTCCTAATCGAACTCATGGAGAGCGACTAACTTTTAACAGGGGATGAGATATTTTTCGAAAATAATAGTGCTTTTACTTATTTTGGCGGGCTGTCAGAATGTGAAATATCCGGAAAAACCGGAAAATCTACTCTCTAAGGAGAAAATGGTCCAGATGCTGGCAGATGCCTACATCGGTAATGCCAGCAGAAGCAAAAGTGTTAATAACCGGGTCGTACGCACCAATGGTGTGCAATTGGATTCAATATTGTATAAAAAACATCAAGTAGACAGTCTTACCTTCGCTGAAAGCAACGCATATTATGCCTCTAACCTCGTTATGTATACTGAAATTATCACGGAAGTAGAAAAACTACTTCTCAAAAAAAAAGCGAGTGTAGACAGTATTTTGGAGTTCAATAAGAAGAATTCTTCTCAAAAAATAGATACGATACCAAAACAAAAAGCTTCTTTAGGGGAATTAACAGAACCGCCTCAAGACGAGGAGGAATAATTATTCACCACCCTACTTAGGGTCTCATCTATAGGGGTGTATTGAAAATCCAGTTCAGTTGTTATTTTTGAAGCATTATATATGGATGTGTAACACATGGAATCCACCATGGATTTCAGTAATTTTCTTTTTCTTCGGAAGAGGAAACTAAACGTCGCATCCAGTTTGCTCAGCAACAATAGGGTATTCTTACCAATAGCTTTTGAAGGTGGATTTTTTCCGAAGGAATTGGATAAACGGGTAAACAAGTCCTTATAGGTGAGATTTTCCGCTACCAATAAATACCTTTCGTTAGAACGATCACTTTCCACAAGTTGGATCATAGTAGATACCACATCTTTCACGTCCACAAATCCCGACGATCCCGTAGTGTAATATTTCATCCCTCTGGCTGCATTTTTAAAAATGATCCCACTACTTGAATGCCAGAATCCTTCTCCCAGGATCACACCTGGATTAACGATCACACTGTCAAGACCTTCTCGCATCCCACGCCAAACTTCCATTTCAGCTCCATATTTTGTAATGGCGTAAACATTGTTATTTTCTTCAGGATCCCAGTGGGATTCCTCGGTAATTGGTTTACTGTTCAAAGTACTTCCCAAGGTTGCTATAGAGCTTACGAAACACAACTTTTCAACCTTGTTCTCCAAACATAGGTTTACCACATTAGCGGTACCTTCTACATTCGCTTTTTTTAGATCGTGATATTTTTTCGGGTCAAAACTAATATAAGCTGCACAATGATAAACCGTTGTAACATCTTTAAAGGCCAAGAGTAATGCAGGGAGTTCGATGATATTGGCTTCTATCCATTCTATTTTTTTAAACATTGTTTCTACACTTTCTGTATAAAAAGAAAACACTTTTTTTACAGCTTGCAGGTCACTCGATGCTCTATGTGTAGCACGAACAATATCATGCTTTTGTAACAAAGCAAACAATAAATGTGCACCTACCAAACCGGTGCCTCCCGTGACTAAAATCATGGGTTAAAAGTACTCTTTTTTAAAATACTCTTTTGTCTTTAGCGCTATCCCACTATCTTTGCTCAAATTCTAATCGATATGCCAAAAAATTTCGTTGAAGAGCTACAATGGCGAGGGATGGTTCACGATGTGATGCCCGATACCGAAACTCACTTACTTGAGAAAATGCGGGCTGCCTATGTTGGCTTTGATCCTACGGCTGATTCATTGCACATTGGTAATCTCGTACCAATCATGCTATTGGCATTTTTTCAACGATCCGGACATAAACCGGTGGCATTGATCGGTGGAGCAACCGGAATGATCGGCGACCCATCGGGGAAGTCAAGCGAACGTAACTTATTGGATGAGAAAACATTACGTTATAACCAGGAATGCGTACGACAACAATTATAGAAGTTTTTAGATTTTTCCTCCGGAGCGGATAACGAGGCGGTAATGGTTAACAATTACGATTGGATGAAGGAATTTAGCTTTCTGGATTTTATTCGTGATGTGGGAAAGCATATTACCATTAATTATATGATGGCAAAAGATTCGGTAAAAAATCGTGTTACCGGGGAAGGGCAAGAAGGGATGTCGTTTACGGAGTTCAGCTATCAATTGGTACAGGGTTATGACTTCCTGCACCTGTTTCAAAATAATGACTGTACTCTGCAAATGGGGGGTAGCGATCAATGGGGAAACATCACAACAGGAACCGAATTAATACGCCGTATTGGAGGAGGGAAAGGATATGCGCTCACTTGTCCCTTGATCACAAAGAGTGATGGCAGTAAATTTGGAAAAAGTGAAGAAGGTAATATTTGGTTGGATGCTAAAAGAACCTCACCCTATAAATTCTATCAATATTGGTTGAACACCAGCGATGAAGATGCCGAAAAGTACATCAAGATATTCACCTTTCTTGATGAAGTGACCATTAAAACTTTGATAAGTGATCATGAAAATGAGAAGCATTTAAAGAAATTGCAAAAGCGACTTGCACAAGAAGTTACTACTACGGTTCATGGGGAACCAGCCTACGATCGAGCAGTAAAGGCTTCTGATATTCTTTTCAGTAAAACAGCGGCGGAAGATCTAAAAAAAATAGACGAACAAACATTCTTAGAAATTTTTGATGGTGTTGATCAAACTGAGATCTCAAAAACCATAGTCGCTGAAGGGTTAGATATTATAGGTGCATTAGCGGAGAAGACAGGATTCCTGAAGTCGAACGGAGAAGCAAGAAGAGCGTTGAAGGAAAATTCAATTTCCGTTAACTTAAATAAAGTTTCAGAGGGTTATATAATTAAGGAACAGGACTTGATCAACGGACGGTTCATACTAATTCAAAGAGGGAAAAGGAATAAGTTTATTATTAAAGTGGTTTAATTTTCGAGCCGGGTTTGCTTTATGACAAAAATATTTTTATTAAAAGAAAACCCCGTGCAAGTACACAGGGTTTTCAAACTAACTAACCAACCAATTATGAAGGATCTTAACATCCTTTCTCATAACTATATATAGGTCTGTTTTTTTTAAATTTCCTTACAACTTTTTATAAAAAGTTTGCAACTTCAGGATAAGGGATCAAAGAGCTGATCAATAACGCAATGCTTTCTTTTACGATAAGTGTGATACTTAAGAGTGTCGCTACCACCACTATGGCCACAGGGATATTATTGTCTTTAATGGCCTGGAACTCATCAATCCCTCTGGTAAGTAGCGAGAACAATAAGAATACCGCGGCATTTATAATGAACGCCGCCAAGAAACCGATCAACAAATAAAGCCCAGAATATAGTATAATTATGCTAAAATCAACCGTTTCCATCTGGGTGGTGGAAAGTCGAACGATATTAGTGATCGAAGGGACAATTTCACTTAAAATAAGGCCGATTGAAAGTACAATACCTCCTGTAAAGACCGAAAAGGCCGTATTGCTTCCCTTCAAGTCCATTTTTTTAAAGAACAGCTTGTGAAGGATGCTGTAAGAGAGATAAATAATTACTACCGAGATCACTATCGATATAATGATCTCAAAAAGGGCGAGGGTAAAAAGTTGCTTGTTCATAATCTTTTATTTACTGGTTAGTATCACATTCCAGTGAGTGATATCATCAAAATTGCCGGGAAGATTACCGGCTTCATAATATTTTGCGGTTGTTTCCCAAACCACGTATTTTTTCCCGTAATGGCGTTTGTAAAGTCCTTTGGCAGGCAGGTTGATCCCAATAATCGAATGTCGGTAAAATTCACTGTTCATGATAGCTACATCGTAATTGAAGTGCTTCAAAATTGAATAAATAATAACGGTACGAGTGTCACAATCTCCCTTTAAATTCTGAAGAAATGACACCGGGTTTTGAATCCCGTAAGTGACATTACCCAAACAGCACTCCGGACATTCTTCCAGAATTCGCCTGATGGAAGGTTCATAATTTTCGGCAGCGAGACAAGCGTCTTGAAAAACAAACGAATAGGGAATATCCTGTATACAAGTCACTACCATTTCCGCGAACTCCATTTGGTTGAGTTTCCTTTCGCTATGGATTTCTTGAAAAGTATCCATCACCAAATCCAGACTGGGACCATCGCTTTGTTCCAAATAATCGTATAGACTTCCCCAAAAATTTATGGCCGCATTCCTTGGGTTCCAGTTTTTCAGATTGTCTTTCAAGCGCAAGTAATCTTCATCCCGTACGCTGAATTTTCCTTCAAAATTGTTACCGTAGTTATCTTTCCAAATTCGGTGGCTTGAATAAACGGGGATGGTATCGCTATCTTCAATGATCGTTGTAAGACTTACACTTTCTTCTATTTTGAATTCTGTTTCATCGGGAGCTATCGTAACTGCTTCCAAAAAAAGATTCGAAATAATGCGCAGACCGAATATCAATAAAAAGATAACAATACTATTTATAAGAATTCCTATGATGGAAGGCTTACCTAACCATTTTGAAGTCAATATGGCCGCCAGGATCATGGCTGCCAACCCCGAAATATAAGGATTGATATTGGTGAAAACCGTGATAAAGATCCACCCAAATAAGCTGATGAGACCAAAGATGAAGATCCAAAGACAGCCGTTTTTATTTTTTTTGGTAGAGTTCATTTAGAGCACCATCAAGTTACATCCTCTTATATCGCTGGTGTCAAATCTACCTAAAATTTCGAAACTACCATCAGCATTTACTCTCCCCAGATCCTGAGTGGCGATAAAAGAACAGGAATGTATATTAGCCAGATCGATCACGTTGATACCACCGGTTTTTCCTTCAAAGAGTGTAAGCGGGTCTTCGGGATCGCGAATCAGAATTTGCATCCAGGGGGGACACTTAAAAACACCCTCACCCTTGGAATATGCTTGGGATAAGAGTTCTGTCATGCTATATTCACTATGTATCCTGGAGACTCCAAATCCTCTTTTCAATATTTCATGCAGCTCTTTTTTGATCATTTCTTTTCTTCTTCCTTTCATCCCGCCTGTTTCCATGATGTACGTATTTTTAAGTTGGAACGACTGGTTTTCAATTAAATCCAACAAAGCGTAAGAGACCCCGATGAGCACTGTTTTTTTATTTTGATTTTCCAATTGATGCAACTTTTCAATTAACACTTCGGAATTGTTGAGGTAAAATCCGCTCTGGACGTCATTGCTTTCTTTAATAAGATGATCCACCATAAAAACCAGCGAGGATCCTTCTCGTTCCAGATAGGACGGTAGCAGAGCGAGAAAAATAAATTCTTGAGGATGGCCGTAAAATTCGGAGAAGGCCGAGGTAAAACTTCGTTTGTATAATTCAACGTCAGCCACAAAATGTTTACTCGGAATACCTGTGGTACCACTGCTAATGAAGGTTATTTCTGAGGTTTTTTCAGATGAAATAACAGGCTGCTGTTTGAAAAAATCAATGGGTAAAAAGGGGATGTCCTGAATAGTTTTTACGGAAGCAGGAGTTGTTTTTAACAGGTCACAGAAATCCCGGTAGACTTTGACCTTATTATATTGTTGTTGAAAAATTTCAAGAGCCAAAGTGGCAAATTCTTCCGAAGTAGAAATCGTAAAAATTTTATTTTCTAACATTGTTTCGTTTCAGGAAAGGGGCCTTTCGAATGACAAAGGTACTTAAAAAAGACTCCGAGATACAGACAGATTAACCAATTGCTACCTAAAAAATAAAAGTCTATTCAAAAAAATTAAAACCGCTTCTAATTGAAAAAGGTTCCGTAATAACAGAACCTTTCACATCATGAGTAAGAAACCTTATATTTTTACTAATTTTTTAATTGTGGAGGCCATCCCTTGTGAGATCTTTATAAAATAAACCCCACTCGTAAGAGCAGAGACATCCAATCTATCGTTAGTGATAATAGTGTTTGTTACTTGTTTTCCTAAAGCATCAAAAACAGCTATGTTTTTGTCACCCTCAATTTTGGACTTAATGATCACAAAGTCATTGGTAGCTGGATTTGGAAGAAGGGTGAAAAACGTATTATGGTTCTCTTTAACATCGAGGATGCCATTAAAGAAGACATTGTCAAAAAAGAAAGCCTCGGCGGCTGAATTACATCTCACTTCAATTACCAGTTGAAAAGTTCTCCCTCCGGCCAAAAATCCCGGAAGCTCAACAAGACCATTGATCCATTGACCT
>PVMS01112095.1_pt1 | contig 15199 bp, 9 predicted proteins | sample 1853461 | NCBI WGS metagenome assembly PVMS01 (sample SAMN08582032, study PRJNA380276) | Marine sediment metagenome, whole genome shotgun sequencing project. | isolation source: ocean sediment barecode stripped | collected 2017 | reverse complement strand
GATGTTACTCACTACTCCTGGACTTAATTTATGCAAACAGATGTCAGAAATTCTCAAAAAGAGACCAGGCCTTGCTCGAAGCCTATGCGCCCTTCGGCTCCGACGTACTTTGCATGAAAAAAGGTCTGGAGAAAGTCGGTTATGAACTTGGCAAGTGGGGAGAAATCGGAGATGGGTTGCATGACACCACTCGTGAAGGGGAATTACCGGATATCAGCGAGCAGCGCAGAAAATCGCTGGGTGTCGTTTACCGTAACTGGCATCCTGGCCCACTGTTATTTCAGACAACAGCGGATGCGCTGGCCTGGAGATATTCCGCAGCACTGTTGCTTGCCCTGGATTTGATAGAAAACGAGGCCAATCCCAGACAGCGCTGGCCAAAGAAACCGGTAAAAGTGGCCTTTTCCGATCTGCCCCAGCCAATGGAATGCCCGGAACCATGGTGTACGACGCCGACTATTCCTGTCTGTGTGAATTTTGAACAGCCAACTTTTGGGACACCTGGTGTCGGTCTGTCGAATCCGGAGCAATCCGGCTGGACCTGGAATCCAGGGAAACCCATGCGAAAATACACACCCAAAGAAGAACTCGGGCTTCCGCAATGTCTTCACCCCAACCGCTGCTCGGGTTGGGAGGTCGAAGCGGGTAGTCAAGCTGACTGGCTGTCGTTCACCCTACCAGACCTTGAACTGGGGTTTGTCGCTGTGTGTTGCAGGAAAAAAAAATGTGGCAGTGAGATGCTGGATGCTGGTGTTGAATTCAAACTCAATGGTCAAAAACCGATCACAGATGTCGAAGTGATGGGAGCGAAAAAATGTGTGCGGGTTCAGTCTGAGTTCCCCCCGTCTGATACCCCAGCAGGAAAGCACACGGTGACTCTTGAGATCCGCATACCTGCTCGTAACGAGCCTTTGCCACCTTTAACACACGTATTTGGTCTTTAATGAATCAGAAGTCCCGCCACGAAACCAATAAAGTTCCGGACAAGGAAAATGTACTGCGTACCCAGCTCGAGAAGCGGCCCAATGCCCCGGGATTACATTGCAAACTCGCCCTATTTCTCAGGCAAAAAAAGCGTGGCGATGAAGCCCTTGTTTGCATTGACGAAGCCATAGCACTGGCACCTGACACAGCGAGGTTTTACAGGATACGCGCCAGCATCCTCATGAATCTGGGTCATCAAAAAGATGCGGTCAAGTCTGTAATGACCGCTGTCGACATGCGGCCCAAGAATGTGGAGTTCCGCCTCGTGGCGGCTCAGTCACTACTGTCCGACCTGAAGCCGGAAAAAGCTCAGCAACAAATTGATACTGCTCTAGAACTCGATCCGGAACTGCGTAGTCTGCAAAAGATGATACGCTTACAACACCGTATCAACCGAATGAAATTCAGGGCCGAACAGAACCCCCTGGACTGGGCCACACGGCAGTTCAACCGGCGTATTTCAAACGTCGCAAAAGAAGAGAAAAAAAGAAGTTAGATTAAGCCTGGCCCAGGAGCATGATACAAATCCCATTCCACCAGCCATGACGACCGGGATGCCTGGGCATATTCACCAGGTCCGATTCCGGCAGAATGATTTCTTTTCGATACAGGACCGGAATCTCCAGGTCACGTAGTGCATCCTGTGTTCCCAGACGGACTCTATCCCAGTTCCAGTCATCTATGACGACGACGGCATAAGGGGCAAGTGTCCCTACAAAGCGTTTAATGGCCTTGTAATGACTGGGTCTTGTATGACCGCCATCGTATAAATACACGTCGAATGGCCCCATATTGGAAGTATCAAGGTCGAAGCAATCCTGCTCGATCAGCTCTATTTTACTCCTGCCCCTGAATAGCCCAACGTGTGATAAAAATTTTTCACGTGTTCCATGAAACTGCGTGAAATTATCAATACAGGCTGCCTGCACCTCGTTTTCGAAGACTGCCGCCGTGGTGCTGGCCCCCTCAAAGCTACCGATTTCCAAATATCGGCAATCCCGGAAGTTACACAGATTGTTATAAAAATGACGGGTCAGGCGACCACACAAGCCCGGCACAGCCAGGACATCCTCGTTCAGCTTTGAGCGTCCAGTTTCAGCTTCGGCGATGGCCCGGGTAATGTGATTGATCCATTGTTCCGGAGTTACAGGCTTGTCCGGCACCACCTCATGAACACCATCCAGGGCGAGCTGATCGGCAAATCTGAGCATGTAGTCATCATGCAGCAGCTTTGGACCTTCCTGGTCCTGGAAACGGCCTTCACGCTGACGATAGTGATGAAAGAAAATCTCCGTATCATCCACCTGTAATTCACGGGAATTTTCTTCGAGGGTATGTAATCGCAAAAATCGCACCCGACGTGGTGAGACCAGAAACTTCTGTCGTTTACGACCCAGTGAATCGTGCTCGCACTCCAAAAAGGTCAGTGGGGGATCAATCACTTCATTGAAGTCCAGGGCGCCACGGTAGCCAAACCAGCGCAGACCAAAGGAAAGGCCATCGATGTCAGCTGAATCAAAACCGGCAATGAATTCCGGTACTGTCTTGTGTGGTATACGCAGAAACTCATCGACATCCAGGAAACCTATCCACTTGCTGTTGGCAAAGCGATTCAACGAATGGGCTTCCTGCTGTGGCTGGGCAATCATTTTGCGTGGGTTGCCGATATTGCGCCAGCGAAAATCCCAGGGAATATGGGTCACTTTTCCGGCACGTTGGTAAGGGGCCAGGATGTTCAAAAGACCAGCTTGATCTTGCGTGCCATTGTCATAGACCAGGATGTGATCGACATCCATACACTGCAGATAATATTCCAGGAAATGGTGTATCCAGCGATTCTCGTCCTGTACTACCAGACTCATGACAACATTGCGTGAAGGTTCCGGTAGGGTCGACAGGGTGAAATCCCGGCTGTGAGGACCGGCCTTGATAGTGATTTCTATTTGATCCTCCGACCGAAGCTGGTCAGCCAGGTCAGCATCCACAAAATCCAACAAAGCGCAGGGCTCCCAGGAATCCAGTCGGTGAGGGATATACGCCCCCATAACTCTCTGTTTTCCTACAAATAATTCGACGTTTTCAACATCGACAAGATGATCAGCGGCATCCCAGTCTTGGTTATAAAACGGCAGCACCGCCACGATCTTTGAACGGTCCGGGTGAACAAAAATATCCAGGAACAGGTTAAAAGCGTGCCCGTTAATCCTGGCAATCTCCATGGGATTTATGGGTAAAGGCTGACTCAGATCGTGACTTGCTTTATTACCGGGTGAAGATATGTTCTGTGCCGACCCTGGCCGGCTGACCCTGCGCGCAAATACCATACCTGTGTGAGAAAACAGGCTGCCACTGGTAAGTTGTTGAGCCTGGGTAGTGAGATCTTCGTCGAGATCGTATCCCAGCCTTTCCAGCTTGTTTTTCCAGTAATCCTTTCCCTTACGGTTAACAATCCCCGGTCGTTTGTCATGAGCGGGGCTGAAGGTGAAAAAGATGTACTTTCCGGCCGCCGACAGGCTTGCGAGGAAATTGTGGGTAAAAGGCTCTTCGACAAACCCGGCGAAATCGCAGCACCAACCGAGATCCCAGGCTTCCTGTTCATCGTGTTTTGGAACCACGGGTCCTGAACGGAAATCGTGCATGATTTCCAGGATCCTGAATTTCTTCCTGTCGAACACAGACGAGGATTGCTCCATGCCGCGACGCAGATAAAGCACTGAAGCAACTCCGAGCTTTTTACTGGCCCAGTCTGCCAGCGCATGGGCCCACTCATTATTCTTATCATCGGATACTGTGGGCGTGGCCGGCTTTTTGAAATCGGACGGCAACTTGCCTCTTTTCTTTCGGTCTGCAGGATGTTCAGCGGCCGGGATCAATCTCAAATTACAGATATCTGCAGTCGCAAAAGACAAGGCTGTTATTCCGCCATCTACTGGCAATTGCAGAAATAGGCTGTTTGCAGACCCAAAAGTCGTGTTCTCTGTAGTGTCCTTTAGCTTTTTCAACTGTTGTAATTGTTTCAGTACGGAAGAGGATGCCGGTAAATCCAGGTCGTGAATGTGACCGCCTCGCAACTGAATTTCGGCATGATATTTTTTTGGTGACCGGGCAGGTGGCTTATCCGGGCGTGGATCGAGACTGCTGGCATGCATTACATGACAACAATCCCGATGGGCGTGCATCATCCATACGGCCCAGGCGATGTTGGTCCCCTTGGTCGATACGAAGTTCCGGGATTTCAGTGCAAGGGTCATTTCGGCCAGTAAACGGGTGACCTGGTCGAAAACGTAATTTTCGTATGAGCCCTCGGTTGCCTCTCCCTCTTTGCTGATAAAACGCTTCTTGGCGCGCAGGCCGCCCTGGCTGAATCCACCCTGGTCACTGCGGCACAATGTCGCCATGTTCACCTTTCGGTTGGCCTTTCTCAGGCATTCCGCCACTTCGTTCACCGCGGCGAAGTCGTCGGTCATGACAAACAAACTGCCATTGTCGGGTATTGGTTCCAGGACACTCAGATAGTCAGAGGCGGGAAACAACACATCCTCGTCTCCGATTTTGTCACCACGCCGTACGTGTATGGCATCGAACCTGGCAGGCAAGGCCAGCCCGGCAATCAGTTCATCTATCCTGTTCTGACATGCCTGGTTTGGTCTGAAGATCATGCGCATGAAGAAACCGAGGATTTCGAAGAAGCCTTCTATACGTGTGTGGCCAAATCGAAATTTCTTCGGTTCAAACCATCTCAGCCGGCTAAATGATTTCTTGTCCCTGAACGAAATTCGTTCCTTGATTCGATCGGGATTTACATCTTTTTCCGTCAGGCAAAAGGGTTCAAAATAGTCCGTCCAACCGTGCTCGGAAGTCCAGGCAAAGCTCTCCGAATCCAGTAGCAGTTGGCGTTTATGGGAAAGTGCGTAAAGCATGGCCCGGGCAACGGTTGAAAACTCGGCAAAGAAACCCCGTCTGTCCAGGGAGTACAAAACACACTCTTCAAATCCCTCATTGATCTGACGATACCTGGCAATCAATGACGCCGGTGACGGTCTGAGCTGGTTTGACCCTGTATGTGGGTCTATGTCTACCCTTCTTAAGAGCTCACAGCTTTCAGGTGCATCATGTACATACCAAACGGTTCTGCCAACATTGGATGCCCAGGTAGAAACAAAACGCTGTGATTTGGCGGCAATGGCCGTTTCAGCTATGAGTTGCCGTGTCTGTGCGAGTGTATAGGCCGACCGGGTGGTTGAATCCTGAGTCTGGGAATTTTCACCCATAAAAGACTCACCACGTCGGAGTTTCCAGACATCAAATCCGGTCGCACCCGGTTCACAAAGTGTCAAAACACGTACTTTCAGCTTTTTCTTTTCCAGGTATTCGCGGACTTCTTCGACGGCTGCGTAGTCGTCACTCATCACAAACAGGGCATGGTTGTCAGGCATGGGCGAAAGCCTCTGCATATAGGCTTCGACAGGATAAAAGATGTCTTCGTCACCCACCTTGTCACCACGCCTGATATGCACCGCATCGAATTCTTCAGGCAATGCCAGTTTCTGAATCTTTCGATCTATGGTGGCCTGTGTATCGCTTTGTGGTCGAAAAATCATGCGGGTAAAAAACCCGAGGATTTGTTGAAAATCACTCAGCCGGGTGTTTCCAAAGTCCATGCTCTCCGGCTGGAATGAACGCAGCTTCTGAAATCCAGAATTGTCCTGCCTCAGAACAAATTTAAAGCGTTGTTTGATTCTCGCGGGGGCTACATCTGCCGACGTCAGGCAAAATGAATCAAAATAATCACCCCAGCCCTGATCGTAGGACCAGGCCGATTCGGTGGAATCCAAAAGCAATTGGTAACCCTGTACCCAGGCATAAATCATGGCCCTGGCTACAGTGGTGAGTTCGGCAAAAAAACCCCGATCACCGAATTGATAAACGATGCAATTCTCGTGACTCTGATTTACACGTGAAAATAGAGCCAGCGTAGGCAACTCCTCCTCCTCGAGGATGGCTGCAGCCCTGGTCTGGCTACTCAGCTCATGGGCATCGAGCAGTGATTGAAGTGGGGGCTTTGGGCAGGAAGCCTGGATAAATTTAAAGTCTGCACGATAGATTTTGCGTATCCGATCAACCAGCTTCTGGTTGAGGTCTCGCAACCCGATAGTGTAGAGATCGTAATCATATTCTTTCTTTCGGCTTTTGCGTGACCGGCGCATGGGCAAATTGGGAATCGAATCCATTCCCAGCTTATCGCAGACGATTTGCAGGTCGGCTTTCAAACTCTCTAGACGTCCACAAAAATCCAGTTCAATGCCATCGAAAAATTGAGTCTGTGCCCGAAGGTGGGCGTCCCAGTTTCCATCACCAATCTGACCAACAAAAGCGTCAAAACGTACCGGCGTATCAGCCATGTCAAAAAAGCTTTTCCCTTGCTTTTGAATGTCGCCACGGCCAAAGCGCAGGGATATCTCTTGATAGGCGGAGCATACCCGTGTCACCGGATCACGCAGAAAAGCGAATTTGAAATAATTTCTGGTAATGGCTTCAGGAAGCTGATCTGCCCTGACCTGCTCGCAATCGTAGAGGGGGTTTTTGAACTCCGTGTTCAGGGTGCTGCTGGCATTTTTTGAAATCGGAAAAAAGACAAAACGGTATTTGTGCGATACCAGGCAAATCGCCAGGGGTTGAGGAACTCTCTTTACGGGTTTGATTTCGTTTTCCGGCATGTTTTTGGCCAGATCGATATCGGTAATGTCGCGGTCCGTCTGTCGGCAAACTGTCTTTTCCGGTGCCAGGATAGTGAACCTGGGATGCAGACTCGCCAACCCTATGTCACCCGGGTGAGGAAAATTGCGGTTGGTTAAGGCTTCAACCTGGGATTCGATCACTGCCTGGCAGAAATCATCATCAAGATAAAGCACCGCGTGCCGGGCCAGCATGTTGAACACCCGTAAATAGTGCCTGTCATGTCTTTGCCACTGGACTTTTCTGGGTTTGCCCCAGCCAATTTCCCCCGGCTTCAACAAGCCAAACCCCGACACGCCCAGGTACAATGCGTCTGCCTCAGCCGGAACCTCCACGATATGTCGAAAGCGCTGGTTAAACAGGCAGTCATCTTCCAGCACCAGGAAGGGTGGTTTTGCACGTGACAGACGGAGTATTTTCAGATGACCCAGGGCCACACCAATCCAGCCCGGTTTTACCCGTTGTCCACGCACAAATTCATAGTTCAAATCAAGACCGTCCAATTGGTCTTTCATAAATGCCTTTTTTTCAACATCCGCGGGGCAATTCAGCACGAAAATGGGTATATCACGAAGATCGATACGAGAATGCGGTTTTCCCTTCTTGCTGATTTGCTGAATTTCCAGTGGTTTTCTGGAACGTTCATCATCAATCAGCGGCAGGTCAACACCTATATGACAGGCGTTATAGACCTCGCCGGCAAACAGTCGTACATCAATCGCCAGGCCCTGCATGAACGAGTCATGGAGAAATTCAGCACTGATGTTCCCACAGCGATTCTTGTAGATTGACTGCACCCGGTTCGCTGCAACGTTAATGACGCTGGCGGTACGTTCACAAACCATATCAGGACGGGGAAAAGCCTTTCCAGACTGCGTCGCTTCAAGTGTATTGGGGCTCATAAAACTCAGCCGGGGAATCAGTTCAGCAAAGTCTGAAGTACGGAATATGTGAGCGTCCTGGGACATGGGATAGTTCCAGTACCCGGGACTTGCTGTTTTCCATACCCAACGATAACCGTCGCTGAAATCCGGTGGGGTGGTTTTGCAGTTGCGTGTGTAACAGTAAGTAATACTCTCACCCATACGTAGGGAGACAGCCAGGATGTCTTCATCCGTGTCCAGCGACTCCATTAATCCTTGCGCGGTGAATTCCCTGGTGAACATCATGTCGTCAACCAGAAACATGAGATAACGACCTGGACCCTCGGCAATACGGGCCATGAGATTCTTCATGGTGATGCCAAAAGTACCCACATCGTTGATCCACTCCATACCCTGGTGCCATCTCCTGACCAGGTCATAACCCTGCTCGAACTCCGCGGTGGAAGTGGTATAAAGGATGCAAATTCGGTGCGGGAAATGAAAAAACTCACGCATGCTGCGTAGTAGGGCATCGAGCTGACAGGCGCGATCCTTGCTGAACACGATGATATCCAGAGTGGAATCCCGGCCTGCAGAACCCCAGATGGGCGGCATGGGATTATCCCGGGGCAATAGTTGCCGACCCGTCACGTCGAACCTTCAGATTTTCAATTTGAGGCCTGCCAGATCAGCCCATTGTTCGACAGATCTTTCAGTGCCAAGACCATAGCGACCGAGAATTTTCGGGTCTTCCTTGTGATAGAACAAGGCGTGCAGACGCCGAATCATTCCTTCCGTATGTTCAGCCTGCCAGTCATTGGTTTTGGCTTCCCAAACCTTGTGGCGATTGCCATCCGGGTAATTGCCGTAGTCAAGGTGCCATATCTGCAGTTCATCAGGCAGGTAAATATCGTAACCATGGGTGTATGTTCGCACAGACAGAGCCGATTCATGACCGGCGTTGATCATGGCCGGATCTTCGGGTACTTCCCTGATCCACTTCCCATGAGTGAACACAAAATTACAACACACCAGTGCCGTTTTCTGATGCTGTTCGGTTTTGCGCTTTGGCGACATCTGAATGTCGATCCAGCCAACCGGTGGAATCAGCTTGCACTTCATCAGCGGTACACCGTCCATGTCGGTACCTGCCCATGGAATCACCACTTCACCTTTGTCATCAAAAGTGAATGGTGGGGGAACTGGTAGTCAGCAAAGGTTTCTTACCGGGCTTGCTTTCCAGTTGCCGGATCAGGTTATCGTCCCAGCCTTTGGCAAACCAGGTATGTGAGTCAATCAGCAAGTGATACTCCTCACCAGCGTATAACTTCTGAACTTCTGCACGAGCCCAACCGTATCCCAGGCTTGCCTGGTAAGGATACTTGCGAATACGAAAGCGTGGATCGTCCAGCCACTTGTCCAGGCTTTCCTCTTCATCTGCCTGCCAGCAAACACCAAAAGTCAATCGTGCCGGATGCGCTGCCGTGGATAATGCCGATTCGACGGTAAATGGCAGGAACTGGTCCCGGTAGGAAGCAATTGAAACGAAAATACTGGCTTCCGACACAGGGGTGCTCATCTTGCTACTTCCAGATCAATAGCACCATCACTATGAAGTTGATCAATGGCATTTTCCACATCGGAGCACACAATTTCGTGTGGGACCGAGTATTTTTTCTCCAGCTCTTCAGCAATTTCAGCCATGGAACGATGATTGTCACAGAGTTTCCATATTTCTGCGGCTGAGCTGTTTAAAGACAATGGTTCAGTTTTTCCGGGGACTTCCAGCAGCACCTGGTCAAGCACCTGTGCCTCGCGAACACCCGTGCGTTTTCGCGGTCTTCTATAGCTAAGCAGCCCGAACGACTCCCGTAGATCGACAAAATTCTGCAAGTAGTCAAGAAATACCCGACCGACACCCGCTTTGGCCTGTTTGGGTTTGCAGGTCTCCCACGCGCTGTAAGCCTCTGTGTCCCAAACTATCTTTCCCTTGGAAGACTCAATGGGTTGACTGTAGTTCAGAACGGGTCTGTCCGCCTTTCGTTCCGGGCTTGTCACGACCAGTTTCTTTGTACTGTGTGGTATCCGGTATTCTGCGGCCGCAATGCTATAGGCAATTTTTGCTGACTCCGCTGGTGGACCGAGATGTGAACTGACCTGGGTACGAATCAAACCGGTGAGTTCCAGCCACCGGGCAAGGATCTTCAATAGGTCACCGGAATGAATCATTATCGGAAATTGTACTTTTGGTAATTTAAGCTGGCGATTGACGCAATATGCACTGAGATTGGCGTAGATCTCAGGTAGCCCGAAGGGCTCCTTGGTACCCAGTTTCAGGTCACGCCAACTATTTGCGATGGCATTTCCGGGCCCTATCTCCTGGTTAAATGCTTTCAGCAGTATGCTGTCAGAACCCATCAGCAACACAGTTGCATCAACACTCTCTTGAATTAACCATTCGAGTAAAGAAGCCGGCTGGTTATACGCCTCGAAGTAATCTGCAATATAGGGATGATGACTCCATGAACGTGTCCGGATAACCCGGGCAAAGTTGTGCGTTGGCAACTTCTGACCTGGATTGCAGGCCACCAGCCTCACCAATTCTCCTGATTGGCCGACCTGCTGCCAGGAATGCTCCAGCAATTCAGCCTGCCATTGTTCTTTGGCGCTAGTGCCCGTCATCATGACCGTGATAATCATGAGGTGGACCCCCTACCCGCTCCAAAACGGGCTGGAACCCGGCCGAAGTTCATGTGACCCCAACCAAACCTGGCGTCAGGCATAGGTTCCTTGGCACGGCGTATCCAGTTGGTTATGGCGAATCGGCTATCCTCGAATTTATGTGACGGACAACGTGTACGCATGAGTTCATGGTGACTTTCACTGGCAAAGACAACCAGGCGATTGGATACAGGTTGAATTTCCTGGTAGGTCTCCGCCCTGCGCACTAGATGACCCTGTCGCCAGGTGTCGTACAAACGAAATGCGCCACCAGAGAAGGCCTTTGGCTCACGGAAAAAATAGTACACACAGCTTAGAGTCCGTTGTTCAGTTTCCGGACCACCACCATCTGTGTGTTCACGAAAATAGTGACCATCATTACTCGCAGTTAACTGCGACTCGACCAAGTCAAGTGGGAACAACTCCATACCGAGCATCTGGGTGAGTTGTGGAAACCAGGTCAACAGGCGGTTACAGATAAGGGTTGAGTGCGCGGCTTCATGAAAATTCATGATGACCAGGTTCTGGCGATAGTTTGCATCATTACTGGTGACTGTACCTGCCTCAAACTGTTCTTCATTGGCCAAAGCGTAGGCCAGCATATCCCGGTGTTCGTCCACGCCGAGAAAATCATCAATAATGAGGTGACGGGGTGTCCGAACCACGATGGGTTCAGCTTGCGACTCCTGTGCTTGAGCAGGCTGAACAGGTTGCTGCTCAATTTGTACAACCACGGGTGGCTTCGTTGTGATGGATACAAGTTGTCTTGAACTGAAAGAACACGCTGCCTGGCCTTTGTCCAATGGCAATTGGAAAAACTGTTCAGCCGGCTGTGCAGACTCTGATCCGCGGGCGACCAGGACCTGGAAAAGATTTGCCAGGTCAGGCGAATCTTCGGCCAGAGACAATTCGTGAGAATATCCACCTTCAAGAAAAACCGTCACTGATATGTTTCGTACAACCGGTGTCTTCCCGGCGTCTTTAACAGTCATGCGTTTGCTCCGGCTTTGACTTTGGCTTTGGCTTTGACTTTGGTTTTCTCAGCCTCGGATTTCTTGGGCGGACTCTCATACTGTGCAAGGAAATCCAGCTTCTCGGGGACATTTTCCGAGCGACTGAACGACAGTCCAAACACCGGCACCTGTTCAACCAGTTTACATAAGCGCTTGACCGCCAGTTCACGATCAAATTGAAAATCTATCGACTCACGTATCAGCTCGGCAGCACCTACGCCCGGTGAAAGCTTCATGACGGAATCGCGTTCATGCAGGTTTTGTGTTGCATAAACAAAGGCTGTTATCTGCTCATCCGATTGATCCAGACGCGTAGCTGCACCTTTTGGCCATGAGCAGCGCGCAAAGGGCACGAGTTCACAGCTCTTGGCTCTAATCGGAATGGCCTTGTCGGCCAGCATTTCCCAACCCGATGAACACAATGCATCTGCAACACTGTCGTCAGTCCCACCCAGGTCACCAGCATAAACAACAACACGCCCATTTTTTTTAAAGACCATGCCATTGAGCCAGGCATGAAACTTCCGCGCATTGGTCAACATTTGTGCCAACGATTTGATCAGAATGTCAGGAACTTCCTTCAAGTCATCAGCCACACCACAGCTGCCCCCCCTGACCGACACATCGTAGCGCCCATCATCCTGTGTTATTTCAAATTCCGCAAATACACTGCCCGCCTGATCACGATCGCCTTTGTAAAACATTTCTGATAATTTGAAGACCAGACTCGGTACGGTACTTTTGAATCGTACCCGCAAACCTTCAAACATGAGAGTTGTAGACGTAAGTCGGTAATCTGCCTGACTATTTGTCGTAGTTTTCACACCACTTGTGGCAAATTCACCCTTTTCAAGCGTAGACTCCGTCAGGAAACTCTCCGGCCACTCACGCATCCAGGAAGGGTTAATTAGCGGACTGACCCGATTCCAGGTGTAAGGCCCTTCGAATTCCTCAACCATGAGGCCATCATCAAGTGGTACACATTCGCTGATTGGGTGTCTGCCACGCTCAAAACGGTCACCCGGATCAGGTAGTTCGTTCCACAAAAACTTGAACGCTTCCGGTTTTCCCTTATTGCCACGATAACGTTGAATCAAGGATGTAAAGGTGCTGGTCATGGTACCGATGAAATCTTCAGAATCGGCGGCAACCAGTTGACTGAGATAAGCCAGGGTAATGCTGTCGTGATGAGGTAGCGCCTGGAATTCATTTTCGTAATTGTCGAGGATGTGGTGATCAATGAAGACATGATCTTTCCAAGTGTCTTTCAGTTCATTAAAAAAGGGGTCATCACGTTCATCGGTACAAATCAGCAGACGATCATCCCTGCCGAAGTGCTTCTCCATAGCATCAATGGCTTCCCAAGGCTGACGATCGAGCACGGTAACGCCATAAGTGACCTTGAAGTCACCACGTCGCATATGCACGGCATTGAAGCTGCCAAGATCCGCAGCAATTTTGTTGGCCAGTTCTGCATAGGGGCTTTTTGGCTGCATGCGTTGAAGCACCTGGTAAACCGCCCGCCGGGTCTCATTATCCAGGTAGAAGAAATAGGAATAAAATCCCAGGTTGGTACGATGTCTGTCACGACCAGGGGGTGTCGGGTTTTCAGAAACGCGTAGAACAGGAACTTCAGCCAGTTCCTCTGATTCACACAACCAGACTTTTCTACCCCGTGCAAAGTATTCGGCGTCGGTCCCGCTGATGTCGACTGTACCGGGCACATAGAATACCGTGTCCATCAGGGAGTGGTCCGTCAGTTCACGGCTGCGTAAAGCGGCCGTTTCCGCATCACCGGGCTCGTTCCAGGGCAGGGGTAAATCGATCAGGTCAGTGATACGGGTTGGCTTGTCATTGTTGACCCTGCCACCATAGGAAACCACGTTGGCTGGAGGAGATACATTGCCATCCAGCAATAACATGCGGTTGGTTAGAAACGCCATCACCACACCTATTTCTATGGACATGATGCCGTTACTCAGACCTGAATGACCTGATTCGTAGTTTGTATAAAAAAGATGTCTCACCGGGCCTGGTTCCACTCCGAAATAGCGTTTACCGGGCAGTAATGGACAAACATGCCAATGTAATAATCGCCATTTAGCACCCAGGGTCTGCCATGAATCAGGCGTGCGCCTTCATAAAACACAAATTCCCCAGGCTCCATATTGACCTGGTAGGGCTTGCCGTCAATGTCTTCAATATACAAAGGCCAGGGCGAATCCAGGCGGTGGTCAACACATATGGTGGAGCTGATGATATGGGTGTTGGTGCGATCGACGTGGTTGTGCAGGAATGAGCCTCGCTGGTAAACACGAAATCCATAGCAGGCTGATTCGCGCAGACTCATGCCAGACCATTCCTCGTGGGCAGATTGCAGGGCTTTGCTGACCGCGGCATTAAAATCCTTGTCCTCGTAGTACAGGGCCGGAATCATTGAGGGTTCACAGGACCTTACTTCATCTATTCGACTTTCGGCCCGAAACTGAGACGCGGATTCTGCGAGCTTTTCGAGCATGCGTCCATGTAAATCAGAATCCAGACGACCGCGCTTGAAGCCAAGACCACAAAAGGGAGCCACAGCCAGTTGCTCTCGGGTTCGCTGAGCAATTTCCGGTGGTACTTCGAACATCTCCAAAACAGATGTATTTTCGGTTTTACGCGCCGACATTTAACCTGTCCCTTGCCTGTTGTGCCAGCTTCATAAAACAGATTTCTGCTTCACTTTCTGCAACCTCGAGAAAACTTTCTATATCGGCATGGAGAAAGCTCTGTTCATGGAACAGTTGCTTGTGCCATTGGGAATTGTAGAACGGCCCGAAACTGCCATCATTGATATCAGTGTAGTAATGAAAGAATGTGCCATCCGGCAACTCATTGGCATTTTGTTCCTGGACTGCAAACTGTTCGATATCCAGTAACTCGTAATCAATGTCGTTTGGGTACATGGCCATGGCGAAGCAGGCCATTTCCGCCACCCAGACACCGTGTGACGGCAACTCCAGAACCTTACCCATCAGATAGAGAATCTGCAGAAATCGAAAACAGTCCCGGACAACCTTCCTATCGTTGGCCTGTAGCGTGTCACCGGTAAGAAATACCATTACGCCACCCGGCTTGAATTCCTGTTCACAACCCAGGGCTTCGAGTAATTTGGGCAGGGACAGACCCTTGGTGTCCTTGGCCGAAAATTGGAAGTACTTCTCCTGCCCGATAATCCAGTTGGATGCCATCGCGTTACCAGAAGGGAACAGATCTTCCTTCAAATCTCCAAAAAGAAAAATATCGCTGTCCATCAGGCAAACAAGGTCATCGGGAGCCACATGCTGACTGATGATATTGAGGGCTTCTACCCGGTTCAGGGGAACGTATCGATCACCACCACCTGAAAAATCCATGTGATGATTGTCAGCATGACTTTCGCCGGTAAAGTGCGCCACATTGTAGGTGCCAAGTATATGACTCAGCTCGCTGGAGATCGGCCGGTGGTTATTACACACCACGATGTTCAGTTCCCAACCCGCCGGCATTTGTCCAACCAGGGATTCAAACATGATCGCAAGTTGCCAATGAAAGTAAGGTCTGTCCTCTATGCCATGAACGATTCTTATGCAACGACCGGGTTGAACCACGGGTGACAGCAGGACGGTGCCAGCCTGGGTCTTTTTTGGATCAGCAAGCGAAGTACTTTCCAACAATTCCAGCGCTTCCATCTGAAACAGGGCAGTGGTGAGGTCGGCCATCATCTCCAGTTCATCACCCTGGAACCGCTCGCTGAGACTTCTGATCATTTCAGACAGTGAATGCCGACCTCACCACTGCCCTGTTTCAGATGGAAGCGCTGGAATTGTTGGAAAGTACTTCGCTTGCTGATCCAAAAAG
>PVMS01123875.1_pt1 | contig 15200 bp, 18 predicted proteins | sample 1853461 | NCBI WGS metagenome assembly PVMS01 (sample SAMN08582032, study PRJNA380276) | Marine sediment metagenome, whole genome shotgun sequencing project. | isolation source: ocean sediment barecode stripped | collected 2017 | reverse complement strand
CTGAACGATTCTACCTTATTATTCTTTGTATCGAGTATGTATGCACCAACGCATTGATTCTCTACGGTTTGATTTTTTACTGGACCAGAGTTTGTGCGTAGTAATTAAATCAATAGCAATATGGTGTTCAAAAATACTGATATATTTTTTTTCAAAAGTATTTTTGATGAGTGAGTTTTCAACTGCCCAACCGGTTGCATCAGCAGCATGTACAACTCTGCGATGGGTATGGCCACCTTCGCGAGTTAAGTGTAAGTAAGACTTGCCATCTAGTCCGGTTTCATGCGTGAATTTGACACCAAGCTCGGTGAGCCAGTTGATCATCTCCCTGCCATGTGCAACGGTATATTGCACAACGGATCGATCACATAGACCTGCTCCAGCATCGATCGTATCGGTCATATGCTGTTCGATAGAGTCCGCATCATCCATCACTGCTGATATGCCGCCTTGGGCCCAGGCTGTGCTGCCATCATCTAAAGGGCCTTTTGAAATTACGGCAACGTTGAGACTTGGGTCGAGTCGCAGTGCCAGACTCAAGCCTGCTGCTCCACTACCGATTATTAGAACATCGAAATTATGCATAGATATATGAAATTGCCGTATTTCAGACGCATTGTGTCATAGTTAGGGCGGTCGAGTTAACAAAATACGACAACTTAGCGGTAGAATTCTGCACGGAGGGAGTGGGCTGCGAAGAACTCTCACGCGATAAAATTGTCATATAGATACGGAAAAAGTGTTCGGTGTCCGTGATACAGGAGTTAGGCCCAAATGGGCGAGAATAATAATGATAAAGAGCTTGTAAAAAGAGCTCAGAAAGGGGACAAAGTAGCCTTTGATGCGCTGGTGATCAAGTACCAGTACAAAGTTGTCAACCTGGTTACTCGTTATGTGAAAAATGAGCACGATGCTCAAGATGTAGCGCAAGAAGCATTTATTAAAGCCTATCGCGCCATTGCAAATTTTCGTGGTGATAGTGCTTTTTATACTTGGCTATATAGAATTGCGATTAATTCGGCTAAAAATTATTTAGTCTCGCAAGGTCGAAAAACTCCGCCCTATGCGGTGGATATTGAAGATGCTGAGCACATGGAGTCTGCAATATCGTTGAAGGAATTCGATACTCCCGAAGCTAGCATGCTCACGAGCGAAATTGAAAGTACGGTCTATCAGGCAATAAAAGAATTGCCAGAAGATTTGAAGACTGCAATAACACTGCGTGAATTGGAAGGCATGACTTATGATGAAATTGCTGTCGTTATGGAGTGTCCAATAGGAACAGTGCGGTCGAGGATTTTTCGAGCGCGCGCAGCGATTGATAAGCATCTGAAACCGTTGTTAGATTAAACACATGGAATGAATATATTATGAAGGAAATAGACCAAGAGCTCTTATCAAGAATTTTAGATGAAGAAATTTCCGAGTTTGAGACGCAGCGCATTCTGAAAGAAATGCAGTCTAGTCCTGAACATCAGGCTACATTGCAGCGCTATAACATGATTGGACACGCAATGCGTAAAGATTTACCAAGCACGTTAAATCATAATTTTGCAAGCGAAGTTATGGGTAAACTCTCAGGCGAGGTAATTTTGGATTCAGGGCTAGGTCAAACAGTTTCCAGTCCAAATAGGTTTAAGGCTGTGGTAGGTTTGGCAATTGCAGCATCCGTTGCAGTATTTTCATTTGTCGCATTCCAAAACTTTATACAACCCAATACGGATGCGACTCCAATAGTGGCTGAACGTATCATTGAAGAAAGTGATATACAGCGTGTAAGTACAGAAGATTTACAAAATTTCATTGCAGATCCTATAGCTGCGGCAGAATTCAATAGTTATATCGTAAATCATGCAGAATATGCATCGCCTCGTGCGTCCATGCCGCATGTAAGAATTGTTGGCTATGACCAAGACCAATATATAGATAATAATTAAGTCTAAGATGTTTTTGATTCGATTACTGTTCATTGCTTTTTTGGCGAGCGGTTTGTCTACGGCTAATGCAAGTGAAGGTGTGCAGCAGCTTCTTAATAAAATGAATCACACTTTGGAAAGAGCTGATTACGAAGGCATTTTCGTGTTTATGCAGAATGATAATGTTGAAACCATGAGCATTATTCATGGCTACTCTTCTGATGGTGTTAAAGAGAAGTTAGTTTCTCTTAATGGAGATGCGCGTGAAGTAATTCGTGACCAGGATGTGCTCACATGTATATGGCCAAAAGATAAGTTAGTGGTGATTGAGGCTGCAAAATCTTCATATGGCTTGCAGTTTTCTTTGCCCAAAAATTTGGATGAGCTTGTGCTTCATTACAAATTGATTGAAGTGGGCAAGGCCCGCATTGCTGGCCATGTCTGCAGCATGGTTCGTTTTGAAGCATTAGATGAGTTTCGTTACGGGCATGAGTTGTGCGTTAACGAAAAACATGGCATGTTGTTAGAATCGAAAACCTTTGATGCTAACAATAAAATTATTGAAAGCATGATGTTTACCAGCTTTCGTATGCGAGATATTGCTCCTGATAATTTATTCGAACCTAGTGTGCATCTGAATGACTACACATGGAAGACAGCGGGCGTTGAATTGAATGAAGAATTGCAGCCTGATCGTGCTTGGAAGATACAAAATCTGCCTCCAGGCTTCACCCTCAGTAGTGTTTCAAGAAGATTGATGAGTGCTAGCAAAAATCCTATTCAACATATGGTTCTTACAGATGGCTTGGCGTCTGTATCTGTATTTATTAGGAAAAATGATGCTTCGCAGCAAGCTTATAAAGGTGCGCATAAAAAAGGCATAATTAATGCCTTTGCTCGCGATCTAAATCAGCATCAGATAACCGTTGTAGGCGAAGTTCCAGAAAGAACTGTGGAGATGATTGGTGCATCGGTTTTTTATTCGAATAATTAGAGTATATAAACTAAAAATAAATCTTTGCGGTCGTCTGAGTAGAACTTAATCAAATCTATATAGGTCTACAAGATCACATCATGTTGCTTTGTAATGCATGAACGTAAGATTTTGTAAAAAAATATTTTTTAAACAAATACAATATATGGATGGAGTATTGATAATGAAAAGTAGGAATATTGTTGTCGTTAAACTGGCTTTCTTTGTTTTATTGTTATTTTTAGTGTCTCTTTCGACACATGCTCGCTATAACCTTCCAGATTTTACCGAGCTAGTAGAAGAAAATGCGGGTGCAGTGGTAAACATTAGTACCAGTAAGCAAACACAAGTAAAGCGTCGCTTGCCGCCCGGCATGGAAATGCCAGATATCCCTGAGGAGGGGCCGTTTGGTGATTTATTGCGTAAATTTTTTGGTGAGCATGGTGGCAATGGCGATGAGCATTTTACTTCTCGTTCACTAGGTTCCGGCTTTATTATTTCTAATGACGGCTATGTAATTACCAATCATCATGTAGTGAAAGGTGCAGATGAAATAATTATTAAACTAAGTGATCGTAGGGAATTAATTGCGGAGCTAGTTGGCAGTGATCCACGTAGCGACATTGCATTGTTAAAATTAGATGCTAAGAATCTTCCAACTGTAAAGATTGGCAATTCAGATAAAGTAAAGGTAGGTCAATGGGTGCTAGCTATAGGGTCACCCTTTGGTTTTGATGCATCCGTGACTGCAGGAATTGTAAGTGCTAAAGGTCGTAGTTTGCCGAGCGAAAATTATGTGCCATTTATTCAAACTGATGTAGCGATTAATCCCGGTAACTCAGGTGGACCTTTGTTTGATTTAGATGGCAATGTCATTGGAATCAATTCTCAAATTTATACTCGTTCTGGTGGTTTCATGGGGCTGTCTTTTGCGATTCCTATGGAAGTTGCGATGGACGTAGTTGATCAACTTAAGACTCATGGGTTTGTGTCAAGGGGTTGGCTAGGCGTTTATATTCAAGAGGTGACGCGTGAACTAGCCGAATCATTTGGCATGGAAAAGCCAACAGGTGCATTGGTAGCAAAAATTTTGCCTGGCAGCCCCGCTGAAGGCACAGAGATCGAAGTAGGCGACATTATTCTTTCTTTTGATGGAAAGGAGATAAGCAATTCCGCATCTTTGCCGCCTTTAGTAGGAGGAACTCGAGTAGGCGAAGTTGTCAAATTAAAAGTTATGCGTAATGGTAAAACTAAAACCCTCAAATTAAAAATTGGTCAATTGCCAGATAAAAATCAGCTCATGGCAGGTGCAGCACCCGAATCTGAAGAGAAGGCAGAGGACACTGTTTTGGGGCTTACACTACGCGCGCTTACAGAAGAAGAGCTAAAAACGATGGAATTGGATAATGGTGGGCTTCTGGTATTAGATGTGCAAACGGGCTCGGCTAAATCAGCAGGCATTCATCAGGGCGATGTGATCCAAATTATCAATGGCGAATCCGTTGAGAGTGTAGATGACTTCAAGAAGCAGGTTGAAAGTTTACCTGCCGGTAAGTTTGTTTCTTTATTGGTACAGCGCTCACATGGGCCAGAATTTTTAGCTATGCGCATACCTGAAAATGAATAGTGGAATGGAACCGAAAGTAAGCGATAATCGAGCCTGTTTATTGTCATTCTAACTACCTGATAAGGCCTTCGGTTAACTCCAAAAACTTATATGGAGCGCATTCGCAACTTTTCTATTATTGCGCATATTGATCATGGGAAGTCCACGTTAGCGGACCGCTTTATTCAGTATTGTGGCGGTTTGGCTGATCGTGAGATGAGCGAGCAAGTCCTCGATTCTATGGATCTGGAACGCGAGCGCGGCATCACTATTAAAGCGCAAAGCGTCTCACTGAAATATAAAGCTAAGGATGGATACACCTACCAGCTGAATCTAATCGATACTCCAGGGCATGTGGATTTTTCTTACGAGGTTTCTCGCTCACTGGCGGCTTGTGAAGGTGCTTTACTCATTGTCGATGCATCACAAGGAGTCGAAGCGCAAAGTGTCGCCAATTGTTATACCGCGATTGATCTTGGCTTAGAAATTATTCCCGCATTAAACAAGATTGATCTTCCTTCTGCTGATCCTGATCGTGTCTCAGCTGAAATTGAAGAAGTCATTGGCATTGACGCATCTGATCCTTTGTTGGTCAGTGCTAAAACCGGTGAAGGAGTCGAAGATGTATTGGAAGCCATCGTACATCGCTTTCTTCCTCCTACAGGTTCATTCGATGCACCACTAAAAGCACTAATCGTAGATTCATGGTTTGATAATTATGTTGGGGTGATTACCTTGGTGCGTGTCATAGATGGTGTTATTAAACCAAAACAAAAAATCACCGCGATGTCTTCAGGTCGAAGTTATCAAGTTGATAAAGTAGGTGTGTTTACACCGAAGCGAACCGAAACAGAAGTTCTGACAGCGGGTCAGGTAGGTTATGTGATTTGCGGAATTAAAGACATCACGGCTGCAAAAGTAGGTGACACCTACACTTCAACTTCACACCCTGCCGAACAAGCTTTAGAGGGATTTAAAGAAGTGCAGCCAAATGTTTTTGCTGGAGTGTTTCCGGTGAGTTCGGATGACTATGAATCTTTTCGAGATGCACTAGAAAAACTTCGTCTTAACGACTCAGCTTTTACTTATGAACCGGAAAGTTCAGATGCGTTAGGATTTGGGTTCCGTTGCGGTTTTCTTGGTATGTTGCATATGGAAATTGTTCAAGAACGACTTGAGCGAGAGTATGGGCTCAGCCTTATTACTACCGCGCCTACTGTGGTGCATGAAGTGCATACTACAGATGGCAAAGTTAGCTATATACATAATCCTTCTGATTTACCATCCTCGAGTCATCTTAAAGAAATTCATGAGCCGATCATTCATGCCTCGATTCTTGTGCCGCATGAATATGTTGGAAATGTGATTACTTTATGTATTGAAAAACGTGGCACTCAAAAAAGTTTGACCTACCATGGTAATCAAGTGTCGTTGGTATTTGAATTGCCTTTAAGTGAGGTCGTGTTAGATTTTTTTGATAAGTTAAAATCTGTGAGTCGCGGTTATGCTTCATTTGATTACTATCAATCACACTTTGCTGTAGCACCTTTGGTAAGGTTGGACGTATTAATCAATACAGAAAGAGTAGATGCTTTGTCGGTAATCGTACATAGTGATAAAGCTCAGTTCTATGGAAGAGATCTTGCGGTTAAAATGAAAGAAATTATTCCAAGGCAGATGTACGATGTCGCCATTCAAGCCGCAATTGGTTCTAAAGTGATTGCTCGTACAACCACGAAAGCCTTGCGGAAAAATGTTACGGCAAAATGTTACGGTGGAGATATTACGCGTAAAAAGAAGCTGTTAGAAAAACAAAAAGCAGGCAAAAAGCGCATGAAACAAATTGGCAAAGTCGAGATCCCACAAGAAGCATTCTTAGCTGTGTTACGTGTAGATAAAAAGTGACTACGCGCGGTGCGTGTGAAATATTAATTCATGTATAGAGTCTTAATACAATTACTGATTACCTATTTACTGCTTATCGCACCTGTCGCAGTGTTTGCAGATTACATGCGAGTCACCTTATTAGGGACTGGTAGTCCACGTTCAGATGTAAGTCGTTCGGGTCCAGCAGTATTAGTTGAAGCTGGGGGGAAATATCTGTTATTTGATGCAGGCCGTGGCGTTGTGGATAGACTTAATCAATTAGATATACCTGCCTCTGAGATTCATCAGGTATTTTTAACACATTTGCATTCGGATCATATTTCAGCATTGGATGATCTATGGATGACAGGATGGATTTATCAGCGCCAACAACCACTTGCAGTGTATGGGCCAGATGGAACAGAATCTTTTACTCAGCAATTACAACAAGCGTATGCCTATGATGTTGAATTGAGACATCAATATGCAGGCTTGGATAAAAATGCGGCAATTCTAACCGCTCATGATATTAAGCCCGGTGTAATTTATGCTGAAAATGGCGTCAAGGTAACGGCATTTTTGGTGGATCATAAGCCTGTAGATCCTGCTTATGGATACCGCATAGATTTTGGCGAACGTTCAGTGGTGATTTCGGGGGATACCACCTATTCAGATAATCTTATCGCTCATGCGCAAGACGTAGATGTGCTTATCCATGAAATCTTCGCAGCTAAAGAGAAAATACTTGGGAAAAATCCACGTTTACAAAAGATAGAGCGCTACCATACCAATCCTATCCAGTTATCACGTGTGCTGGATGAAATTACGCCTCGTATGACGATACTTACCCATGTGATATTGATTGGTATAGAAGAAAGCTCAGTGATCACACAGCTGAAAGATGGTTATACCGGTGAAATTCGTATGGGTGAAGATTTAATCCGTTTGGATGTAGGAAGTGAAATAAAAGTGGCGCCGTTTAAGGAAACTACACATCAATAGTAATCGCTAACACTCTATCGCTATGCAACTAGATTATTCTAAGCCGCTTCTCATGGGTGTGCTAAATGTAACCCCAGATAGCTTCTCCGATGGTGGATTGTATCCATCCTCTAATGACGCCATTACCCGTGGTATCGAAATGGTAGAGCAGGGCGCAGATATCATCGATATTGGTGGTGAATCAACACGACCAGGGGCGAAGAGAATCGGTGCAAAAGAGCAAAAGAGAAGAGTGATTGACGTGATTGCGGGGTTGCGTAAGGAATTACCAGTCCATATCCATATTAGTATCGATACAACCTTGTCTGAGGTCGCCAAAGCAGCTTTGGAGGCAGGAGCTAGCATGCTAAATGATGTTAGTGCGGGCCGCGAGGACGAGCAAATTTTAGCCCTTGCGGCTGATTCTGCTGTGCCAATTTGTTTAATGCATATGCAAGGCAATCCTGGCAATATGCAGGACGACCCTAGTTATGAAAATGTCACGCAAGAAGTTGCTGAATATTTAGTTAAGCAGGCAAGTGTGGCTGAAAATGTTGGAGTGAAGAAAGAGAATATTATTCTTGATCCAGGTATTGGGTTTGGTAAGCGTACTCAACATAATCTTGAGCTGTTGCGGGATTTAAATAAGCTTACTAATTTAGGTTATCCAATTTTGCTTGGTACGAGTCGCAAAAGCTTTATGGGCGAAATATCTAAACAAGCAGAGCCGCAAGAAAGAATGCCCGCAACCTGCGCAACCTCTGCTTTAGGTGTTGTGGCAGGTGTGAAAATATTCCGTGTGCACGATATTTGGCAGAATCGTCAAGCCTTAGATGTAACATGGGCTATTCATACAAGGTAAAACTAAAACCTGAAGTTTTCCAAAAATCTCCTTATAGAGCTGCAAAGTACTATTTTTTAAAACGTGGGTCTGGAGAGTATCGCCAGTAATACTTATAGGTATTGAAAAGGCTTGGTCTGCATAAAGCGTTAAAAATCATAGCTATCAATTGTGAAGCTGAAAGCCAGCTTATTGCGCCACCACCGGAAAAGCTAGGCCTGTAAGAGATTTCTACACTTTTATCTTGTTTGTTTCTCTGTTTGGAACTTTCAAGTTCTGCTTGTAAGTCTTCCGTTAAATGATCAATAGCTGCGGTGAAGCTTTCTTGTTTCGCGATGCGTAATATTTTTTGCGTATTGATTAATGCAGAATTTGCTGTGATTTTATTGGTGCCGGGAGCACGTAGCAAATATTTATGACTGCTGATATCAAAAACCGAGACATCAACAAAAGTAGTTACATCATTTTTGCAGCCGTTAATTAAGTAAACGCCAATAAGATATTGCAAGAGCTTATCAAGAAACGGATAAAAATGCTTTGCAGCAACAGACCTATGTTTCCCGCGATCAATATATTCAAGCCGTTAAAAATGCTGCGATATCGCGTAAATAATCTAAACTTACCATAGAAGATGAAACGCTCGTTGAATCAAGCACGAAAAGACCCTCTATAGATACGCCTGCTTATTCAAAAACAAACGATAAATCATTTGCTGGTAAAGAAAATAACATCGTTGAAGGTACGTCTAATTTGCTTAACATGATTATAGGGGTTTTTTGCTATTGGTAATGTTTTAGTGAAAGTCGGTGTGTTGGCATAAAATTTTGGTGTTTATTTTCATATAAAACTAGCTGCTGAAAATTCATTAAGAGAAGATTTGATCAAAGTAACGCCTAAAGCTATTGCGTTATGGGGAATTCTTGTCTTAGATAGGTTGCTACTGCTTCTGATGGCATTTTCTTTGTTAAAGAGTGCTTCAAATAATGATGAAGCGTAGCTAGTCTAAAGATTGTTTGATTAACTGAATTTTATCTTTCTTAGTCAGTTTTTTAATTTCAACTTCACGTTTGCTTGCACTGCTGCGAGTATGGCCGTTTTCTTGAAATATCACTTTAATCGGCGTTCGGCTGTTAAAGAACTTTGCTCCTTGTCCATTCATATGTTGTTTGAAACGCCGCTCAACATCTGTAGATATCCCTGTGTAATAGGACTGATCATTGTTTTCAATTATATATACTGACCAATTCATAACAAAAATTAAACATTATGGTGAACAGGATGTAACCAATAATATTGTAGCTGTTAATTGCGCCTCATATTATCTTACTTTGCAGGATGTTTCTCAATCCAACGTTTTCGCTAAATCCCTGCTAAGCAGCTGTTGAATGAATATTGAACAAAAATGCTGCTGTTTTCAATGACTAGACCTTGAAAATCAAAAGAATATCTCAATATTAGAAGTATTGAATTAGTTTGAGGGTATATGCAAATGGATGTTAATCAATTATTGTTCTTCGAAAAACACGAAAGCACTAACTTATATTGCACCGTAATGAATGAGTTAGGCCAAGTATTTTATTGTGAAGCTGATGAAGAAAAGCAGCCTGATGGAAAATGGAAACTTGTTAACCTTGATATTCAAGCCATGAGCGTATTGCACTAAGCAAGAAAATGAAAAAACAATTGCTGTAGGCATCACGATTTCTCTATTTGTAATCGCGATATACCTTTTTTGAAACAGGTTAGAAGGACCCTGAAGTCACTGCGAATGAGCCACCTGTGGGCATTATAAGAAAATAATTGGAATTGTAGTATGGAACTTGAAGAATTTCTGAGTCTACTTGAAAGTTCGCCTAATAGTATTGAATTTAATCAGACCATAAGAGTGATAGAAGCTACGTACTCTTATACACCAACAGCTTTTAAGAATGGTGACCTTTGTAATCAAGCGGGCGAGAATGAAGGCTCATGCAAAATATTTGCATTTGCGAATCTCCATCATTTAGATAAAGACCAAGCCCTCGCATGTTTTGGAAGATTTTATCGCGAAGATGTACTCAATAATCTCAATGCTGATAACCATCTAAATATTCGCAATTTTATGAAAATGGGTTGGGCAGGAATTGAATTTGAAACTAGTGCATTAAAGCCAGTTTGATTTGCAATTAAACTGAATTGTTAATATGCGTAAATATTCAGAAGCCTGCGAGCAAAACAAAGACCCTATTCTGTCTGTTTTTCGTCCTCTATTAAAAGACAATAATAATGTTTTAGAAATCGGTAGTGGGACAGGGCAGCATGCAGTATATTTTTCAAGACATCTTCCGCATGTAACTTGGCAACCTAGTGACCTGGTAGAAAACCTATCTAGCATTCAAGCCTGGATAGAGGAGGAGCAGCTTTCAAATATAAAACCGCCTATTGAGCTAGATGCTCGTAGTCATCCATGGCCCATTACGGTGGCCGATGTGATATTCAGCGCCAATACTTTGCATATCATGTCTTGGGAAATGGTTGAGCATTTCTTTAAAGGAGTCGGCGAGGTTCTAAGTGATCGTGGCATATTATTCATATACGGCCCGTTCTCATATCAGGGTATGCATACAAGCCAAAGCAATGAAAATTTCGATCGGTATCTAAAACAACGTGACCCGTCAAGTGGGATCAGGGATTTTGTCGAGGTTAATAGCTTGGCAGAAGCACAAGATCTTGAATTGATAGAAGATTATGCAATGCCGGTTAATAACAGAAGTTTAGTGTGGCAAAAACGTAAAATTTGAGAATGACTGCTCATCACCATTGGCCCACCATTAATCGCGAATGCCTAAATGTGATGTAGTTCACATAAAATAATTAACTCCATCAGAGAGCTGTTAAATAAGTTAAGACTAAAAATACGGAGTTGGAAATAGAAGCATTTTTTATAATTGCACTACAATTTGTAGTAGTAGTGACCCTGGTAGGTATGTGGCGTTTGCTAAAAGAACGAGATTATTTTCATGATTCACAAGTTCGACGTCATCATTAATATTTAGAAGCATTCTAGATGCGTGAATTGGGCTGGCTTCATGCCGGGTTTTTTATGAATGAGTGAATATAACTTACAGAATCACTATTGTATCCGTTAATTAATTAAGAAGGTTTTGCGCTTCGTAGTGGCGTGTTCTTAGCAGGTGCAATATGAAATGTTAAGTTGTGTCACTTGCAAAGTACATCATTTCGCATTCAGCAAGTGCTGAGATCGTTATTGAGGGATTAACCTCTAGTGAGCTTGGCATTATCGAGCCATCGATAACATAATGTTGTATTTATTTTCTAAATAATATTATTAATTAGTGAAGTGTATATAGTAATTCATGAAATGCGAAAGGGAGCAGTGTATTAGTTAAGTTGTAAGCTTATAGCTGATAAAATGCAATTTTCTAGATTTTCAAAATTGAGTCATAATTGGAGGCACAGTTATGTCAAATGAGGTGGTAATTTTAGCAATTCATGGTATGGGTGATACACCTCCCTCTTTTGCAGACAAGTTTCAAAATAAGCTTGCAAGAAAATTAGGTAGTAACTGGGTAAATGTTTATTTCGATACCATTTATTATGCCAACGTATTCCAGGACAACCAGGCAAGGGTCTTTAATCGGATCAAGGCTAATGATGAAATTGATTGGATTGCATTGAGAAAGTTTTTGATGTTTGGGTTTTCTGATGCCGCCGGCTTTGAGTAAAAATGCAATGAGCAAGGCAGTCCCTATGAGCAAGTACAAGATATAATTTTAGATTCATTAGATCGTGCCTATGATGCGGTTGGAGGAGCTGCAAATATTGTACTCATTGCGCAATCATTAGGCTGTCATGTGATCTCTAATTTCATATGGGATGCGCAGTCTAAAGATCCGAAATTTGGTGCTTGGAGTAACGGAGGGTTTGAAGATTCGCCACCAGGTTCAGATTTGGATAAGTTTCGGCGCCTTAATGGGTTAAAGTATCTTTACTTTACTGGTTGTAATATTCCAATTTTTGTTGCAGGTTTATCGCAAAATAAAGTTAAAGCCATCGCCTCAACGAGTAAAGGCTACCATTTTAAATGGAAAAATTTCTATGATCCTGATGACCCATTGGGTTGGCCGCTTAAAAATTTAACAGTGAAGAGTGAGAAGCAAAATTATAAGTTCGAGGTGAATGAAGATAATGCGATCAATACTGGCAGTCTGATTCGGAGTTGGAATCCACTGAGTCACACTGCATATTGGTCTGACAACGATGTGTTAAATCCGCTGGCAGATGATGTCGAGGCTTTGATCGCTTAAGTTAAAAAATAGAAGCTAAGGTAGCTACTTAAGCAGCTCTGTCGCAACTTGTTTGCGAAAGTTATAGGGTATTTTCTGATTAATCATCAGGGCGAATGAAGACCAATGCTCGCTATGGTTCAAATAACCCGTATAAGTGCTAACACGTTTAAGCGTGCCTGACTTAGCGAGGATCTGTGAATTTTGCATTGGCATAAGGTGTTTGTAAGGCTTGAAACTGTTTAACACATCTATTAGTTGTTGCGCACTAAGTCGATTTTGTGTGGAGAGGCCTGCGCCTTCTACGAGTACATAATGTTCCCACTCAAAGTGTTGTTGGATGTAATTTGCAAACACTGAGTAGGATTTATCCATCGTTGCAGGTGCATGATGCACTTCAGCGCCCAATAGCAAGTAAAGTTGGTTTGCAATAAAGTTATTGGAAAATTCCAGCATGGAAAGGATAATTTGCTCTAGAGTGCGACTGTTCAGGTGCGTGAATAAATGTTGCGCATTGTTAGGAAGAGGGCCGTTTATGAAGTTATCATTTATTAACATGCCAGACTGATTCAATTTGGCTTTTAGTAACTCAGCAAAGTATTTTGGCCCAAGCTCTGCTCTGCCTAAGTTGATGCGATGTGTGCCTATGGGTAGACCTTGAGATAGAGTGTGAGCGATAGAGGTTAACGGGGTTTGAGATTCGCCACTGCTTATCGAGTTTTGGTGGATGCGTACATTAATCGTATTAAAATTAGCTGCGAGCGCACTAACGGATGTATCATAGGGGTTAAACGACTCTCCTTGTCCATCGATTACGATCATTTCTTTAAAATAACTTGCATCCACGCCAATGCCGTCAAACTTTGTTATGTCGGCCTGCTTTAATTTCGCAACAATTATATCCAATTCTTCGGAGACTAAATAAGGATCTCCATAGCCTTTCACCCATAAGTAATTGGTAGATAAATCTAGATAGAAATCAGTTGTGAATCTGTGATCTTTACTCCAATGATTGAGTGCAATGAGTGCAGTAAGTACTTTAACCGTGGAAGCAGGGATGAATAACTGATCGATGTTCTTAGCATGTAAAATTTGGTTCTGTGCATCTACCACTAACAAAGAAGCATCTGGTAGCGATTGAAGAGTTTCTAGAGGACTAGCAGCCCAATTTGGGGAACAGCTAATAAGTAATGCACAGCTAAAAATGATAGTGTGAAGAGAAGATGTAGCACGCATTAAACTATTTCGAACTAAAGGACTACCTCGAAGCCTTCAAATTCAGGTTTGCCTAAATAAACGGGTTTGGCAGTCCCTGCATTGGCATGTGCTTTGCGAAATGCATCAGATTTTGTCCAAGCTTCAAAAGCTTGTCTTGATTCCCAAATAGAATGCGAGGCAAACAAACTAAATTCATCTGTGGTGGGACCACTCAAGAGATGAAATTCCTTAAAACCTGGTACTTCGTCTAAAAAAGTTTCTCGATTTTTCCAGATTTCAAGAAATTCATTTTCACAACCTGGAATGATTTTAAAACGATTCATTGCAATGAACATGAGTACCTCTCTTGCTTTAATTCTCGTAGTACTTTTAAAATTATATGAGATATACAGGTAACTGTTTTAGAGTGTAACAGGTACTATAGTATCCCAACCAAATAATTGATCTAGATATGCTCTTTAGCTAAGCGATATCCTTGCATAGCTTATACTTATTTACTGCTACTTAGTTATCGGTAGCTACCATAATACTGGAAGCCTTTATCACTGCATAAGCATCTTTTCCCGGAGATAGCTTCAAGTTTGTGGCTGATGCGTTGGTAATTATTGATACAACTTGCATCCCGCCTTCCAGTTCAAGAGTAATCTCCGCATTAACTGCTCCAGGGGTAACTTTTATTACTTTACTTTTTAGTAGATTTCGCGCACTTAATTTCATGATTTTTTCCTCTTAGTTTAGATTCAGAATAACCATTTTTAATGGTAGTAAAGTGTAAAATGTGCTCTGTATTAGATGTTTGATTGTAATCAAATATTATAAAAATTACTAAGATGGTTAATTAAGCATTAAATATGGCACGCTAACGAATTGCCGCTCAGAGCTTGAATACAGCTTAATTCGATAAAGCTTCCATGCCGTGCTTGTATGTGGCTTGCACATGCCATAACGAAATGGAGTGCTTAAGCTAGGTATAAAAAAGCGCAAATCCATAAACCAAACACAGACTTCATTAGCAGATTTGTCAACACTATAAACTGCAGGGAGTAAGGCAAATTTACGGAATAGTGAAAAATTGGGCTGTTTCCACACCTCTCTTGCATCTGTCTCATGTCCAAATCGTGGGTAATAGTTCCATGTGAGATGTTGTTTAGGGCAATAAAACTTGCGAATCTCAAAAATATTTGCATTGCCATTTGATGGCGTAGCACATGGTTTGCGTTTAACTAAGTTCACCAAAGCAAGCCAATGTCCTTCATCATCACTGATGACCAACTTCCAATTAAATGGGGAAAATGGTTGCGGTAAGGCGATAGCGTGGGCATATTCCCAGCCTTGTGTGCGGGCATGATTACGTGCTATTTCTACGGCTTGCTGATGCAATGCAGCTAACATAGCAATGTAAAGCGCGAGAACGCCTACCCCTGCAACAGCAGCCCAGCGTGCACGAAAATACACTGCAAACAACAGTGCCAGTAACACTATTGCAGTTAGCAGCGGATCGATAACGAAGGCG
>PVMS01050256.1_pt1 | contig 15202 bp, 14 predicted proteins | sample 1853461 | NCBI WGS metagenome assembly PVMS01 (sample SAMN08582032, study PRJNA380276) | Marine sediment metagenome, whole genome shotgun sequencing project. | isolation source: ocean sediment barecode stripped | collected 2017 | reverse complement strand
GAATATGGAGTACAAATGGAGGGTTGGGCTCCTTTTGCAGAAGGCCGGAACGGACTTTTTAGTAACGAAATCCTCGCATCTATTGGTAAAAAGTATAATAAGACCAATGCCCAGATTAGCTTAAGATGGCATTTCCAAAAAGGCATAATCGCTATCCCAAGAACATCAAAGAAAGTTCATATGATAGAAAATTTAAAGATCTTTGACTTTGAGCTTGACAAATCAGATATGCAGACTATAGCCGCACTGGATATAAATATAACTCAGTTCCCTGAGTGGGGATGAAAAGAGGTATTGATTGAAATGTCATTACCAAACCGCGCAGGTATCCTTACGCCTATCGATAGTGTTGAAGAAGGAGAATATATTGCCATGCTTGTAATGCCGGTGATGTTGAATAGTTAACGTATAATTTTATTACTTTTTTTTATTCTTGTAAATCTTTCGAAGAATTACATATCCCAAATAAACTATTCAAGAGTTGATATAAGAAACTTAACATGATTTCAACTAAAATAGGGTTAGCTTTTTAACATTTTATTTACATTTTAATCCGTTACCTTTGAAGCTCATCAAAAAATGAAAAAATGAAATTTGCTTCCCGAATGTTCTTGTTAATTGTAGTGTTATTCATTAATTTCCAAGTATCCACAGCTCAAGATAAATCATTTACCAAAAAATATAAGGAACAAGCGATACACAGCCTTTCCAAATTAATGAACAATTTTTATGTGTTCCCTGCAGTTGCTAAAATAACTGAGGAACACCTATTGAATCAATTAAAAGAAGGCTATTTTGATCAGTTTGAAAATGATGCAACTTTTGCTGCAGGCTTAACAGAATCAGTACAAGCTATTAATAAAGACAAACATATGCGGATAAGAGCCAATAAGCCTTATACGGCTCCGGCTAATTCTCCAGAAAGAAAGTTTGAAGAACGTCTTGATAGAATCAATTGGTCCAGAAGATCAAATTCTGGATTTAGTACCGTAAAGGTTATGGAAGGAAATGTTGGTTATTTAGATTTAAGAGGTTTTGCAGGATTAAAAAGTGGGAAAGCAATAGCCGATGCCTATATGAAATTAATGTCGAGAACCGATGCTGTTATTATTGATCTAAGCAAAAACGGAGGAGGGAGTCCTAACATGGTACAGTATTTATGCAGTTATTTCTTTGATCAGAAATTGCATTTGAACAGCCTTTACTGGAGGGAAGGAGATGAAACACGCGAGTTTTGGACACTCGATAAAGTTGGAGGAAATAAAATGCCCGATATTCCCTTATTTGTAATTACAAGTAACAAAACTTTCTCTGCCGCTGAAGAGTTTTCATATAATATGCAGACTCAAAAAAGGGCAACCTTAGTAGGGCAAACTACTGGTGGTGGTGCGAATCCGGGCGGTACCATGAGAATCAATGATAATTTGAATGTATTTATTCCTACTGGAAAAGCAATTAATCCGATTACAAAGACTAATTGGGAAGGTATCGGAGTTATCCCTGAAGTAAAAACAACAGTTGAAGAAACATTAGATAAAGCACACGAATTGGCCAAGGAAGCTGCTAAAATTTACAGGACCCAAACAAAAGAACGGTTTAATACGTTTTTTTTGGATTTGAATAGCAAATTTGATCACTATTCTCCTGGAAAATCAGAAGAAGCAATTCTCCAAGGATTAACAGAATGCCAAGAGGTTAAGCTATTAGGTGAAATAGATATAAATATAATTGGTTATGAATATTTAATGGAGCATAATAAACCCAAAATAGCTGAATCAATATTTAGAGCAAATACTATTCTCAATCCTAATTCAGCAAATGTATTCGATAGTTATGCTGAATCATTAATGATGAATGGAGACTTAGAATCCTCAATTAAAAACTATCAGAAAGCGGTTGAGATTGCTATTAAAAATGAGGATAGAGATCTCGAATTGTTTAAAAAGAATTTAGAAAACATTAAAAGAATAATAAAATCCAAAAAATAGAAAACGTATATCAATATATAAAAGGCCTCAAAACGCTCTTTGTATTGACCGCTGGAGGCGCTTTATTGTGATTACGAATTTGAATTTATTACCATTCTGGTGATACCGGTGATGTTGAATAGTTAGCTAATAATTGAAAATTGATAATTGATAATTGATAAAATAATTAAAGAACTGTCATTCCTGCCATTCGAATATCGCTCAAGATAAACTTCGGCAGGAATCTCATTCTAAAATACAAGACCACAGCTAATAGGCTGTAGTTTTTATGTTTTTGTCCTTTTTAATAAAATTACTACTTTAGAGGAAACTAAAAAGATTAAAAATTTCAAATTAAGCTGCATTAGATTACATCTGAGTTAAATGTTTATCACTTTATCTCGATAATTTGAGGGGATAAAGACATATTTATTAAACAAATAACAGAGTTAGAAGCAAACACAATAAACATATAGCCATGAAATATTTTCTGATTACGATTTTATCCCTTAGCATAATATGTGTTAAAGCACAGACAGTTAAAAACACTTCCTATACTACACAAACAGGAGAAAAGGTATTAAGACTTGAAGTCATATTACCAATTAACAAACTAGAGACTTGGCAACTATTCACTAGTGACGAACAATTAATAAAATGGATTGCACCTGCAGCCCATATTGAATTAAAAACAGGAGGTTATATATTGACCAATTATGACAAGACCAAATCTCTTTCTGACAGTTCATCAATTAAATTAAACATCATTAATTACATTGAACAAGAATTACTGACATTAAAGGTTGAGCTGAATGACAATTTCTCAAAAAGTGCTCAAAAAGAAGATGAAAATCTTCAAGAAATTATCCAGTTCGAATATGTTAGTCCAAATGAAACAAAAATTATCTCATCAATGATTGGCTGGGGTAAAGGTGAAGAATGGGTGAAAACATATGATTTTTTTGTAAAGGGAAATATCTGGACATATGAAGAACTAAGAAAGCTTTATAAATAAGAAAAACCATAATGCCAGTATCTAACATTGGCTAAAATTGCATAGGGCGGTCAGTCTAAAATGAAATTTATAACCATGCTGGTAATGCCGGTGATACTGAATAGTTAGTTGAATTGACAATGGACAATGGACAATTGATAATTGATAATTGATAATTGATAATTGATAAAATTATAAAATAACTGTCATTCCTGCGAAAGCAGGAATCTCATTCTAAAATACAAGACCACAGCTAATAGGCTGTAGTTTTTATGTTTTTGTCCTTTTTAAAAAAATTACTATTTTAGAGCAAACTAAAAAGATTAAACTCAACCATACTCTGGTAAAATCTGATTGAACTATTTATTCACTTTATCCCGATAACTCCCGATAACCATCGGGACAGGAGAAAGGATAATGACATATTTATGAATCATATAACCGGGTTGGCAGTAATTAAAACCAAAATCCTGAATTTAAGAATATGAGATATTTAGTAATATTATTTTTTGTTTTATCCACTTGTAAATCTTCACCAGATAAAGAGTCTGAACCCAAAACTTTTGAAGAAATTCATGATGAGGCCATATTAATTGATAGCCACAACGATTTTTTGATGCTCGTAACCGATGACTTAGTCTTAGGATATACAAAAAATACAATTGCATTTGATAAGGATTTAACGGGAAAGACACATATTGATTTAGCACGATTTAAAAAAGGAGGGTTGGATGTACAATTCTTTTCAGTTTTTTGTTTGGGCAGTCAGATTAATCCGTTCGATTTTGCTAATAGACAAATTGACTCTTTAGAGGCAATAATTTCCCGCCATCCTGATAAAATTGTTATAGCTTCTAATAGTGATGAAGTACTGAAAGCTGTAAAGGAAAAAAAATCAGTAGCAATGCTTGGTGTGGAAGGTGGCCACATGATAGAAAATGATTTAAGTAATCTGGATATCCTCTTCAAACGTGGTGTGCGGTATATGACACTAACCTGGAACAATTCAACCCCATGGGCAACTAGTGCCAATGACGAAACATTCAATCGTGATCTAAAGCAGAAAGGATTAACCGAATTCGGTAAACAGGTTGTTGAAAGAATGAATGAATTGGGAATGTTAGTGGATGTCAGCCACGTGGGGGAACAAACTTTTAGGGATGTCATTCAAACCACAACCAAACCCATTATTGCTTCACATAGTTCAGTGTACCAATTATGCAATCATCAGCGAAACTTAAAAGATGATCAGATTAAAGCTATAGCGGAGAATGGTGGCGTTATTCAAGTGAATTTCAACCCTCCTTTTATTGATAAAAGTTTTGCGAAGAAGTCAGACGCCTTTTTTGAAAGGCATAAGAAAGAAAGTGACTCACTTATAAAAATCGTTGAGGATGAATGGATTGTAGAGTACCACCTTTATCATAAATACATGGATGAGGTAAATGAAATGAGACCTCCATTATCCATACTCATTGATCATATTGATTATATCGTTAAATTAGTTGGAGTAGATTATGTCGGTTTGGGCTCTGATTTTGATGGAATCACTATAACACCACGGCAATTGAATGATGTTACCGATTTTCCACTCATCACAAAAGCACTGTTGGATAAAGGTTATAGCAATAACGATATCGATAAAATTCTGGGTGGAAATATATTAAGGGTTTTAAAGGCAAATGAATTAAAGAAATAACTATTTAAAATTTAACATCATGAAAACCAGAATACAATTATCATTAGTTCTTTTTGTAATAGTTTCAATTTATCCTAACTTATTTGGTCAAATTAATCAAAAGGCTTTTAATTGGAATGAATACAATAAAAAGGCAACTTTTTTTGGAAATCTTCAGTTCTCACCTGATGGAAATTATGTATTATACTCAACGAATAATGCAGATTTTGAATCAAATAAATGGAATAGAAAAAATCGATTAATGAATATGTTGACAAAAGAAGATTCCGTTCTACAATTCGAACAAAAAGGTGTTAGAGGAATTAAATGGTCACCTTCCGGTAAATATTTATCATTCATAGCATCTGAAAACGAAACTAATCAAATATTTATTCAAAATTTCCCAAAAGGAGAAGTCAAAATGATCAGTAATCACATCGCAAACATTTCAAGCTATTATTGGAGTCATGATGAATCTAAAATTGCTTTTATTTCTAGAGATTCTCCTGCTGATAAAGATGAATCAGATAAATTTATTACTGCATTTGAAGTCGGTCCTCAAGGCTATTTAGATGATGGTCAACACTTGCCATCACATTTATATTTGTTAGATCTTATCAATAAAACAGAGAGTCGATTAACTAAAGGATTCTGGACTGTTAATTCTGGCATTAGTTGGTCTTTAGATGATGAGCAATTTGTATTTTCTAAAAAACCAGATGCTTATTCGTCTCGTTGGAATGATTCAAAAATCATGCTTTACAATCTCAATTCTCAGTCTTTGACTTATCATTCTGACAAAACCAAATTTGAATATGAACCTAATTTTACACCTGAAGGAAATCATCTTATTTATTGGAATCAAACAGATAGCAATCCAGCGGGATTAACAGACATGTATATTAAATATGAAGATAAAAAAATAAAAAATCTAAGTTTGCCAATAGATAGAAATATAAAATCTTATGAATGGCTCTATTCACAAAAAGAAATTCTTACCTATGGTCAAGATGGCACAAAAGATGGTGTTTGGATTATTTCTCTTGATGGTAAAATTAGAAAGGCATCGTTCAGCAATTCTTTTGTGATTTCAAATTTGACTATAAATAAAAGAGGAGAAATAGTATTAATAGGTTCTACAGGAAATCAACCAATGGAATTGTTTTATCTTAAAGATCATTCCTCTACTCCTGTTCAACTTACTCACTATAATGACAGCTTCAAAAAAATGAAATTGGGTCGAGTAGAAACTATCGAATGGAAAACAGATCTAAATATAACAACAGATGGTATAGTAACCTACCCACCAAATTTTACCGCTAGTAAAAAATATCCATTGATATTATATATTCATGGAGGGCCTACTGCTTCTTCAATGGAGTCATTTAACCCTGTGGCGCAAGAGATGGCTAGAAATGAATGGATTGTATTCCAACCTAATTATCGAGGTAGCAACAACCGCGGTGATGCATTTCAAGAAGCCATTATGAATGATGGTGGTGAAGGACCTGGGAGAGATGTAATGGCAGGTATTGAAGAATTGAAATCACGCGGATATATAGATGAGACCAAAATTGCAGTATCAGGTTGGTCTTATGGTGGATTTATGACTGCTTGGTTAATTGGCAAGTATCCTAATGTCTGGAAAGCAGCAGTAGCTGGGGCTGCACCAGTTGATTATACAGATATGACTAGTCTTTCTCGTATGAATATGACTTTGCGTCATGCAATTACAAATTCTCCTTGGGTAGGAGACAATTATCAAATTCATTATAATATGTCACCCTTGAAGTATATATCTCGCATAAAAACACCTACATTAGTCATGTCCAAAGTCGAAGATCAAGTGGTAACAGTTACTGGATCGTTTAAATTGTATCATGCTTTAATAGCAAATAATATACCTGTAAAATTTATTGCTTATCCTGGCGGAGGACATTTTCCATCAGATCCAATAAATAGAAAAGATGTTTATGACAGATGGATTAGTTGGTTAAAAAAATATTTGGACTGAAAACTACTACCAACAATTTATAAAAATAATATTTAACTATATTTGGCTTAGCTTCAAGTTGTTGTAACAAACCTATTTAACAATATATATAGCCTGAATTAAATGCTAAAACGAGATATAAAAAAATGGGATTTAGTCCTATTAATAATCAACTGTATTATTGGCGCGGGAATTTTCGGTTTGCCTTCCAAAATTTTTTCACTAGCAGGTATTTACAGTATTGCGGCTATTTTCATATGTGCCATTTTGATGTTAATAATTATCTTAAATTTTTCAGAAGTTGCCAGCCAGTTCAAAAAAACTGGAGGACCATATTTGTATGCCTTAAAGGCTTTTGGTAATTTTCCGGGTTATATTATCGGATGGCTGGCCTTGATTTCCCGAATAGCCGCCTATGCTGCTCTAATCAATCTATTGGTAGACTATTTAAGCTATTTAAATGAACACTTTAATGATCAAATCGTGAGATCTATAACCATCATTATAATTACATCTATTTTATTTCTGGTTAATTATTTAGGGGTAAAAAACAGCTCTCGTCTCAATAATATATTGGGTATTTCCAAGCTTATACCTCTTACTGTTTTTATCCTTGTTGGATTTTTCTTTATTGATTTTGAATTACTTGATTTTGATCAATCTGCTCCAAGTATCGCAGATTTTTCGTCAGCAATTCTTATATTAGTTTTTGCTTTTACTGGTTTTGAAGCCGCGGTGATCAATACTGGTGAAATGTCAAATCCAGAAAAGGATATTCCTTTTGCTCTGATTTTCTCTACCCTATTTGTAACCATATTTTATATTCTTATTCAAGTGGTTTCTGTTGGTACCTTTCCTGACCTTGCCAATTCAAACAAACCAATTGCAGATGCGGCAGATTTTATCTTTGGTTCAATAGGCGGCCTTTTCATAACCATTGGAGCAATTATTTCTATAGGAGGAACACTGAACGCTAATTTATTGGCAGGATCCAGAATACCTTTTGCCTTAAGCGAAGAAAATCAATTTCCAATGTTATTTTCAAAAACTAGCACTAAAACAGCTATTCCTTATATAAGTTTAATAATTTATTCAGTTGTTACCATTCTTGTATCTGTTACAGGTACATTTATCTATGCCTTAACCATAAGTGTTATTACTAAAGTATTTATATTTGCTATTATTTCTGCTGCTCTCATCAAATTGAGAAGGCTAAATAAACAAAATAAGACCGCTTATAAACTTCGTTTTGGTTATCTGTCAGCAATTTTAGGAATCGTTATTTGCGTTTGGTTACTTTCTGTTTCCAAGCTGTCAGATTTCAAAGATGTTTTAATAATTACTATTGCAGGATTAGTACCCTATTTTATTTTCAAGATTAACGTAAAAATGAGAAATAAATAACATTCAACAATAAAGATCTAGGTTGAATTCATATGGATGATTACTCGAATATATTTAATTCAAATTGACTGTAATCGAAATGATTGTTTAGATAAATTATAATAAATGGAACCGAGAATAGAAACACTTTCCGAAAAAAAATTAGTAGGTATACGGCTAAAAATGAGTTTAGCTAATAACAAAACAGGTGAATTGTGGGGAAACTTTATGCCGAGACGCAGAGAAATTAAAAATAATTTGACAAATGAACTGATTTCAATGCAAGTTTATGATGAGTCATTGGATATTACTGATTTTAATCCTCACAGTGAGTTTGAAAAATGGGCAATGATAGAAGTGAATAATTTTGACAACATCCCTAATGAAATGGAGACTTTTTTATTGGAAGGTGGATTGTACGCCGTTTTTATTTACAAAGGCTCTAGTACAGACAATAGTACTTTTCATTACATTTTCACAAACTGGTTGCCAAAATCAAACTACTCATTAGATAACAGACCACATTTTGAGGTATTGGGAGATAAATACAAAAATGGAGAACCAGATTCAGAAGAAGAAATATGGATACCGATAAAATTGAATTAATGACAAGTAACGAATATAGCTTAAAATATATATTCAGTTATATGCAATAAATGAAAATAAAAAATTAAGTATGAATACTCTATGAAAAAAACTGATCCACCAATTGTAGTTGAACAAATCTTTGACGCTTCCTTAAAAAAAGTTTGGGAAGCAATATCTGTACTTGATAAAATGAAAGAATGGTTTTTTGACAACATTGAATCTTTTAATCCTTTAGTGGGTTTTGAAACACGATTTGTAATTCAGGTTGAAGATAGAATATTTCCACATTTATGGAAACTGACTGAAGTAGTATCGATGAAGAAAATTACATATGATTGGCGATATGAAGGATATAAAGGAAATTCAATTGTAGTTTTTGAACTATTTAATGAGGGTACTAAGACAAAGTTAAGATTAACCAGTACGGTAGTGGAATGTTTTTCTGACAATATTCCTGAATTCACAAGAAAAAGTGGTGTTGACGGCTGGAATTATTTCATTAAAAAAAGTCTTAAGCAATACTTAGATGAAAGCGCGGAATAAAATATATTAATTGGAAATAGGATAAAAACCATTACAATATCTAGAAGAATTTATAGAAACTCATGTTATAACAATTGTAAGTTGATTGCAGCTCTTTAAATAATAACCTGAATTTTAAAACATATACTGATTAACTATTATGTACCTGCATAGTACAATGACAGTATGCAATGCGTATCGATAACATACCAATCATATAAGAATATTAGCTAATTTGAATTTTTAGCTATATTTGGTCTATTAAAATTTTTTTTGATTTAAAAATATACTACTACTAATTAAAATAAAAAAAACTACTCATGAAACGAATTTTTATCAATCCGGAGTCAAAAACCCTCCGTGCAGGTTGGCGTATATTGGTATTCGTCGCCATTTTTATACCTGTTAACTTAGTCCTGACATTTACTGTTCGTGAAATTCTCGGAAGTTTAAAAGGTGGAGGCACTTTATGGTTCACATTGCTTGGTCTCTCTGCCACTATCGCTGCTTTTATCAGCCGTAAATATATTGATAAAGCAAGCTTTGTTTCTCTAGGATTAAAAGTTGATAAGGCTGCTGTTATGGATGTCATTTCAGGAGTGATAAACAGCGCTTTAGTAATGTCTGGAATATATTTCACAATGCTTTTCACCGGGCTTATTGAGTTCAAAGGATTTAGTTGGTGGACCGATAGTGTTGGTGCTGATGTACAGTTTAGTATGGCAGTAATGCCTGTTATTCTTGCTGTATTTTGGGAGCTGGTGGTTGTTGCCTGGTGGGAAGAACTCGTTTTTAGGGGTATTATCCTGCAAAATATGATGATGGGTATGGGACTTCTTTGGGCTGTGATCGTATCGTCCCTCCTATTTGGTTTAGTACATGCTGGTAATCCCGATGCCACATTACTTAGTACCATAATGATAGCCTTTATAACACCACTATTGATCTACGCATATCTTAAAACAGGCCAGCTTTGGTTACCGATTGGGCTTCATCTTGGTTGGAATTTCTTTCAGGCATCTGTCTTCGGGTTTGCTTCCAGCGGTCAAACATCACCAACAATGATAACACAAATACCTGTTGGACCTGAATGGTTAAGTGGAGGTGCTTTTGGCGCTGAAGGAAGTATTTTAATAATTCCTTTCGTCATCGCATCGCTTTATCTTATTCATTGGTGGGTGAAACGCACACGTGCACCTGGTCAAAAATTCTTCGGGTTTTTAGTAAAATAAAAGAATAATATACATTAAAATTGGAGCAATTTGTAAGATTTACATTTCAGAAATATGATAAACTTAGTGTTGTAAATCATAAATATAATATTATATGAAAAAAATTATTCTCTTGATTTGGGCCTTTAATTGTTTCATAGGTTCTTTCGCACAAAAAAGTATTTCATATACCCTCAATCAAACCATAAATTCTGATAAAATTGAAATTGTAATTCAGTTTGAATCTAAAGAATCCAATACCGTCAAATTGGTAATTCCAAGAAGTGGACCGGGAACCTATGACCTGACAAATTATTTATCTTTTGTTGATAATGTAAAAGGATATACCGTATCCAGTAAAATAAGGAAAGGAATAGTTGGAGAAGGTTCCTTTTTCATTTTTAATGAAAAAGATGAATTCATAAATAAAATTAGTTACGATGTAGATATTAAAAAAATGGAATCCAATCTTTTGGGAGGATTTGCCAGTTCCAAATTGAGAGATAACTATCTCGGTCTACTGGGTTATTCCGTTTTTGGATTTGTAGAAGGACTTGAAAATCAGCCTATTGTTTTAAAAATTAAGGCGTATGAAAATTGGCCGATTTTTAGCACCTTAAGGCCTTCAACTGAAAGGAAATATGGCATGGACAGTTATAATGTAGAAAATTTTGCATTGCTAGCTGACGCACAATACCTGCTAGGAAATGGAGTTCAAATATTGGAAGTTAAAAAAGCACCGATACCTCTATTTGTTGCAGCATATTCAGAAATATTCATTGATATTGAAGAAATAGGACGAAGAGGATCATTGGCTCTTAATGGTCTCCTCAATTATTTTGGCTACATCCCAATGCCTCACTATACTTTGTTCTATGAGTTTTTGGATCCCATCTCCAAAAGGCACGATTATGGGTTCAATATGGAGCATATGAACAGCATGAGTTCAAGCAATGCAACATCCAAAGCAATTATATCCTATGATCCAAAAGCACGAATTGGTACAATAGTACATCATATGGGGCATTCGTGGTTACCTTTACGCTCATATGGCTCTGGGTATCGTCCTTTTGAATGGCAAACGGCTCCTCTTGTAGAAACTATTTGGTTAAATGAAGGCTTTATATGGTATGTTTCATATTACAACATCATGGATAACAAGAAAATCTTAGACTTTTTCAACCAAACTATTGATGAAGCTCCTGTTTACATTCAGAAGAAATCACTAAAAAATTTATCATTCCTTGGTTCAACACAATATTCTTTGGATTTTAGAATAGGTAAGAATTTGTTTTCAAGAGGAGCATTATTAGCACATGACCTGGACGTTTTCATACAAAAGGAAACAAATGGACAAAAATCTTTTAAGGATGTCATGCTCGCATTACTGAAATGGACTGAACTCAACAATAGAGCATTTGAATATCATGAAATAGAACCTATTATATCAAAATCCGTTGGTGTTGATATATCAAGTATTTGGAATCACTGGCAAGAACCTATGAAAAAATAATTTTAATAAATTGAAATGGATTTTGATTTACAACCGACTTTGGAAAATGACCGAGTTTCGTTAAGACCACTATGCAATAAAGATTTTGACGAATTATTCGATGTGGCCAGTGATCCCCTCATTTGGGAACAACACCCTAGCAAAAGATACAAACGAAATGAATTTAAAATTTTCTTTGAAGAGTCATTAATGTCGATTGGGGCACTAATAATAATCGACAAATCTTCCGGAGAGATTATTGGGAGTTCCAGATTTAAAAAGATTGACGGCAACACCGATGCTGTCGAAATTGGTTGGTCATTTCTTTCAAGAAAGTACTGGGGCGGAAAATTCAATATGGAAATAAAAAAATTAATGATTGACTATGCATTCAAGCACGTGGATCACGTCATTTTTTATATTGACGAGGATAATATCCGGTCTCAAAAAGCCATTGAAAAAATTAATGGAGAACGAATATCAGAATCCGAGTACCCGATTTTGAAAAAGAAAAATGATCGTAACTTAATATACCGACTTAATAAAAAGGATTGGATATTATGAATATGAAAGAATTTAATAGAATCACGGCCAATTGAATAAGAAGCTCTAAATTTGACTTTGATAAGAACAAAATATGTACTAACAACAGCTCTTTTAGTTTCCCTATTTATTAAGTTTAATTTGAATGCTTAAAAAATGAAAAAAATTACATTAATTATAATCGCTATTTCCATACTTTCCTGCCAGCCAAATAAGAAACAAGTCAACACAGAAAATAAATGGACTTCCGTATGGAATGGACATGATCTTACAGGGTGGCATTCTTTTTTAGGAACACCTTTTCAATTGGAAATAGATAGCCTCGGCAATAAGATAGAGCCTTTTGGAATTGATAATGACCCTCTTGAAGTAATAAAAATTGTCAAAACAAATGAGGGTAATGCTATTCGGATTTCTGGTGTGGCATGGGGCATGATCTATACTGAAAAGGAATTTAAAAACTATCATCTGAAAGTGAAAGTGAAATGGGGCGAAGAAATGCATATTCCTAGAGAAAAGGGGCCACGAGATAGTGGATTGCTGTATCATGGATTCGGAGAACCAGGTTCTGCTTCTGCATACCCCTGGATGGGCTCACAGGAACTGCAAATACAGGAAGGCGATATGGGCGATTACTGGCCCGTAGGAGAGGTTGAGATAGATGTGCCGAGTGTTCTTTATGATGACAATTACTTCATTTATAAAGAAGGTGCTGATCAAAGGACTTATTATTTAGCAGATATATTAGATACAGCCACAATGGATAGTTTAGCCAAACGAAGAGTATTAAAATTAACAAATGCAGAAAAAAAACATGGTAAATGGAATGACGTAGAACTAATTTGTTTTGGCGACTATAGTATTCATATTGTAAATGGAAAAGTGGTTATGCGTCTTTATAATTCCAGAACTATGAGTAATAAAAAGCCTCTTAATTCCGGAAAAATCATTCTTCAATCCGAAGGTGCAGAAGTCTATTATAAAGATATCCACATAAGAAACATCACTGAAATACCTGAAGAATTCAAATAGGAACTTCAATGTTTTTTGATCTCATTTAAATTGCATTCGTTTTGTAATAACAAGTTGGGCTGCATAATAAATTAAGTCATTATTAAACAGATAGAGACCATAGCTTTTCAAACTTCCTGAAGTATTTAAATTATGATTTTTTTGTTTCTAGAAAATTTTCTTTTTTAAAATTATTAATAACGTTTTATTCCCAAATCTTTAATTGAAATTTCTGTAAAATAAGTAGTGTCCTAAATTTAAAAAATAAAATCATTATATTAAATGAACATATAAAGAGTTTATATCCTATTTCTCGGATAATAAATTCGCTGATATTTCATCTGGGTATATGGTATGATCTATTATTTTTTGAGTCCTTATGCTCGTAAAAATGCTTTAAAATTCTGAAAAAGAACAGACAGGATAAAAACATTGTTTATTGATGTTATCCTATAAATACGATTGAAATAACGATCTAAAAAATATTTTTGAACTTGTTGTACACGCATGTGTTAAATTCAATGAATCATTAATTTATAAAAGCATGAAAAATATATTTTTATTATGTACCATAATCAATGTATTTTTTATCATGTCATGTAGCAATAGTGATGACAATCCAGTAGGAAGTTCTAATCCTATTTCAACAGGAAATACTAACCCCGCAGCAAACAATTTTGATTATCAGATTAAAATCACATCCCCAAATAAAATTGCTAAAAATATTGACGAATCCATAACTATTGAAATAGAGTTTAAAAGTAATACTGGAAAAGTGGTGCATTATATCGAGATTCGTATATACAATAAATCAAACAATAAAGAGATATACAAAGAACCTTCAAATAATCATGTCGATGACTCAAGTGGCCTCTATAATTTTAATGATAATTTTGTTTTATCAGAAAACAACGGAGTTAGTGTGAACACAAATTGGGTTCTGGAAGCAAAGGTTTGGGGAACCAACGCAAATGAGGCCGACGTAATTAAAACTTTAGAATTTCAGGTAAAATAGTTAAAAAAATATACACCCTCACCTCTTCGTAGATTATCATAGCAAAATTTCTTTTCAAAACTTACCAAAACAGATATCTCAAAAAGTGAATCACAGCCCCTTTATTGGGATTGATTGCGTTAAAAAAAGTAAAAGAACTGTAAGCTCCAAAATCTAAAAAAGAATTAAAATTCTCAGTTTTCACACTCATAAGTAAATCGCTTATATGCAATAATTAGCACTTAACATAGAGACATTGTGTTAAGTTTTTATTGAAATTTTTATAATCTGAATTTGACAAATTTTTTTGTATCATTGTTTTAAATTAATTCTATGAATTTTTTAGCACACTTGTACCTTTCTAAAAAAAATAAAAATATACTAATTGGTAACTTTATTGCAGATGCGGTAAAAGGGAAAAAACACAATCTATACTCAAAAGAAGTCCAAGCCGGGATTTTATTGCACCGAGAAATAGATAACTACACTGATAATCATCCAATTGTAAGGAAAAGTAAGCGCCGTTTGAATAAGCGTTATGGACATTATAACGGTGTTATAATTGACATTTTATATGATCATTTTTTAGCTAAGAATTGGAACAATTATTCTGAAATTCCATGGATGTTTATGCAGAAAATATTTATAATTTTTTGAATGAACATTTTGAAAGATTCCCTGATAAAATTCAATATATGTTGCCAATTATATTCTATCATATAAGGCAACATATATTGAATTTTATCAGGGAATCTTTCAAAATGTTCATTCAAAAAATTATAAATATTTTCTGCATAAACATCCAATGTAATTTCAGAATAATTGT
>PVMS01122326.1_pt1 | contig 15211 bp, 14 predicted proteins | sample 1853461 | NCBI WGS metagenome assembly PVMS01 (sample SAMN08582032, study PRJNA380276) | Marine sediment metagenome, whole genome shotgun sequencing project. | isolation source: ocean sediment barecode stripped | collected 2017 | reverse complement strand
TGGCTGGCTCATACACAAATTTATCCGTTTGGCCATGCTCGCCGGTGGTTCAGCGGAAGAGGGGGCTGAGGCATATGTTTATCTGGCCACTTCTAGAGAGGTGGCCGGGGTTACGGGGAAATACTTTAAACAGCGCGAGGCTATCAAATCTTCAAAAGCATCGTATGATCAGGATGCTGCCAGGCAGCTTTGGGAAGCCAGTGAGAAACTGACTGGCTTGTTTGATGACAACTAACCGAAACGCACTGACATTGCACACAGTCAGACGTATATTTCAAAATACGAGACCAGGATTGAAGATGTCACTTCTCAAAATTAATACACACTATGGTAAGCCGATAGAGGTCAATGGATACGAAGTAATTCCGATCTCAAGATCGTTACAGATCCTGCCGAAGGGGATACCTGTGGGCTTTAGATGGGAGCGACCTATTGGCGTGTTGGTTCAGAATGAGGCGGGTGAGGAAAAAGTTTTGCCTATCGAGGATGTGACTCGCAAGGCGCAGGTGGCTGTACTGCTATTCACAGGAGCGCTATGGTTGTTCACAAAAGGACGAATGCGGAAACGGAGGCGTAAATGGAAGGAATAGGCCTACCCGGAGAAACGATCAAATTTAGTAAAGGAAAGTGAGATATGGCAGAGGAAACTGTAATAGCGAGTGACCCAGGAAAAGCTGTTGATACAGTCGAGAATACGATGGAGCGCCTCTTCGCAGGTGCGAATGTTAAAAATGTCTATGGTCGACCTGTCCAACATGGTGATACGACCATCATTCCGACGGCAGAAGTGACTGTGGCTGGTGGATTTGGCGTTGGGATGGGCGTTGGGATATCGCCAAAAGGGATGGAAGGGCAGCAAGAGAGTGAGGGTAGTGGCAGCGCAGGTGGGGGTGGTGGCACAACCTTCGCCCGCCCAGTTGCTGTTGTGATCGTATCTCCAGAGGGAGTGCGCGTGGAACCAGTTATTGACTTGACCAAGATCGGCCTGGCCGTGATAACCGCATGGGGCTTTATGATTTCTCAGATCGTGAGGATGCGGAGGAGGAAGTAAGGGCGACTGGCCAGTCGCCCTTCCGACTTTATCGCTTCATGACAGGAGTTATTGCTTAAAGGATGTGGAGTGCATCGGGCCTAAGCTTTGCTTAGGAGGCCGATGCAACCTGAGCGAAGCTCAGGCGCAAGCCGCTGGACTCCATTGGACTGATTTTCGAGGACGCTTCAAGCTGACCAATGGTTAACCAACCGCCCTTATACTTTTCTTATCGGAATAACCCTCGCACGCTTACACCAATGACTGTTTGACTACTCTGTGACCCCCCAAATCCCTGATCACTGATACCTATTCTTCCCCCATTGACCCATCGACTAATCCCTGCTCCCGAATCTCTCATCCAATTCTTATCTCCAGCAGTAGACCTTCCCTTGACAATTCCATCCCTGTCACTTAGAGTTCTGCACAATTGAATAAGATTAGTAAGAATTTGTAGCTTATGTATAGATTTTCGATCGGTCCGGAGTGACATGTGAAGAAAGAAACCCTTCAGGAAGATATCTGGCTGACCATTGGGCGAGCAGCAAAGAGATTGGGAGTTCACGCAACTACCCTTCGACGATGGGCGGATGAAGGGGACATCCCCATCATGATCACGCCTGGTGGTCACAGGCGATTCTCAGTATCAGATATTGATCGATTTAAAGAAGAACGACATCGGCTGCGTGTCGTGGCGGATCTGGAGAAAACCTGGGCGGAACATGCTCTTAACAAAGCCAGAGCGGAGGTAGTGAGTAACAAAGAGGAAGATTTGCTTTTGCCCTTTGATGAGCAGGAGCGAGAGCACAAACGCCTTCTAGGCAGGCGTATGATGGGGCTTCTGCTGCAGTACGTATCCATCGGCGAAGGCGGCGAAGGGATCCTCGAAGAAGCACGAGAAATAGGGCGTGAGCATGCTGAGAATGCGCTCGAGTTAGGACTTCCCTCCAGCGATGCCTTGCGTGTGTCGATGTTTTTTCGGGATGCTGTGCTCGAGGCAGCGTTAGATCTATCTGAGAAAGCGCATGTGCACAGTGGAGCAAATCTCGAGCTCGTACGTCGGATCAATACCCTTTTGAACGTCGTCCAGCTCGCTATTACGGAGCGCTACGATATGGAGATGGCGAACTAGATGAATCGCCAAGCACTGCTCCGGTTGGGCTTGTTCCAATTAGCTGCCGGCGGTTTATCGGTATTGTTTCTGGGTGTCTTGAACCGCGTGATGCGGGTCGAGCTCGGGATGGATTTATTTGTCGTAAGCTTGTTGGTAGGAGGGGGGCACTACCTCGGTGCACTGGTCGCAATTCCCTTTGGCTTTTATTCGGACACCCATCCTATTGCAGGATATCGCCGAACGTTTTATATCCTTGCAGGTGCATTGGTCACCGCCGCGGTTCTGATCTCCTCCCCATGGGTCGCGCGGTGGCTGCTCGGTTCTATCCATCCTCTCAAATTCCTCCTGGGTTTCCTGTTGTTTCTCATGGAGGGTGTTTCGACCTATGTAGCCGGTACAGCTTATCTGGCACTAATTGCAGATCAGACCAAAGAAGAGGAACGTGGGCAGGCGACGGGTCTGGTTTGGACGATGCTCTTCATTGGGATTATCGCTACGGGGATCAGCACAAGTATCTTTTTTGCGGAATACAGTTTTGATGGTCTCGTCGTGTTATTCGTTGTGGGTGGAGTTCTGGCGGTGATCATGAGTATCATCGCACTCGTCGGACAAGAAGTTCGCCGAACTGCTCCTAGCACACCTTCAAATAAAAGACTCTCCGAGGCTTTAAGAACCATCCTCCAAAGCAATAACTCTCGCTTCTTCGGTGCCTTTCTCCTTGTTAGCATGTTCTTATTCTTTATGCAGGATGTAATTTTGGAGCCATTCGGAGGAGAGGTATTTGGACTACCTCTTGCTGAAACAACTCTCTTTAATGCCTATATGGGATTCGGTTTGATCGCCAGCATGCTTCTTGGTGGTATGGTGCTGATCCCGAGAATGGGCAAACGAATTGTGACCGAAATTGGATGTTGGATATTGGTTGCCAGCTTTGTAGGACTGGCAAGCAGCGCGATTTTCCACGTTCGACAAGTACTCCCCCTGACTATTGGATTCCTGGGACTTGGTGGAGGGTTATTCACGGTTGGCGGTGTGGCTTTGATGATGGATATGACATCGAGTGAGCATGCCGGGCTTTTTGTGGGCGCCTGGACCCTTATTCAAGCCGTCGCGCGTGGACCAGCGTCACTCGTCAGTGGTGCACTGTACAGCTTGTTTACCAACTTAGGCACCAGCACAGGTCAAGGCTACGGTTTTGTATTTCTTATCGAGGCAATTGGGTTATTTATCTCAATCATCTTCTTGAGGCGGGTTGAGATAAGTGAATTCCGGACTGAAGTGCTCACTTTGGGAGCGGTGGCAACCGAAGCGATGGATTGAATCGCAAAGCAGTATAGGTACCAAGGCGACTGAATTAAGGGAGTTTTAATGAGCGAAGAGGGAATCCACAAGTCTGGTGAGAGTCAGTCGGGTGCGAGGATAAAAGAGACGAGCCGGGCTGGAAATCGGAAATCTTCGAGATCCAAGACGTCATTTCTTTACACGAGGGTTGTACCAGCGGCACTTGTGGTCCTTTTGATTGCGTTATTTGCCACATTGGTCATCGTCGGATTATCTCTTGTGGGTGTAATGCCTGGGGGTTGAGATAGGACATATCACGCTATAGAAACTATTTGTTCTGGAGGAAGGATGAACTACATACCATTTCTGTCTACGCTTATCGTCTTTGCATTCACGATTGCAGTCTACGTACGCTATAGGCGCAGGAAACGCTTTTACCTCTTGCTCTGGACCTTTGGACTCTTGCTTTATGGGGTAGGTACCCTTTCAGAGGTCATAATGAGCTACTCGTTCAGTGTGCCTGTGCTCAAAATATGGTATCTGGCCGGTGCAATGTATACTGCAGCCTGGCTCGGTCAGGGCGCGATTCATTTGCTCGTGAGGAGGCGAAATGTAGCGCCTATATTAACAGGCGTTCTGACGGTTCTTTCGTTGGTTGCATTGGTCCTAATCATATTGGCACCTATTACCGACGCAGCAGCTGGATACGATGTAGCTCAGCCAATCTCGGGGCAATACGAAGATATCATCACACGCAGCGGAGTAATCGTCTTTCTGACCATCCTGTTGAACACCTATGGCACTATTGCCTTGGTTGGTGGAGCCATCTATTCGGCTTTCATTTTCTGGCGCAAAAGAGTGCTTATCAATCGTATGTTCGGTAATATCTTGATCGCAACTGGTGCATTGCTACCAGCTTTCGGCGGGTCTTTCTTGAAGGCAGGGTTGGTCGATTTGTTGTATGCGAGTGAATTGTTCGGAGCGATCATAATGTACGCTGGCTTTATTCTAGCCACCCAGGTTGAAGTGGACGAGAGTGAGAAAGCGCCAGATATTGCGTCCGCCGCAAGTTAATCTGGCGAGAGAAAATCTCGTTTTTTAAAGCCTGACCGAAACCAACATCCCGCATGTCGGGGCGTTCGTGGTGAGCGTAGCTCACCCTGAGCGCCCCGATGTATATTTCGAGTGCATTCGTCGATATCAAGATACCAATCTGGAGTGCGCAAGCTTTGCTTGCGCTGCCGAAGCAAAGCTTCGGCACTCCACACGACTTTGTAATCGAAGGCGCGTACTCCGAAGAGAATAAGCTTAGTTTGAAGGGATCTTAATTGAAAAGCTTTGCCTCAGCGTGACAAAAAACATCCCCGCAAAAAGTAGTGCAGCCATGACGTACAAGCCCGATATTTGCAACACAGGTATCAGCGCATAGGCGATCATAGGTCCCGCCGCGCTCATCAAATCGCCGATAGTGAAGAGTAGGCCTAATTCCCTGCTCTGCCTTCGATCTATGCTGGTATCTCCAACTATGGTGGTTGCAAGCCCTTGGTTGCTCCCACTGGTCAGAGATATTAGTGGAAGGCCGAGAGAGATCATCAGGGGCGATCCCAACGCGAGAGTGACAAAGCCTGCGATGCCAGGCAAAAGGCCTGCGCTCACAGTTTTCCAACGATTGGAAACACGATCTGAGAGTGCACCCGAGACTGGGGCTGAGACCATGGAGATGAGAGTGGAAACCCCCAGTCCAACGCCCGTGAGCGTGGTAACTCCCAAAGTTGTTCCAGCAATTTCGACCGACTCTCCCAGTCGCTCAGATAGAAATAGGCCGAACGTCGAAATGAGGATGCCCGGGATGACAAATCGATTTATGCCATACAGCGCGGCAGCAGGTGCGAATTCTCTGCTTCGTTTGGATCTCGAGAGTGCAGGATCATCGAGGGCTTCCTCTCGGGTCGCTGCGGGAGTGTTTTGGCCTCCCGCGGTCTCTGGCAAGAAGAGCAGCGCGATGAAAGCTCCGAGCAGTGTAAGAGAGGCATGAACCCGCATGGCGGTGCCGTACCCCAGCTTATCGGTGAGGATGCCCCCCAGAATAGCGCCGCTGGCAGCGCCAAGATAAAATGCCAATTGGTAATAACCGACCCGCCGCCCCCGATTCTTATCCTGGCTGATATCAAAGATGATCGTCGTACCCCCGACCCAGATTGCAGACCAGGATAAACCCCAGAGCAAACGGCCAATCAGGAGAGGCCAGAAACCCTGGGTGAGACCATAGATTGCGGTGGATAGTGCACCGATGAACAATGCAGCGACAAAGAGTGGTCGTCGCTTCCAGCGATCGAAAATAATGCCTGCTGGCCCGTTTAGAAAAACTCTGATCCATCGATTTATTGATAGCAGGATACCGACACTGGCTATCGTGACACCTGCGTCTGAGGTATGAGTGGGGAGGACTGCATAAAGAGTGGAATCACCAAGCAATGATAGAGCGGTACCAATTCCAACTGGCACGAGCACCCGCAATGCAGAAGGGTTAGGGTTTATCGTTTTTGCCACCGGTCATCCAATAGCCCGGCTTCGTCAATAATTTCCGCCACGAGTTCTTCTTGTCGATAAGCCATCACATGAACGCCGCTGATGCCCTTAATCTCTCGAATCTGCCGAATGATTTCAACACATATTTGTTTGCCCAGCTTGCGTTGCTGATCTTGGGGAACCCCTGCTAATCGGTTGATAATTTCATCCGGGATTATGACTCCTGGCACATTGTTGCGAATCCATTCTGCTGCACGAGCGGAACGAAGTGGACCGACCCCAATCAGAATATAGGCACGCTCGTGTAGGCCCTCCTGGCAGACAGATTCCATGAAGTGGTGAAGGCGAGGGATGTCGAAGCAATATTGTGTTTGAAAGAAATCCGCTCCCGCTTCGATTTTTTTCCTTAGCCGCTTTACCCTGAAATCATAAGGCGGAACGAAGGGATTGCTCGCCGCACCCAGAAAGAATTTCGGAGCGACATCGAGTTCACGTCCACTCAGAAATCGCCCTTTATCTCGAAGCAGACAGGCGGTTCTCAGAAGGGATATGGAATCCAAGTCAAAAACCGGTTTGGCCTCTGGTTGATCGCCAGCTAGAACTCCATCGCCGGTTATGCAAAGAAGATTCTGTACACCCATTGCGGCTGCGCCGAGCATATCGCCTTGTATCGCGATGCGATTTCGATCGCGGCAGGAAATTTGCATTACTGGCTCATAACCTGCGCGCGTGAGCAGAGCGCAAACCCCCACACTGGACATATGCACGTTAGCAGCTGAGGCGTCGGTTGCGTTTATCGCGTCGCAGACCTCGGACAGCACCAGTGCACGTTTGTATACCGCTTGAGGATCTGCGCTGTCAGGGGGATTTAGTTCGGCCGTTACCGCAAAGCGCCCAGAGTGTAAGACACGCTCAAGCCGTGAACCAGCCTTTAGATCATCCATCCTTCGGGAGCCTCTTGTGAGATGAGATTCAATTCATTGATCCAGGCGGAACTGCCACTAAGTTGATTATTTAACGGTGGGAGAATTTTCAAAATATCGGAGCCAAGCGTGGGCATTCGTTTCGATCGCTCCCACGCTTGTACCCATATACACGGAAGGTCTGGATTGATTTCACAATTTCCATTCATCAGCACTCCGCCGCATGGTCCGTGGCGCATCTCCTTGGGGCAAGTCATGAGACATGTCATCCCTGTACATTGAAGCACACACTGCCCACACATACGACAATCGAAGAGTAGGCCTTTCCCGAAGCGCTCAAGTTTGATGAAGAGCCATTCGGCACGCCCGCCGGGGACAAGCCAACGACGGAAAGGGCTGAGAATCTGGAGCGTAGCTCTGTAAGCCAATTCCAATACTTGAGGCCTATCTTGAAGAAATGACACAGTTCTACTCCATCCCAAAATTCACGCGTTGGAGTTATTCGAGTCTGCCAAAGCATCCGCCATCGCCCGGATATGGTCTGGGGTACTCCCACAGCATGCGCCGATAATTTGGACGCCAGCTCGCCGTGCCTCGTGGGCATATTGAGCCATAGTCGAGGGATCTGCATCATACCTGGTTTTTCCTGACACCATCTTGGGTGCACCGGCATTTGCTTTGGCGACGAGGATTAGATCAGGTGCAACGGAACGCATCTTTTCGATCGCCTGGAGGAGCTCTCCCGGACCGGTACCGCAATTCCCTCCAACTGCGATCGCACCGTAAGAACCCAGGGTGGTAGCGGCGACGTCAGGAGAAACGCCCATTACTGTATGACCGTGAGTGTCGAACGACATCGAGGTTATGATGGGAAGAGGTTTTGAGACTCGCCGTATACCTTCAATCGCGGCCCGAACCTCCTCAAGATCGGCCATGGTTTCGATCCAAATGAGATCAACACCACCTTCGATCAGGCCTCTGGCTTGTTCTTCAAACCCATCAACAGCCTCCTCAAAACTTAGGTCACCGATCGGAATTAAAATCCGGCCACTAGGGCCGATATCACCCGCCACGAGCGCGTTGGCTTCGGATCCATAAACAACTTCCCGAAGTACCCTGGCCGCGGCGTGATTCAGTTCGAAAACCCGGTCCGCAGCGCCATGTCGAGCGAATCGGAAACGAGTTCCACCAAAAGTGTTGGTGAGTAAAATGCGTGACCCGGCGTTGAGGTAGGCGCGATGGATCGCGGCTACCTTCTCAGGCTGATCCACATTCCAGGTCTCAGGGAGGGTTCCTTCTTCTAGTCCCGCCTTCAATAGCATTGTTCCCATCGCTCCGTCGGCAAGGAGAACGTCGGATTCCTGGATTAGTTCTAGGAACTTATTCATCTTCCACCTTTGAATGTTATTGTCCAGAGAAAACTGATTCTCTTGCCAGCATGTAAATGAAGCCATCCATTCGCGTGCGCCTCGCTTAATACGCCGGATTTCGTGAATCTCATGGATAGATCAGTTGAAAGAGAAGGAAAAGAATCGCCCCAATACCAGCGGTTGCTGGAATCGTGGAGATCCAGGTGGTCAGCATTTCCTGCCCAACTTGCCATCGAACCTTTGAGATCCGTTCCGCAGCACCACTTCCCATTATCGCCGAACCAACGACTTGAGTCGTGCTCACGGGTCCACCCAGGAGCGCTGCACCGAGGATCACTGCCGCCGAGGCTGCTTGTGAAGAGAAGGCATGGATTGGGCGAATTGTATAAATCCTGCCGCCTAGGGTGTGGATGAGCCGCCATCCACCAAACAAAGTGCCCATCGCAATAGCCCCTGCACTTACAGCAATAACCCAGGTCGGTATGATGAATGACTCTTGAAACCCTGTCGCTACCAATCCCATCGTAATCATCCCCATTGTTTTTTGAGCATCATTCGTGCCGTGTGAAAGGCTTAGACTAAGTGCGGTAATGATTTGCAAACGTTTGAATACAACACTTATGCGGGGGGATGTTTTTACTAGAAGGTTAAGCAGGATGCGTGTGATCAGGTACCCTGCGGTCAGTCCCAGCAATGGGGCAATGAACAGGGCAGCTAAAACCTTCACAAGGGCGTTGATATGTACGATGGCGAAGCCATATGCCACGACCGATGATCCTAGCAGGCCACCGACAAGCGCATGTGAGGATGAAGAGGGTATTCCTAACCTCCAAGTAATGATGTTCCAAATGATCGCCGCCGTTACGGCTCCCATCACAACGTTAGGGGAAATTGCTGAGGGGTCTATGATGTCTTTCCCCACAGTCGTCGCCACCGCCACCCCAAATAGGAAGGGGGCGACGAAATGTGCGACAGCAGCTAAGAGCAGAATGGCGCGCGGTGCCATCGCCCTCGAGGATATTACAGTCGCGACGATGTTTGATGAATCGTGAAGTCCATTTAAGAAATCAAAAATCAACGCAGCGATGATTAATAACACAAGTGGCGTCATAACATTACCATCTTTGCTTTCCTTTTACAGTTACTGTTTTGAAAAATCGTTTTTGCTGACTCATCGTGACCTTCAACTGCAGAATGAAACCATGCGAAAGCTCTTTCCATCGATGAGCCAAAAACTAATTTCGACAAGCGCCAAGATCACAGTTACTTGGTAAATCGTGTCCAATTGAACCATTATTCTAGCTGAAATTGCCTAAATACGTTGGGCGAAGAATAATGAGAGGGGTCTGACTTCTGCATATCCTCATGTTAGATCGGGAACAACGTTACCCAGCATACGAGGTCTGGAGAAATATAATACGAATGATGTAGACTAGATGTTGAGCTTATAACTTTCAGCAGGTATCAGCACGGATTGTGGATCTTTTTGGGGAACAAAGGTATCATCAGCCGTCATTAAATCCAACCAGATTTTTTTAAAGAAGGAGCTGTTCATCCATGCAAACCATTGTTCGAGGCGAATCGAAGGAAATCACTATTGATATTGAACGCCCCTTTGTCATTATTGGAGAGAGTATTAATCCAACCGGAAACAAGAAACTGAGAGAAGCCCTTCAAGAGGAGAATTATGAGTACGTACTCGATCTAGCAGTACGACAGGTTGAATCAGGGGCGGATATCTTGGATGTTAATGTCGGTGTCCCTGGGTTGGATGAGGTGGCGCTCCTTCCAAAAGTTATCAGCAAAATATCTTCTGTTGTCGATGTTCCAATTTGCATCGACTCAGCCAATCCTGAAGCGCTCGCTGCGGGTCTCGCTGCCACGTCTGGAAAGCCGCTTGTGAATTCTGTGAACGGGGAGGAGGATCTACTGGCACAAGTGTTGCCAATGGTAAAAGAATTTGGGGCTTCTGTAATTGGTTTGACTATGGATGATGATGGTATTCCCAACGACCCTGAAGCTCGGATAGCCATTGCGGGAAAAATTATTGAGCGAGCGGGAGTGCTTGGGATCATGCCGGAAGACATCGTAATCGATCCGTTGGTGATGGCGATTGGTGCTGATAGCAATGCGGGGTCGATCACGCTGAGGACTATTGAGGGCATTCGGAAGGAATTTGGAGTCAATATTAATCTGGGAGCCAGCAACGTCTCTTTCGGATTACCAGATCGACATACGATTAACCAGGCATTTCTTGCCCAAGCAATTTACGCTGGGGCGACCTGCGCGATCACTAGCGCACTGAGGCTCACCGCAACAATCCGTGCCGTTGATTTGGTGCGTGGGTACGACGAATACGCTGGACGATATATATCTCATTATCGGTCTATGAAAAAGCGAGAAGAGTGAGACTCGGGATTCGCCGTTCGCACCCCTCCGCTTTCGCGGTATTCCTGTTTTAATTAACCTCACAATGCCAGATCCCGAGAAGAAACCCGCACAATTTGAAATCGACCTAGAGCCGGTCGGAAGGAGAACATCGATTGATTCTGACCAAACGCTGTTGGATGCGGCCCAACAAGCAGGCGTAGAGTTGGTGTCGATTTGTGGCGGAGTGGGTTTATGCGATAGTTGCAAAATTATATTGGTAGAGGGGGAACTCTCGCCAGTACGAGACTCGGAATTAGAAGCTCTTTATGAAGAAGATATCGAGATGGGTTTCCGTCTTGCATGCCAGGCAAAGCCGTTGAGTGATGTCAAAATCGATATCCCCCCTGAATCGCTTACCACACCACAGCGCCTCCAGGTGGAGGGCCTACGCGCAGCAGTTGAATTTAATCCGCCCGTCGTAGCTCATGACCTGAAAATCGAGCCGGCTAGCCTGGATGATTTGAGATCTGACTTCTCGCGTCTGTCTCAAAAGCTCAACCTTAGCGCTGATCCACAAACGATGGGCCTCCATGTTATGAGCGAGCTCCCCGGGGTGTTGAGAGAGAATGACTGGAACGTCAGAGTGGCAATGCGCCAGAACGAGGTCGTTGCGGTATTCCCTCCTGAAACACCTCTCTTTGGACTCGCAGTTGACATAGGAACAACAAAGCTTGCCGCGTACCTGGTTGAATTGGCCACTGGGGAGACTGTCGCCAAAGCAGGTGCTATGAATCCGCAAATCGCTTATGGCGAGGATGTTGTAAGTCGGATCGCCTATGCCAATCGACACGAGGGTGGTAGGGAAACTCTGCGGACGCGCCTGATCGACGAAATAAACAGCCTTCTGGATGTGTTGTGCAAGGAAGCGAGGGCAGATAAAGGAAATGTTATTGAAGCAGTGGTGGTTGGCAACACCGCTATGCATCACTTCTTCTCTGGGTTGCCCGTTCGGCAGCTGGGAGAGGCGCCTTACGTCCCGGTGATAGGAGATGCACTCGAATTCCGTTCAAGGAGATCAGGTCTAGAGCTTGCTACGGGGGCATATGTCTATTTGCCGCCCAACATCGCGGGATATGTGGGTGCTGATCACGTTGCCATGCTTGTAGCTTCACGAGTCTGGGAAACCGATCAGGTCTTACTCGCGGTGGATATTGGGACAAATACCGAGATTACACTCGTCTCGAATGGAAGGATGCTGACATGTTCATGCGCTTCGGGACCAGCATTTGAAGGCGCTCATATCAGCAACGGTATGCGCGCTGCGCCTGGGGCGATTGAGCGAGTTCAAATCCTGGAGGGTGAGATCAAGCTTCAAACCATTGGCGGGGGCTCACCGGTAGGAATATGCGGCTCAGGGATCTTGGATGCCATCGCTGAAATGTTGGAAGCGGGTATTCTGGATAATCGAGGTTCCTTCCAACTGGGTGAGCGCCACATCCGTTCGAGGGACGGTAAGCCGGAATTTATTCTCAGCCCGGAAGCGGAAACCGGACATCACCGTGACATTACTGTGTCTCGAAAAGACGTCAATGAGATTCAATTAGCAAAGGGCGCCATCCGATCAGGGATTGATATCCTGCTCGATGAAGCAGGGATAACAGCCCAGGAAGTGGATAAAATCGTCGTTGCGGGCGCATTTGGAACTTACATCGATATCGGCAGTGCGATCAGGGTGGGGATGTTCCCTGAAATCCCCCAAGGACGGTTTCACCAAGTCGGGAATGCCGCTGGAGCCGGGGCGAAGGATTTGCTCATCTCCACTGACTTACGACGCAAGGCGAAGGAGATCAAGGAAAAGGTCGAGTACATCGAGTTGACCACGCACCAGGGCTTCATGACGACTTTCCTGGAGCGCATGTATTTTTGAGCCAAAATGGGTGATTGCCATGGGGGATTGTGTCAGCAATGGAGGAATCTTCAACAATTACGCGGTGGTTCAAGGAGCGGATATCGTCCTTCCAGTAGATATTTATGTGGCCGGTTTTCCACTGCGCCCGGAAGCGTTGCTGCATGGCATATTGACCCTACATGAAAGGGTCCGCTCTGGATTGTGAAGTATTTGAAATGATGGATTAAAAGATCATCCCTCACCTTCCGGGGCCTGCGTGAGGCTCATCGGAGATGGACGATGGTTTTTCAGCTACCTCCTTAATGAAGTGACCAACACGAATTTTCAGGGGAGTGGATCACCGCAATCTGTGAACCAACCCAATGTGCCATCAGGGCGTTGGGCGATATGTAGGTCTCGCTCGGAGGAAGAGTCGCCTGCGCTGACTCTTGCCAGCACGGTATACATACCCTCAATGGCGGTAGATCGATCATCGATCTCCCATTGCCACACCTCCGGGCCGCTCACTTTCAATACCTCCACCTGGACAACGCTTTGAATGACCTGGGCTAGATATACCTGGCAGGCTTCAACTCCGTATAGTTCTAACACCGCTGGATGGAGCAGTTCGATCAGCCTTTGGCTGGATTGCGCGCGGAAATGGGCGTTGAAGGTTTCAAAAAATTCATCCACTGCGTTTGGAACATCGCCTGCTACCGGCTCTTCGAGCAGGGAGGTCCGCTGGCCTTCAACGCGATACACAATAGCCCCTCCACCTGGGAGTCCCCCTTGGGCGCCCATGGTGTAATCACCAGCAAGTTGACCATCGAAGATCGTTCCTTGGAAGGTTACTGCGATATTGGCATATCCGGCCACAGTGCCGCGCCCCGCGGCCTCGAAATTGCCCTCTTCGTCCAGATTTCCAATCACTTGTATCCAGGGATGTTGCCCTTCGAAGGTGATGTCCGATTGACGCACCGTCAGGTCCAAAGCACTAGGCATAAGAACGAATCCTCGGTGACCTGAAGAATCCATTGCCACTTCGATCCCCACTCTGTAAATCCCACTTGAACTTACTTTGGGTGGTGTGTAGCATTCTTTCACCGCGAAGGCGAGTTTGGCTTTACGGAGCTTACCCAGAAAGGGAAAATTGCTGATGGAATGCGTTTTAGGATCGTATTCGTATAAGTCGTTCCCCCCACCAGGGCCGGATGCATCACTGGGGGTCAAGGGGTCGTGAAAGGTGAGACCGCGGTACGGCGAGTCGCCAATCATGACATCGGAAAAACCGACGACTGTCACCATGTGAGCCTTCGGACCAGCTTCCGTATCAATTTTGAGACCGAGCTCGACATCGCAGCCTTCTTTCAGGGCTTCTTGCACCGCCTCCAAAGTGGTCTCTCCACTCTCATCTCCGATCTGCTCCACAGTCACCGGAAGACCTCTCTTGTTCACGAAATCCTGTTTGCCGGAAACGATGGCATCAGAGCTTACACCATCTTGGGGAGTATATTTACCCTTATCTTCCCAATCGCCGATCATCTCCCACGCCATATCGTTCACACCTTCAGCGGTCGTGACATCATAGGTCTCGAGGTCGTTACCCTGCGCATCCTTGGGTTGCTGAAATTTGTCGGTGAATCCATGCTCTTGGGCTAACCAGGCCAGAGAATTTGCCATAGAATGCCCCACACAAGTGTTCTGGCCTTGATCAACGTCTGGCACCCCGGGACGGTAAAAGATAGACTCCAAATTGAGGTCTTCAGCGTGAGGATCCAAGATGGCTGATTTACTCACCTCACTGGAAGTTGTACAAACTCCTGCGCCATAGTAACCCTCGGCTGGATCTGCAAGTCGCTGTGTATCAAATATCTTTATTTGGACTGTTGTGTCAAGCGCAAGGCTGCCAGGAATCATTTCACAGTTCCATTCACCGATTGGTAGTTGGGGCTCCTCACTCACAATCACCCTTACATTCACTTGTTGGTTATCGGTCAACTCTGGATCATCGATCGAGAAATAAGCAGCTAGATTGCTTTCTGTGATCAGAATCGGTGTGTCATTCACGATCCATTCGCGCATCATATCGTCAGAAGTTGAAGTTGTATCCCAGATGCCATTCCGATCCAGGTCGGCGAGGATGTTTAGAAAATATGGTTCTTCCTTCACTTGGCGCAATGAAACACTCACTGTGCCGATCTCAGTGAGCTCACCTTCCAAACTCATGCGGACAAGCAGGATCATTGGGTCGATTAGATCCCCGCCATCGTTGCCGCTCTCAGAGGAAACGATGACGCGACAAGGATGATCTTCGGCAGGAGTAGGTACTTGAGTGGCTGAGACCGGGTCTGTAGGTGTATCGGAGGATGGAATCACTGTTTCGGATTGGGTTGTGCATGAAAACAATAAGGTCGCAGATAACGCCAGCGCAATGCTAGTAACTCGAATCATCTTCATCACAATTGCTCCCTTTAGGAATAATGCGTTATTGCAATCAAGTCGGGATCGTTCTCCCAGCACAAAGTCTGGCAGTGGAATCCATTTCGCGCAACCCCGTCTATGAGTGATGGGAGCATAGGAGACATTGAGATTGGAAAAACTCTGATTGTACAGAGGGCCAGAAGGCGCGATGATGGGGACCTCATCTTCGACGAGATGTGACTGGATTATTGCGGTCCTTACAGGGAACAATGAGCATAGTTAACC
>PVMS01080383.1_pt1 | contig 15218 bp, 15 predicted proteins | sample 1853461 | NCBI WGS metagenome assembly PVMS01 (sample SAMN08582032, study PRJNA380276) | Marine sediment metagenome, whole genome shotgun sequencing project. | isolation source: ocean sediment barecode stripped | collected 2017 | reverse complement strand
TACGGTCGTTTCCTTCGAGGACGACTTCGAGAGCGGTCTCTGAGCGGACGACACACCACAACGAACGTGAGAAAGCGGCCCCGGAGGGGCCGCTTTCTCACGTCGGCAGGAGCGTCGCTACTCGCGTACGAAGGTGAGTTTCATGTCGACGCGGAAGTGCTTGATCGTGCCATCGTCGGCCAGGACGACCTTCTGTTCAGAGATCCAGGCACCCTGGATGTTGTCGATCGATTGCTGAGCCTTGGTGATGCCCTTCCGGATGGCGTCTTCGAAGCTTCCGGGTGAGGTGGACGTGATCTCGATGACCTTCGCGACGGACACGAAGAGGCTCCTTTCGGTGTTGTGCTGGTACCAGGGTACCGGTTCGCGCCTCTCTGCACCTATTCCGCGCCGATCTGAAGGCGGACTTGAGTATCGAACATATGTTCGATAACCTGTGTCCCCGGCGAGACGCCGGTGACGTGTCCGACGAGCGGAGAACCGGTGTGGCTGTTCCCAACTTCCCCTCTCTTCCGAGAGAACCGACGAAAGCTGCGGTCCATGGGAACCAGGAGCCCGTGGGGTCGGGAACATGGGACCTGCTCCGTATCGATCCGGGAAAGGTCGCCTCGCTGAACGGCGAGCCCGGGTCCGGCCTGACCAGGGTCGGTCTGGTCATGCTCGCCGGGTACGCGGATGAGGGACCGGTCGCCTACCTGGACGTCCGGGGTTGGCTGTCGCCGCTCGCGGCGTGGGAGGTCGGGATCGAACCCGATCGGCTCATCGTCGTTCGTTGCACCGACGTGGTGCGTTGGGGGAGGGCTGTGGCTGCACTTCTCGACGGGACACGGGCGGTGTACGCCGAGGTTCCCGGAGGAGTGAAGGACGCGGCGATCCGGAAGTTGGGAGCGCTCGCCAGGAGCCGCCGCACGCCGCTGGTGCTGCGTTCGCTCACCGGATCTCTGCCGGTAGGGGTCGCCCATCTCGTTCTCGAAGTGAAGGAAGTGACGTGGGAAGGGGCGGAGCAGGGCCACGGCCGGTTGCGGCTTCGACGCTCGGTGGTGGTCGCGTCGGGGAAGGCGATGCGCGGCATGCCGCGCACGATCGAGTTGGAGGATGATGGGTCGAACGCTCTGCATCTGGTACCCGGAGTGGGCACTACGGAGGCCGGACGCGCTGCAGGATGATCCCTGCCAGATCGTGGGGGAGGATGGCTTCGTCGTTGCCGTCAACCAGGCCGCAGGATCGTCGGGGGTGCGGATCGGCATGCGCCGTCGCGAGGCCGAGGGGATCTGTCCGACGGTGGTGAGTCTCGATCGCGACCGGGGTGTCGAGATGGCCGAGTTCGAGGCGGTCTTGGTTGCCATCGAAGACCTCGTTCCTCGGGTCGAGGTGATCGAACCGGGTCTCGTGATGGTTCCGGTCGCAGGTGCCGTGGCCTACTACGGGGGTGAGGGAACCCTCGTGGAACGGGTCGTCGCGAGCCTCGAGAACCTGACGGGTTCCGGTTACCGCATCGGTTTGGCCGCCGGGCCTTTCGCTTCACGAGAGGCGGCGAAGAAGGCGACCGGCGATCTTCCGGTATTCGTGGTGGACGACGACGCCGCTTTCCTGGCTTCTCTCGATGTGGCCTCCGTGGGGAGAGAGGAACTCGTTGCGACCTTCCGTTGGCTCGGCATCACGACGCTCGGTGAACTCGCACGGCTTCCTCGCGGTGCGATCGTCTCCCGGTTCGGAATGGCAGGTCTGGAAGCACACCGACGTGCCGCCGGCGAGGACCGTGTGGTGGCACCTCGCGATCTGCCTCCCGATCTCATGGTCGAGGAGCGGTTCTCTCCTCCGCTGAACGACATGGAACGGGCGGTGTTCGCGGCGAGCGCTCTGGCCCACCGGTTGATCGAATCCCTTGCCCCGCACGGGATCGCTCCTCACCGGGTCCGCGTCGAGGCGGAAGCCGCGGACGGAACCATCCGGTCCCGTACCTGGCGTAACGTGGATCCGTTCGACGCCGTCACCTTGGCCGACCGGATCCGGTGGCAGCTGAGGGCATGGGTGGAGGGTGCGGTCGCCGGGATCCGAGGCGGTCTGGTGGCGATCCGTATCGAACCCGCCGATCTCTCCGGGGAGGGTCGCCAACTCGCCATCGATGAGGATGCCCGGTCGGTAGCTGAGACCAGGCGGGCGCTGTCCGAGGTAGAGGCCATCGTCGGTCCCGACGGGTTGCTCCAAGCGAGCCCGCAGGGGGGACGTGACCCGGCAGAGCGGGTCGCGTGGCGCCGATGGGGAGAAGAGGTGCCGGTACCGAAGCGGGACCTCGATGCTCCGTGGCCGGGCCGGATCCCGGCGCCGTCACCTTCCCTGGTACCCCCCGAGCCGTACCTGTTCACCGTGGAGTGGGATGGTGGGATGCCTTCCCGAGTGCGGCTCGGGAGCAGGTGGGAGCCGGTGCTGTCGTGGGCCGGGCCCTGGAGGAGGATGGGCCGTTGGTGGGAAGGGGAGAGTCCCGCCGACCGATACCAGATCGTCACCTCGGCGGGGGCGTTCCTCTGTGAAGTGCGCGAAAACGAAACCTGGCTGACCGGGATCTACGACTGAGCTCTCTCGTAATACACTGGTCTTGTCAACGTGAAGAGGGTGACCATGAGTTCTGACAACGCAGGTGCCGCTGGTGGAGGGGCGATTTACGGCCTGGGCATCTTCGGAGCCTTCGTGTACTTCTGGCAACAGGCAGACACCTTCTGGGAGTACGTCCTCTCCTTCTTCCAGGGTCTCTTCTGGCCTGCCTTCATGGTCTACGAGGTCTTCGCCGCCCTTGGCGGCTGATCGGCCATATCGGCACGCATATGGGCGGCGCTACCTACTTGCTCCCGCCCGCAGTCGCTTGTATTCCGCGACCATCGACGCTTGAACACGGCTTGCGAGTTCGGGGATGTCGGCTCGGGTGAGACCGTGGGTTTCGACCGGTTCGAGGATGGAGACCTTCGCCGTGCCCGGGTAGATGAGCATGCTTCCCGGTGGATTCACCTCATGGGTTCCCTCGAGAACCACCGGCAGGATCGGCACATCATTTTCGATCGCGATGTGGAAGGCGCCCTTCTTGAACGGTGCCATCTCTCCGTCGCTGCTCCTCGTGCCCTCGGCGAAGACGAGGAGCCAGTAGCCCCGGTCCAGCGAATCCGCGGCCGCCTCGAAGATGGCGTCGTGGACGGACATCCCGGCTTTCCTGTCGATCTTGACGACACCGACCTGCGCCATGGCGGGACCGAAGAGCGGGATCTTGAAGAGCTCCTTCTTCGCCAGGAACCGAACGCGGCCCGGGACGGCGAGGAGAACCAGCGGGATGTCGAAGTTGGACAGGTGATTCGTCACCACCACGTATTGCTGGTCGGGATCGGCGTTCGCAGCGCCAACGACCGTGTAGGTCACCGGGGGGATCGCGAGGAAGAGCCGTGACCAGATCTCGAGGATCCGGTCGGTGGCAGGTGCGTCCTGCTCTTTCCGACTGAACAGGATCACCAAACCGGCGAAGACGATGGTGAGTACGAAGAACGGCGGAACGAGTAACACGGCGCGGATCGCGGCGAGGATCTTACGTTTCATGGGGGGTAGCGTAGCCCGGGGAGTCCGACGGAGAGGTGTGCGGTGAGGCGGTTCACGAACGATCAAGCTCGCCGCATCGCCCTTGCCGCGCAGGGGTTCACCGAGCCGAGACCTTCGGGGCGCGTCGACGTGCGACACTTCCGTCGCGTGCTGCGACAGATCGGGGTGCTCCAACTCGACTCGGTGAACGTGCTGGCACGATCCCACTACCTCCCGATGTTCTCGCGACTCGGCGCGTACGACCGATCCGCTCTCGATCGATGGACGGCTGCTTCGGGCGAGCTGTTCGAGTACTGGGGGCACGAAGCATCGCTGCTCCCGATCGATACGTATCCCTTGTTCCGATTCCGCATGGACGCGATGACACCCGGGACCAGGGTCCGGGAGGTCCTGAACGACAAGCCCGGCTACATCGATTCCGTGCACGACCAGGTAGCGGCCGGTGGACCGCTCGAAGTCGGCGATCTCGTCGATCCGGGACAGAGGTCGGGCCCGTGGTGGGGGCATCCTCCGGGAAAGACCGCGCTCGAGTGGCTGTTCGCCTCGGGCCGGGTGACGGCCTTTCGCACGCCCGCGTTCGCGCGACGGTACGACCTACCGGAGCGGGTGATCCCCGAGCCCTGGCACTCGCGCGATCCACTGGGACCGGCGGGTGCATATCGGGAGCTCCTGGTGCGTGCAGCCAGACACCACGGCATCGGAACCGCGGCCGATCTCGCCGACTACCACCGTCTCCACGTCCCGACAGCCCGCGGTGTCCTGTCCGACCTGGCCGCTGAGGGTCGGCTGACGGAAGCGGAAGTCGACGGGTGGAGAGGTGCGGCGTACCTGCACCCTCGAGCCGTGCTTCCCCGCCGGTCCGCGGGCACCGCGCTGCTCAGCCCGTTCGACTCTCTGGTGTGGGCCCGCGATCGCGTCGAGCGCGTCTTCAGCTTCCGCTACCGCATCGAGATCTATGTGCCGAAGCCGAGGCGCACGTACGGCTACTACGTGCTTCCGTTCCTCCTCGATGGCGACCTGGTCGCGCGAGTGGACCTCAAAGCAGATCGACAGCGCCGACGGCTCCTCGTGGCGGGCGCCCATATCGAGGACGGCCGTGACGAGCGTCGCGTCGCTGCTGCGCTCGCCGGCGAACTCGAGGAGATGGCGCGCTGGCTCGACCTGCCCGAGATCGCGGTGGATGATGTCGGCGGTCTCGCCGGGCCGCTGGCCGTCGCCCTGAACTGATCACGGCGTTCGGTTTCGCGTTCAGGTGGGTTCCGGGATATCGGCTTGCTCGATGGCTTCCTTGATGGCGAGGAGCGAGATGCCTTCGTTGGCGGCGTAAGTGGCCGGCTCGCCCGCAACCGGGTGGAGCCGTTTCATGTTGAGCCCACCGGCGTGGTGGAGCGCCACGATCTTCCAGGCTGCGTTGAACACGCCGCTTCCCGAACTGCCGGGTTCGGTCGGGGTCCGGTAGTGCAGCTTTTCTCCGAGGATGTCGAGCAACTGGTTGTCTTGCAGCGAGAAGGACAACCCGCCGCCGAGAGGGTGGCCGATGATGTAGACGCGCTGGTCGAGGGTGGGGAGGCGTTTGGCCACCGGCATGGGTGCCGCCTCGGCCGGTGCCGCTTTCTTCAATCTGAGCAGCGAGGCATCCAACCGGCCCGGCGGCGACGACCAGACCAGGCACACCTCGTGTTGGTCGTCGAGGCCGAGCGCCTCGAAGGCGACCCGGGCCTCGTCGGGATAGAGCGTCCCCGACACGACGTGCTCGTCGGCGACGACGTGCGCGTTGGTGAGCACGAACACCTCGTCAGGGGGCAGGTTGGAGGCGATGTCTTCACCTTTGAGGAGGAACCCGCTGCCAACGCCACGGCCGGACTCGTCGGAGATCAGGGTCACCGACTCGCTGCGCTCGAGACCCTGGCGATACCACTGGAGGCTCTGCATGCCGGTCGTGCCCAGGATCCTCTCGAGCTTCGCCTCGTCGACCCGGTCGACCGCCTCAGCCAAGGCGACCCGGTCGCCGGAACTGAGCTCCGCGTCCATGCCCTGGTGGCCCACGAGCATCCGCGAGTCCAGCACACCGAGCAGTGCACCGAACCGGCCGTCGGGACGGACCCCCCACACTTCCTGGAGTTGGCGCCTCGAACTGGCGAATGCGAAGACGTCCGCGGTATCGGTGTACTTGCCGAGCCATTCGAGCGCCTCGTCGGGCCGGTCGAGGGCTACGCACGCTTCGATGGCGGTCCCGTATTCCCACTTGCCGGCCTTCCCGTCGGCTTCCATCCGCGCGATGGCGTCGAGGATCTCGGTGGCGAGCTTCGCAGCATCGGGCAGATCCGACATCGGGATCCGGTCCCGGTTGGCGCGTGCCACCAGCGCCACGGTATTGATGCCGTGCCAGTGGTTCTCTTTCGTGTCGAGTTGGTAGGTGTCGTAGTAGTACCGGGCGGCTTTCCGGAGAGTTTCTCTGTTGCGTGCGACGTCGGGGAACCCGGCGTTCATGTACATCTGCTTGTACGCCCTCCCCAGCAGACCCTGAACCTGAGCGCGCTCCTCCTGGTCATGCTCCGTTTCGTCGACGAGTCGCAACAGCATCGCTCGACCGGCCGCGATCCGCCCCTGGTCCAACAGCGCCTGGGCGTACTCGCGGCGCACGGCGGGTTCTTCTACGCCGGTGCGAACGAACCCGTCGCCGGCCCGCTCGACGAGATCGAACCAACGGGTCTCGCGAAGGAGACGCATGAGACGACGCGCCTCGAGCGGAGCCAGGCTGTCCTCGGAGGCGTCGAGCGCGCCGATCAGTCCGTTCAGGGCATCTGCCGCCGAGTCCCGGTCGTACGACCCAATCGCCACCTCGAGCCCGTCGATCCACGGCTGCGGATCCTTGTCCGGCATGGCGCCCCCCTACAGGTCGAGCAACTCGCTCAGAGCGCTCCGCAGCTTCGGCTGGCCCATGTATTTCGAGATGCTGTGGCGCCACTTGCCGTAGTTGGCTTCGCTCACGTCGTTCACCGACTCGGTTCCCCCCCAGCCGGTAGTCGTCGGCGAGATCCGGGTCGAGACCGGCAACCGGATCGAGTCGATCGAACACGTTCCACCAGGCCCCGTTGAGCTTCTCCGAAGGGAAACCATCGTCCCGGGTCCACTCCGGTGCGAACGCGTCTTGGATCTCGTCGAGTCCCAGGGGGCTACCGATGGTCACCAGTCCGTCCACCCGCGGCGTGTCATCCACGCGTTTCAGGCAGTCGTAGGCGATGACCGTACCCATGCTGTGCGATACGACGATGTGGGGTTCGTCTCCCGCCTGAGCCTCCCCAGCGACGAGGGCTTCCGTCATCCGCCGACGGATCTCGTCTTGCACCGGGAACGTCTCGCCCGGACGCGGGGTGTGGCTCGTGTTGTAGAGGTAGTGGTGCACATCCCGCAGAAGCGCCTTCATCAGTCGCTTCTTGAGCCAACCCGGCAATGGGATCCGCTCGAACTCGACACCGGCCTCACCTTCTGGGGGTTCCTCGTCATCATCGACATCGGCTTCGAAGTTGAGTGTGTCGATGAGGCTGCCGACGAACTCGGCCTCCTCGCCTTCTGCGGCATCCACGAAGCTCAGATCGATGTCCTCGTCCCTCTCGAACTCTTGTCCGGACGCCTCCAGGCCCTCGAACCCCTCTTCGGACTTCGGGTTCTCGTACATCACGTCGGCCCAATACACCATGGACCGCGTGACCCCCTCGGCGCCGAGATTGATTCCCCCGTTCGCCGCGAGCGCCCGCTCCCAGGACTGGAGCAGCCTGTCTTCCGGCGGTTTGTTTCCGATTCCGTGAATGAACGTTACGTGTGGCATGTGTCGAACCCTACGCAGATGATCCCGCCGGCGCGGCGATTCACACGCTCGATCGTCACCTGCAGGGGTGAGCCCCGGCCGGGTCACCTCCTCGGGACGGCCCGAGCGTTCGCGGCGAGGATCGGTCCGGGTCCCGACGGGAGTCGAACCCGGGTCCCGGCGCGGGTGTGGAGGAGGATGAGTTCAGATGTGGTGGGATCGTGGAGGGCGAGGTACGTGCCGTCGGCGATGAAGCCGATCGGGACGGCAGCGCCCTGGACCGGAACGAGCATCTCGACGTTCGATTCGCGACCGAAGAGCTCCACCGATGTGTCGCCGGTGCTCAACTTGGTGCTCACGGCGAACCGCGATCCGTCGGGAGACATACTGACCGTCGGGATGTCGTCCGGGTCGCCGAGGAGTTCGGGTATCACCGACGAGAGATCCGGGTCCACAAGGGCGTTGCCCTGTATCGGGTATCTGACCTCTGCCGCGACTCCGGCGGCCGCAGCCACCGCAGCGTCGGGGTCACGAACGCCGGCGATCAGCAGAAGGTCACCTCCGGCGGTGACGACGGCGCCTGGTATCGCCCGTGTGGGTTCGAGCCGTGTCGAGTCGTAGATCACCACGACACGACCCGTGGGATCGTTGTCCCGGGGGAGCGGTTCTTCGGTCGCGTATCCCCAGTCGCCCCAGGCGACGAGGCGGCTTCCATCGGGGAGATCCTTGATGGTGGAGGATTCGATCCGTCCGTCTTCCGAGATCCGCGCCACCACCAATGTGACCGATCCGGGGGCGGCGAGCGTGTACGCGAGCGTCTGTGGCTCGGTGGGGTGCCAGATCGCGGCCGTGGGCGCACTGCCGAGGGAGATCCCTCCCGCGCCCGGCACACGATCGACGACCAAGCCGTCGTCGGTGATATAGGCGAGATGCTCGCCGGACGCATCGAACGAGATGGTGATGATGTCTTCCCTGAGGGGGAGGGTGCGAGGGGATTCGTCATCCGGTTCCCAGATGAGCAGGCGCGGCGTCGGTTCGGCCGTGACCACGGTGAGTCGACCTGCGATATCGGGTGCCAGACCTGCCGGGGTCGGCGGCAGCGTGGTCGTTGTGGTGGTCGGGGGAGGGGTGGTGGTGGTCGTTGTGGTCGCCATCGCCAGTTCGGGAATCGAGGTCGGCGGGGTCTCCTGCCCCTTCCCGCCACCGGATCCGAAGACGAGCAGGAGGATCGCGATCGCGGCGATCGGGACTGCGATGAGCGTGAGCCACGGCCTCTGGTTCCGCGTCTCGGCCGGGGTGCTTCCAAGGTCGGGTCCCGGGTCGATCGGCGTCACCTTCGGTGCATCGGATTCTTCCGTCATGGCATCCGATGGTAGGTGGTCGCAGAAGTCAGCCTCACGGTCTCCGTCGACGGCCGGATGCTGCTCGTTCCCCGCTGGCTATCGTGGGCGAACGGAGATCGAGCCAGCGGAAGGAGCACCAGATGATCGACTTCGAGGGCCGCGTCGCCGTGGTGACGGGCGCCGGGGGCGGCCTGGGACGGGCGTACTCACTCCTCCTCGCCGAACGCGGCGCCGCGGTCGTGGTGAACGATCTCGGCGGGTCGGTGCACGGCGAAGGGGCGAGTTCGAGCGCCGCCGATGATGTCGTTGCCCAGATCCGAGCCGCCGGCGGGACCGCGGTCGCCGAATACAGCTCCGTGGCGACGCCCGAAGGTGGAGCGGCGATCGTCCAGCGTGCCATTGACGAGTTCGATCGGATCGACATCCTCATCAACAACGCCGGGATCCTGCGGGACAGAACGCTGGTGAACATGGATCTCGAAGACCTGACGTCGGTGCTCGACGTCCACCTTCTCGGCGCCTTCTTCGTCACGAAACCGGCATTGCTCCGGATGCGGGATCAGCAGTACGGACGGATCGTCGTTACCTCATCCGGGTCGGGGCTGTTCGGCAACTTCGGACAATCCAACTACGGCGCCGCGAAGATGGGCCTCGTGGGTTTCATGAACGTCCTGAAGCTCGAGGGGGCCAAGTACGGCGTCACCGTCAACGCCATCGCACCGATCGCGCGCACCAGGATGACCGAGGAACTGCTCGGGGACATGGCCGAGAACTTCTCTCCCGAATCCGTGGCCCCGGCGGTCGCCTACCTCGTATCCGAAGGATGCGAACTGACCGGCGACATCTGGTCGGTGGGGGGCGGATCGGCGAGCCGGGTGTTCATCGGGCTCACCGACGGCTACTTCAAGCATCCGGATCACTCGGGGCCCCTCACCATCGAAGACGTCGCCGAGCACGTCGGCGACATTAGGGCCGAAGATGGGTACATCGTGCCGTTCTCGGGGCGTGACGAGTTCGCCAAGCTCGGGCCGAGGCTCTTCTCCTGAGCTCGGAGGTCGCTCCTGGGGCGAAAGGGAAGGAGGCCGGCATGGCCGATTGGGAAGGCGCGGTCGCGCTGGTCGTCGTCGACGTGCAGAAGGGCTTCGACGACATCTCGTACTGGGGTGAGCGCAACAATCCGGACTGCGAGCGCAACGTCGCGCGCCTGATCGAGGCATGGAGGGCGCGGCGATGGCCGATCGTCTTCGTCCGCCACGACTCGGTGGTGTCCGATTCGCCGTTACTCCCCGCCTCACCGGGGAACGAGTTCAAGGACGTGATCGTCGGCGAGCCGGACCTGCTCATCACCAAGTCGGTGCACTCCGCGTTTCTCGGCGAACCGGACCTCGATGCCTGGCTGCGGCGGCATCGGATCACCGGCGTTACGGTGTGTGGGATCCAGACCAACATGTGCTGCGAAACCACGGCCCGGCAGGCCGGCGACCTCGGTTACGACATGATGTTCGCCATCGATGCAACCCACACGTTCGACATCGTCGCATCGGACGGGCGGGTGCATGCGGCGGGTGCCATCGCCGAGTACTCGGCGCTGACCCTCGCTGCCGACTTCGGCACTATCGTCTCCACCGCACAGATCGTCGACCGGATGTCCGGCGCATAGCGTCGCGAACGGAGCTCGACGAGGTCGGATCAGACCTGTGCGGGACACGGTGGTTTATGCCACCGAGAACGAACCGTTCAACCGTCGAGGAACGCAACCCGAGTCTCGTCGATGGTCACTGACACCATCGTTCCCACCGATGCGGCTTCCCGGCTTTCCATCACGAGGGTCGTGTCGTCATCGAGGCCGATCCTGGAGCGGTAGGAGCCGGCCTGGAAGCGAGCGGAGATCACGCGCCCGGTGATCGGACCCTTCGGATCGAGCGAGACGGCGCCGGGGGGGATCGCGATCGCGACGGAATCCGCCGGGCCGTCGAGCCGAAGCCAGCCCGTTGCGAGCACAGCGCCGTCCACGCCGACCGCGTAGATGTTCTCCATTCCGAGAAAACGCGCCACGAATCGAGACCGCGGGTCGCTCCAGATCTCGCGGGGAGACCCGTCGCGAACGATCCGGCCGTCGCGAACGACCGCGACCCGGTCGGCGACGGCGAACGCTTCCCCACGGTCGTGGGTGACGTAGAGGACGCTCACGTCCAGGTGCTCGAAGATCTCACGCATCTCGACGATCAGGTGTTCGCGCAGCGCCAGATCCAAGGACCCGATCGGTTCGTCGAGCAAGAGCAGACGCGGCTCCGGGGCCAGGGTTCTCGCCAGAGCGACCCGCTGTTGTTCGCCCCCGGACAGCGTGCCCACAGATCGTTCTCCGTACCCGCCGAGCCCGACGAGTTCGAGCACTTCGAGCGTCCGAGCCCGTACCTCCTTCTGGGAACGATCCTGCATCCGGAGGCCGAAACCGACGTTCCCGGCCACGGTCTTGTGGGGGAACAAGGCATAGTCCTGGAACATCAACCCGAAACCTCGTTTGTGCGGCGGCACGGTATCGATCCGCTCACCGTCCCACGACACCGACCCGGAGTCGGCCTGCTGGAGTCCGGCGATCACTCGCAGCAGGGTGGATTTCCCCGATCCGGAGGGTCCCATGATGGCGAGGATCTCACCTGCGGCGACGGAGAGGTCGAGTCCGTTGAGGGCGATCTCGTCGTCGAACGCCACCGTGACCTCGTGTGCCTCGAGCATCACAGGTCTCCGGTCGTTCTTCCCCGCACCGACTCGATCACCACAACGGCAGCGGCGGTGAGGGCCATGAGCAGCACGCTGAGCGCCATCGCATGACCGAGCGATCCGGGCCTGCCGAGGAGTCGGAAGATGGCGATGGGAAGGGTGGGTGTGGCCGGTCGGGCGATGAATGCGGTGGCCCCGAACTCACCGACGGAGACGGCGAAGGCGAAGGCGGCCCCGACCAGCAGGGCGCGAGCGACGATCGGCAAGTCGACCTCGCGCCAGGCTCGCGACGGCGAGGCTCCGAGGACGGCGGCCGCCTCGCGGAGCCGGTGTTGGACCGAACGCATGACGGGCACCGTGGTGCGCACAACGAACGGGATCGCGACCAGGGCATGTGCGATGGAGATGAGTACGAGGGAAGCTCGCAGGTCGATCGGTTGATCGAGGGCGATCAGGAACCCGAAGCCGATCGTGACGGCCGAGGTACCGAGCGGGAGCATGAGAGCGGTGTCGAACGTGCGGCCGGTGCGGCCCCCGATGGAGGAGATGACGACGGCGGCGCTCAATCCGACCAGACCGGCAATCGCGACTGCACCGAGCGCGAAGAGAAGCGAGTTGCCGACGGCCTCGATGGGAGGCACGAACGCTGCGGTCCCCGTCGGATTCGTGGCGAGTTCGACGTAGTTCCGGAATCCGAAGCCGTCGGGGGTGCGGAACGAGCGCACCACGAGGACGGCGAGAGGTGTTCCCAAGAACAGGGCCATGAAGATCAAATTGCCCGCCACCAAGGCACGTTCGGCGCGAGTCGAAGGCCTTCGCGCCGTCTCCGTGGGCGGGAGCAGGCTCAGTTGGATCGAGCGGCGCTCCTGATACCGGGTGTAGAGGACGAGGATCGCCCCGACTCCGATGAGTTGGAGCACGGCGAGCGCGGCGGCGACGTCGAGACGGAGGAAGGCTGTTGCCTGCCGCCATATCTCGACTTCGAGCGTCGTGTGGCTGAGGTCGCCGAGGACCAGGATGACACCGAACGATGTGAACGAGAAGAGGAAGACCAGTGCCGCCGCGGACACGATGGCCGGTCGCAGGAGCGGTAGCGTGATCGTGCGGAACGTCGTCCAGCGACTCGCTCCCAGCACACGCGCCGCGTCTTCGATCCGGGGATCGATCTGCTCCCAGAACGTCCCGACCCCCCTGACCACGATGGCGTAGTTGAAGAAGACGTGGGCGATGAGGATCGCCCAGATCGAGCCCTTCAGGTCGATGCCGAGGACGCCCGACGGGCCGAGAAGGGCGAGGAAGGCGGTGCCGACGACCAGCGTGGGGAGGACGAACGGCACCAGGGTGAGTGCCCGCACGATCCTCCTGCCGGGGAACTCGAACCGCGCGAGCACGTAGGCGCCGGGAAGTCCGATGGCGACGGTGACGACAGTCGAGACGATCGCCTGCCACAGCGTGAACCACGCGACACCGCGGAGACTGGAATCGGAGAAGACGTCGACGAACGGTTGGGCGGTGAGGTGACCGTCCGGAGCCAAGCCACGCAGGATGATCGCGACCAACGGATAGAGGAAGAAGTACCCGATGAACACCACGGGAACCGCGATGAGCAGCGCGACGATGGCGGGAGCCGGACGCGACCGGGTGTTCATCGCACGATGGCCGCCCACTCCGCGATCCAGCGTTCCCGATTCGCGTCGATCACGGACGGGTCCATGACGATGGGGGAGTCGGCCGCGAACGCGTGTTCGGCGAACACGGCGGGGAGAACGGCTTCGCCGTTGACCGGGAACACGAACATGTTGAGTGGGATGTCCTCCTGGAACGGCACCGCGAGCATGAAGTCGATGAACTGCTGCGCTGCCTGTTCGTGTTCTGTGCCCGTGAGAACCCCGGCGTACTCGATCTGACGGAAGCACCCATCGAGGATCACTCCGGTCGGCGCCTCGGCGAGCCCACCGAAAACCACCTCGGCCGCCGGGGAGGTGGCGTACGACACGACGAGCGGGCGCGATCCCTCACCGGAACCACCGGAGAACTCCCCGTAGTAGGCCTGCTCCCACCCGGACGTGATCGCGACGTCGTTCGCCACCAGGCCGGCCCAGTAGTCGCGCCAGTCGGACTCGCCATCCTCGCCGAACGTGGCGATCGTGGCGAGCAGGAACGCCAGACCCGGAGAAGACGTGGAGGGATCCTCGACGACGAGCCTGCCCGAATACGCCGGGTCGGTGAGGTCGGCGAGACGAACGGGTGTCACGACCGAAGCAGCATCGAGCGCGTCCGGGTCGGTGTTGATGCACACATCGCCGAAATCGATCGGTGTGACCGGGTTGCCGGCGACCACGAACTCGGCGTCGATGGCGTCGATCCCTGAGGCCGCGTACGGGACGAACAACTGCTCGTCGATGGCTCGAGACAGCAGCGTGTTGTCGACCCCGAACAGCACATCGGCGAGGGGGTTGCCCTTGGTCAGGATCGCTTGGTTCACCATCGCACCCGCGTCGCCGGCTTGGAGGATCTTCACCGTGATATCGGTTTGCGCCTCGAACGCGGCGAGGACTTCATCGGAGACGGCGAACGAGTCATGGGTCATGAGCGTGATGGTCGTCGGTTCATCGTTGGTCGAGTCGTCGGCGCACGCGGCCGCGACGAGCGAGACGGCCACCAGGAGGACGACAATGTGGAGGGATCGCATTTCACTCGCCTCTTTCGTGGATGATGAGCAGGATGCCGCTCCCGATCTCGACGGTGACGGTGGACTCCGCCATCTCGTTGCTGATGCCTCGCGTCGAGCCCGGCAGCAAGTCTTCGGCGGTGAGCGGCCAGGTGAGACCGGTCGTGACGATGGTTGTGGCAGGGCCCCCGATCGGGAGGAGCGATACCCGGTCGCCGGGTGCGCCCGCGATGTGGGTCGTGCGACCCGGTCGACACGGGGTGACGGTCACGGACCCGATCTCCCACCTGATGTTCGGAGCGGCGAAGCGAGGTGAGGCGAGGAGCAGCGCGTTCCCGAGCAGGTGGTCGAAGCGCCCCCCGTGCCCCCCGAGGATGATGATCTCCTCCGCTCCGGCTTTCACCGCGGCGCCCAGTGCGAGTTCGAGGTCGGTGACGTCCTTGTCGGCAGGATGACGTTCGATCCGGGTTCCTCCTGCTTCTGCCCGTCGCAGCGCTGCCGCGGAGACCGAATCCATGTCCCCGATCACGAGGTCGACGTGGATACCCAGAGCCAGCGCGGAGTCGAGCCCCGAGTCGGCCGCCACCACGAACGCCCCTGCGGGTACGAGAGAGCGATCTGCCGGATCCACGGGGTCACCGCCGGCGAATACGACGGTTGTGTGGCGGTCCACGCGCTTCCTCCGCTGGGATTACCCAGATCAGGTTCCACGGGTCAGCGACGTTCACGGCGAAAACCGTATCGGTCACCCTCTCAGTTCGGCGTTCCCGAACTCCCCTGGGTGGTCGACACCAAGGTTAGCGCTGCGGGGAACCTCCGAGGTGGGTACTTCTTTGGTGCGATACTGATCGCGTGTCTGTCGCCCAAACCGAACTCGAGGCGCTGGCTCCCGGCATGGTGCGACGAATCGCCATGGTCGAAGGGGTCCAGGCTGTCACGGCGGTCGCCAGCGCCGCGCAGCTTCCGTGCGCACCACCCGACTTCGCTCGAAGGGTCAACGAGGCGTTCCTCGAGCTCGGTCCAACCCGGCAAGCGCTCGCGGCAGCCATCACGCGGATCGATGATCTCGTGACCGAGACGCTCTCCCAAACCGCGT
>PVMS01132778.1_pt1 | contig 15220 bp, 20 predicted proteins | sample 1853461 | NCBI WGS metagenome assembly PVMS01 (sample SAMN08582032, study PRJNA380276) | Marine sediment metagenome, whole genome shotgun sequencing project. | isolation source: ocean sediment barecode stripped | collected 2017 | reverse complement strand
GCCACATATTGTTCCTGCAGTGTCATGCGGCGCCCTCCACCAGGTTCACGAACATTTCCTCCAGGCGATTGGCCCGGTTGCGCATGCTGCTGATATGAATACCCAGTTTATCCAGCGCGGAAAACACCTGGTTGATGTGCTGCCCTTTCTCCACCTCGATTTCCAGTGTGTGGGCATCCATACGCCTGACCGTAAAGTCGTCTATGGCGACCGCGCCCGGCAACTCCTCCACACAATCGAAGATAAACACCTCTTTGTGCAACTGGCGCAACAGGCTCTTGATGGAGGTGTTCTCCACTATTTTACCCTGGTCGATGATGGCGATGTGGCGGCACAGGGCCTCCGCTTCCTCCAGGTAGTGGGTGGTGAGAATGATGGTCGTGCCCGCGGCGTTGATCTTCTTGAGAAAATCCCACATGGAGCGGCGCATTTCGATATCCACACCGGCGGTGGGTTCATCCAGAATCAGTAGCCGCGGTTCATGCACCAGTGCGCGAGCAATCATCAAACGGCGTTTCATCCCGCCAGACAGCATACGGGAGGGCACGTCGCGTTTCTCCCACACACCCAGTTCTTTCAGGTATTTTTCCGCTCGCTGCAGGGCCAGCGCCGGCGGCAGGCCATAGTAACCAGCCTGGTTTACAACGATATCGAGACCCTTTTCAAACTGGTTGAAATTAAACTCCTGGGGAACGATACCCAGGTACTTTTTGGCAGCGGGAAAGTCCTTATCGATATCCACATCAAACACCGACACCCTGCCACCGGATTTGGCGACCAGCGAGCAGATAATACCGATAGTGGTCGATTTACCGGCGCCATTGGGCCCCAGCAGGGCAAAAAAGTCCCCCTGCTGCACCTCAAGGCTTATCCCCTTGAGGGCCTCAAAGCCGTCGCTGTAGACCTTGCTTAGGTTTTCAATGGTCAGTGCTGGTATCATGCTTGCCTGAATAATCGCGTTGCAAATGAGGGCGCCATTGTACCCGCATTCCGCCTGCTAAACGACAAGCCTATGAACGATGAACAATACCGGAAGCACTGCCTGGAGCTGCTGAGCGAGTTCGCGCGAACAATGGTGACGCGCACGGAGCACCTGCCACCAGACGACTCACTGCGCGAACTGGCGGCGGCTTTCCAGTCCCTGTCAAATGGCGAGGGAGACCTCTACGGCGAAGGCGCCAGCCTGGTAACACGCCTGTTTACCACCTACCCGGATTTCGCTCCCACCCTGCCGCGGGAATTGCTGTGGTTCCTCGGCGGTGATTGCCTGCACTACATGCCCGACGACGAAATCAATACCTTTGCGCAACTGGCGGACTTGCGCAGTGCGGCGGCGGCCCGCGGAGAAACCCTCGATTTACGTGCCGCCAGAGCTAAGCTGCTGAACTTACAGTAGAACTACAGGAAAAAGTGCCCCGGGGGGGACTTGACGCGCACCCCCGCTCTACCTACAATGCGCGCCTCTTGATTGAGACCTATGCGTCCCCTTCGTCTAGTGGCCTAGGACACTGCCCTTTCACGGCGGTAACAGGGGTTCGAACCCCCTAGGGGACGCCACTCATCAAGCCTCCGAAACGCATTGTGTGCGGGAATAGCTCAGTTGGTAGAGCGCAACCTTGCCAAGGTTGAGGTCGCGAGTTCGAATCTCGTTTCCCGCTCCAATTTCTTACTGCCCTTCCTCCAGCTTGATCGACAAACTGTTAATGCAATAGCGCAGGCCGGTAGGCTGTGGTCCATCTTCAAATACATGCCCCAGGTGGGCCCCACACTTCTTACACATGACCTCCGTACGGGCCATGCCACGACTGTCATCCCGCTCCTCCAGAATGACCTCCGCTTCGGCGGGCTGGAAAAAACTGGGCCAACCACAACCGGCATCAAATTTGGTCTGGGAAAGAAATAGTGGCTCACCGCAGCAACGGCAGTTATAAACACCGTCTTTACTGCAGTCCCAGTACTCGCCTGTAAAGGGCTGTTCAGTGCCCTTCTCGCGGCATACGTGAAACTCTTCCGGGGTAAGTTTGTCACGCCATTTTTCGTCGTTTGTCATTGTTTTCCTCTCACTGGATTGCGTTTTTCGACTGTTTACATAGTGCCCACACGGTAGAGTATGTGATCGTCATACCCGGTGACAATAGAGTAGTACCCGGTCAGTTCAAGATCCAGTCGCGGATCGTTGGTGTCCACCAACAGGGCTCGCCCCTCAAGAGCGGAAATCTTGGATTTCGCGGCGACGATAGTGATATTACCCAGCCCCACCGCGCGGATAACCGCAGGAGAAAACTGCTGGTTACCGCGGCCGAATACGTAGCCCTGACCGCCAATTACCGTTACCACTATGGCCGCGCCGCCCTCGGCACCGGCCAACACATCAAGCAGGGTGCTCTCGTCGGCATCACTGGCCAGCAACAACCCGTCACGGATTGCGTCCACACCCAGCAGTGTATTGGGCAAACCCAGTTCTTCCATGATCGCGGCGGTGGTCGAACCGGGTCCAATCAAATAGGTACGCCCCTCCTCCATACCCTCCACCAGCCAGGCGGCGATGTCAGCAGCGACCAGGTCGTGGCTCTCCCTGCCGCCCACCTTGGTGTGTTGCAGATAGCGCCCCTCGCCGGGCACCAGCATCTCGCCGTAAAAGCGGCTGCGCACCACATCGTGACGGAAAGCCTCTTCGTCTATGTCGCGCACTTCCTGAGCCTGGAGTCCCACCAAACCGCCTCTGGCCAGTTGCACCAGCAACTCGCCCGCCGCTTCCGGGGAGACAGCGAATACACCTGAGTGCATTTTCACGCCAGCGGGAATGCCCAATACCGGGCACTGCTGCCCGACCACGTCGTAGATGTCTCTAGCCGTTCCATCCCCACCGGCAAAGACAATGATGTCCGCCCCCACAGCAAGCAGTTCCTTCGCGGCGAGGCGGGTGTCCTGCGCACAAGTGAGCCCAGCGGTTTCTTTCCTGGGTGCCCCCTCGGGCACCTCACAGGGCAAACCCAGGTGTTGCAACATGCGCTCGCCCATATCCCCCGGCCAACAGGTAAAACGCAGCGCAGCGCCCCCCTCTACCAATACGCGCAGGGCGCGCTCCACCCGGTCCATGGCGCGGCTGCGCTGCTCTGGCGAAAGCGTCGCCGCCAACTCACGCAGTTCATCGCCATCGCTGCCTTTCATGGCGAGGCTGCCACCCAGGCCCGCCAGGGGGTTCACGATCAAGCCGATATGCAGGGTGGCACTCATGATCCGGCCCCTGTCGCCACTGGCACACAGCCCAGAGCCTGCATCAGTTCAATATCGTCCTGCGACTGAAAGTCACCCTGCACCGTGCTGCCGAGCAACTCTCGCCGATCACGGTATTGCTTGCGTAATAAATCAAAGTTAACGCCAGCCTGGGCAGTATCCACGCCAAGGGTGGCGCCGCGCAACAGGACATCATCGCGCCTTATGTCATAGCGCGCCTCTAGCAGGTGCCGCATGAGGGCCGCTCCCGCAAGCGCATCCGGGACAGTCAGCATTTCTGACTCTGCCGCAGGGCTGCCCTGATCCGGTAAGTCCAGACCCAGTTGCAATGCGGCGGCATCACACAACATGCGTGTGGCCAGCAGCTTCCCATCCAGGCTATAACCGGCGATATGGGCGGAGCCCAGTGTCACTTTATTCAATAGAACGTGCGGTATCTGCGGCTCACCCTCCCACACATCAAGTACGGTGACCGGCCCCCGCCCTGCTTCCAGCAATGCCAGCAATGCCTGGTTATCCACTACGGGACCGCGACTGGCGTTAATGAACAGGCCATCGTGTCGCAGGCAGGCTAACTCGGCCTCACCCAGCAGATGGAAACTGGGCCAGGGCTGCCGGCGGGTCAACTCGCAATGCAGGCTTACTACATCGCAAGCAAGAACCCGGGGCAAGCTCGCCGGATTGCTGATTACCGATTCATCAAGCCAGGGGTCGTAAACCCGACAGTGGATACCAAGCGCCCGCAGGCGCGCGGCCATGGCACTGCCGATCACGCCGTAACCGACGATGCCGACAGTGCCCCCCGCAAGTAACTGCTCCAGTTTGTCCGGCACTGCGGCGATGGCGGCCAGCACATACTCCACCACCGAGTTGGCATTGGAGCCCGGCGCATGGGCAAAGCCAATGCCCTGCTGCAACAGGTAGTCCTGATCTATGTGATCCACGCCACTGGTGGCGGTTCCTACAAACTTTACTGGCGTGTCATGCAGCAGCGCTTCGTTGACCTGCGTGACCGAACGCACCAACAAAACATCTACTCCGTCCAGGTGTGAGCGTCGCAGTTTCCGACCGCCAACGCGCCGCACCGTGACTCCAGCAGCAAAGTATTGCTCTACCGCGAGAATATTCTCATCGGCCAGGATAAGTAGACTCACGGGAAGACCAAGCTCACGGAAAGCCTCGCGTGAAAGATGTAGATGGACGCATCGATCGGCCAGGCGCGCTCAGAGTGCATCAAGCGAGCTCTGCCAGAGAAAAATGCAGCTCATCGGGAGTGGTCGGAGTATCGAACTCACGGCACAGACCGTAAAAAAATTCCCCTGCCCGCGCCGGCAGGCCCGCTCTCTGCCAACACAGGGCCTGATCACACACTTGCTGGCGAAACCCTGACATATCCGGCAGTTCACCCGATACACCGTCCAGGTTATCTACGCTCATCCGGAAGCGATAACCACAAGCTTTAGCGAAATACCATTCCAACGCCTGGGGCTTACTCTCGACAGACTCAAAGGCCAGTTGCTCGGGGTCACTGCGACCATCCGGCGCGTACCAGTAACCAAAATCCACCCGCAGGCGGCGCTCCACCCCGGCAATACACCAGTGCGCCACTTCATGCAGGGCACTGGCGAAATAGTCTGCCCGATAGTAGAGCACATGGGAGTCTTCTGCTTGCAGCGCAGGTTGATACAGGGGTTCATCCGCGCCGCCCTGAAGCCGGGTATGCAGCTTATGCGCAAAACAAGCGGCGAAGACCCGCTCCAGGCGCTCGCTGCAAAAGCCATTGGCCAAGGGCTGCGTCAGTTTGACCGCCGCACCCATTACCTCTCCCCCTGCTTGCGTAGCAGGTAGCGGTAATTGCCATCAAATTCACCCTGTTCCAGCAGGTCGTGGCCGAGAAAGGTACAGAATTTGGGGATGTCACGTTCTGTGGAAGGGTCCGTGGCCAGGACTTGCAGGGTATCTCCCACCGCGATATCGCGAATCTTGTTGTGCAGCAGCATCACCGGCTCCGGGCAGAACAGGCCGGTAGCATCCAGGATATGATCGGGTTTGATAGACATAGGGAGATACTATCAGTATCCGTCCAGCAAGGCCGCCGCCTGTTCCGCCGGTAAGAGGTCCCACTGCTCACTGTCTGCGTCGTAGAGTATCTGTAACTCACCCTTTTCCAGCCGCGTACGCAGCACAGTCGTTTTTTGTTCCAGGGTAAATTCCTGTTCGCCGTAATCGGTACCGTCCCTGCTGGCGAACTCCTCCAGCAGGGCCTGCAGAATATCGCCTTGCAGGCGCTGCAGGGGCACCGCGACAAACTCCGCCATCCAAAGTACCTTCTGAAATATGTGAATGCGCGTTAATATACGGCCTGAGCCCGTGAATGTGGAGTCAAATTAGTGGAAACTTCCTACATCGTTACCTTTATCGGCGACGACCGCCCGGGACTGGTGGAACAGCTGTCCAGTGTCATTGAAAGTAACCGCGGTAACTGGCACGAAAGCCGCTTGTCACAGCTGGGTGGCAAGTTCACCGGCCTGATTCTGGTCTCACTGCCGGGCGATGGCGGCGGCGCGCTGGAAGCGGACCTCAGGGCCCTGTCATCCAGCGGGCTGAGCGTTCGGGTAACGCCGACCTGTGGCCCGGCGGCCGCAGTTGCGGGCCGCGACATCACCCTCACTGTGATCGGCCCCGACCGGCTGGGCATTGTGCGTGAAATCTCCCGCGCCCTGGCGCAGCGACAAATCAACGTGGTGGAAATGGACAGTCGCGTGAGTAGCGCGCCCATGAGCGCCGAGATGATATTCAATGCCCGAATCGACGCGTGGATCCCTGAAAACACCGATATGGACGACTTGTCCGACACACTGGATGAGATCGCCGATCATATGACGCTGGAAATCGACCTGGAATAAGCCCGGCGTACGCCGCGGCGCTAATTCTTCTCGCGCCGGAGCAACTTGCGCAGCGCAACCCACAGCAGTGTTATCACCCCGGCGCAGACTATAACCAGCACCGCGATCAGCACCGTGCCCAGGAACAGTTCTGTCATCTCCCGCTGAGAAATACCAAATTGATCCATGGCCACCCAGATCAGGGAGGCCATGGCCAACACAGCCAGAACAATAGTGCGGTAGTAGCGCCGAGTGGCTCTGCTCACGGTTGCTGAGTTACGCTTATGACGATTCACCATCCGGCGCACAGGCCGGCAGCACCGGGGTATCGCATTGCACATCCATGTTCTGGGCGCGCTGGCGCATGACGTGATCCATCAGCACGATAGCCAGCATCGCCTCGGCGATGGGTGTGGCGCGAATACCGACGCAGGGATCATGGCGACCGTGAGTGACAATCTCCATCGCCTTGCCGGACCTGTCGATGGTAGCACCAGGCAGCCGGATACTGGAGGTTGGTTTGAGGGCGATACTCACCGTAATATCCTGGCCGCTGGAAATACCGCCCAGTACACCGCCCGCGTTATTCCCGACAAACCCCTCGGGCGTGAGCAGATCCCGGTGTTCACTGCCGTGGTGCTCGATGGAGGCGAACCCCGCCCCGATCTCCACACCCTTCACCGCGTTGATGCTCATCATGGCGCCGGCGATATCCGCATCGAGGCGATCGAACACCGGCTCACCCAGACCCGGCATCACGCCGCTGGCCACGACATTGATCCGCGCGCCAATGGAGTCACCGCGCTTGTTGAGATCCGCCATAAACGCTTCCATTTCCGGCACCCTGTCCGCATCGGGGCAGAAAAACGGGTTGGTCTCCACCACGCTCCAATCCAGGGTCTGTGCCACTATCGGGCCCAGCTGAGCGAGGTAGCCACGAATTAATATACCGTAGCGCTTGGCCAGGTATTTCTTGGCAATGGCGCCGGCGGCGACCCGCATCGCGGTCTCCCGGGCGGAAGAGCGCCCGCCACCGCGATAATCGCGAAAGCCGTATTTCTGGTTGTAGCTATAGTCCGCGTGAGCCGGGCGGAAAGTGTCCTTGATATTGGAATAGTCTTTGGAGCGCTGGTCGGTATTTTCTATCATCAGACCAATACCGGTGCCAGTGGTCACCCCCTCGAATACCCCGGAAAGAATACGCACCTCATCCGCCTCTCTCCGCTGTGTGGTAAAGCGTGAGGTCCCGGGTTTGCGACGGTCCAGGTCGCCCTGCATATCGGCGGCGTCCAGTTCCAGCCCGGGTGGACAACCGTCCACGATACAGCCCAGCGCGGGACCGTGGCTTTCGCCAAAGCTGGTCACTGTAAATAACTTACCGATTGTGTTGCCCGCCATGATGCGCTCTACCCTGTGAGTTGCCGTTGCAAATAATAGCTGTAACTTACTGACCGTGTATTATAGGCGCTAGAACCGCCTTAATACAGCACGACCCAGCATGGGAGCAACCTCAATGAGTAAACAATACCCGTATCGTAAAGTACTGATAACTGGCGCCGGGCGTGGCATCGGTGCCGAAATATGTCGCCAGTTGGTCGACCAGGGTGTGGAGGTGGTCGCATTGACCCGATCACGCGAACCGCTTGAAAAACTGGTTGAAGAGCTGAACCCCAGCGGGGTTATTTCACCTTACTTTGTCGATGTGACGAAATTCGAAGAACTTGAGCAGAGCCTGGGCTTGCTTCTGGAGGAACACCCGGATATTGACCTGATCATCCTCAATGCGGGCCTGGATACACCCCAGCGCATAGAAAAATTTGACTGGCGTATTGCGCGCAGTCAAATTGATACCAACCTGACCGCGAATTATGTGTTTGTCGCAGCCCTGGTGCCCTATCTGCAAAACAGGGGTGGCGGCCATCTCGCACTGGTTTCCAGTCTTGGCTCTTTTGTCGGCTGTCCCTATGAGCACGCTTACAATGCCAGCAAGGCTGGCGCACGGATGCTGATGGATGAAGAATCCAAAAACCTCTAGCCGGAAAGACTGTTCAGCGGCGCCTGCTAAACTCCACGCCGACGATGCTCCCCGGCGTTGTAATCCCGAAGCTCCCCGGCGCTGAGTGCGAACACACCGTGCCCGCCATGCTCAAACTCCACCCAGGTGAAGGGCAGTCTGGGATAGGCCTCCTCCAGCGCCACCCAACTGTTGCCCACCTCGACGATCAGCAGGCCCGACTCTTTCAGGAAATTCGGCGCCTCCGCCAGTATCAAGCGGGCCAGGTCCAACCCGTCTGCGCCCGAACCCAGGGCCAACTCGGGCTCGTGGTGAAACTCCGCGGGCATGGATGCCAGGTCGAGGGCATCGACATAAGGGGGATTACTGATGATTAGGTCATAGCGCTCATCCCCCAGCGCATCAAACAGATTCGACTGCAGAACTCGGACGCGGTTGCCCAGACCCAGCTGCGCAACATTTTCCCTGGCCAGATCCAGGGCTGCGGCATCGATGTCCAGCAGGTCGACCTCCATCTGGGGAAAATAGTGAGCGGCCGCAAGACCGATGCACCCTCCTCCGCAACACAAGTCGAGTAGTCGGCGAGGCTCCGGCCCGCTGTACCAGCGCTGGAAGTCGCGCTGGATCAATTCAGCGATAGGCGAGCGGGGAATGATCGCGCGCTGATCACAGCGGAACTCCAGCCCGGCAAACCAGGCCCGGCCCAACAGGTAAGGCAAAGGCAGGTGCTCGGTGGTACGCCGCCGCAGCAGCGCCTGCATACGCGCAAAGGCGTCATCATCCAAAGGATGCGGCAGCACGCCATCATCGGCATCCAGGGGTAAATCGGCGACGGACAAAACCAGCTGCACGGCTTCATCCCAGGGATTGTCTGTGCCGTGGCCAAAAGTCACGTCACTGTTTGCCAGCGCTTCATGGCAGTACTGCAGGGCCTGCCCTACCGTAGTCGGGTGTTCACTGGAGGTATTGCTGTCATCCATGGTCACAGTGTACCCGATCGAACGGGACTTTTTACAATCCCGCCAAGGGCGCCCGGAGTACGGTTTGCCTTGCTATCGGCGGATTGTTAATATCGCTGCCCTGTGGGCCACTGGCGGCCCCCTGTGTTATTGCCATGACGGAGATAATTCTGTGGAAGAGAGTTGGGCGAAAATCATTGAGTCTATAGGTGAAGACGTGGAACGACCGGGTTTGGTTGATACACCCAGACGCGCCGCTAAAGCCTTTGAGTTCCTGACACGAGGCTACCACCAATCCGTGGAAGAAGTGGTGAACAAGGCTCTATTCCCCACCGACTCCAGTGAAATGATCCTGGTGCAGGATGTGGAAATGTACTCTCTGTGCGAACACCACTTGCTGCCTTTCATTGGCAAGTGCCACGTGGCCTACATTCCTACCGGCAAGGTACTGGGGTTGTCCAAAGTCGCCCGGATCGTGGATGTATTCGCCCGCCGCCTGCAAATACAGGAAGCGCTGACATCGCAGATCGCGCAAACCATTATGGAAGTGACCGATGCACAGGGTGTGGGCGTGATTATCGAAGCGCAGCACATGTGCATGATGATGCGCGGTGTGGAAAAGCAAAACTCCCTGATGAAAACATCGGCAATGCTGGGCACCTTTCGCAGTGAGCAAAAAACCCGTGAGGAATTTCTCGCGCTGTTACAGATGAAGCGCTAGGTGGCTCGTTACTCAGCGGGCGATACGCAACAAGTCCACATGCAGATACTGCCTGTCGGCGGTACGGGCCGAGGCGTAGACAGCCAGGCGATAGTCGGCGCCCTCAACTTGCAGCGCATAGATACGGTAGCGCTGTAAGTCTTCCCTGCCGTAGAGCACCCGCTGGTGAAAGACGCGATTGGCCCACTGTGCGCCCTGGCCACAGGCGCGGGCGTCACAGGCGAATAGCAATGTCGTGCCGTCTTGCTCTTGCAGTGCGGCGACCAGTTTATCCATCACCTCTATAGAGGTGAAACCATCCACGATTTGCCAGGTATGGCGTGACAGCAAACCACTGTGGCGCTCGCTGCGTTTAAATCTCCAGGCACCGCTCACTTTCTGCATGGCGCCCAGGCCGATTTCGTGATCCCTGACCTCCTCTTCAGATTGGGCCACCTGCTGGGCGTGGGGGTAGTCGTTCAGTTGCTGCAGCAACTCCTCCGGGGTGGCCGCGCCATATGCGGCGGCGACCAGCAGCAAGGCCAGCGGCAAAAGGACCGCCCCGCACAAGAACCCCTTGTTGATACTACTGGACATCATGTTGTTTCACGCTCTTCCCGTCCCTGTAAAAAATCTACTATGCGCTGTGCCACCATGGCAACGCAAGGCTCCATATGAAAATGGTGGCCACCGTCCACTTGCTCCACCGTCAGATCGCTGATGTAGCGCCCGGCATTGGCAGCGATCTCCGGGTGTCGACCAAAACCCTCCTGCGCCATAAGCAGCAGCGTGGGCATCGATAAAGCCGCCAACACGGCCTGATTCTGGCCATCTGTTAATTTCACCGCAGAGGCACCGCGCAGGCGTGGATCGGTCGTCCAGGTATAACCCCCGGCGCAGGCTCGCAGATTCCGCTCCACCAGCAGGCAAGCCGCCGAGTGCGACAAGCCGGGACCCTCGCGTGTCGCCACCGCGGCTTCCACAGATTCAAATACGCGAGTGTCCCGCTGTAACAGGCGCTTTTTATCCTGCACAAACTTGCGCAACTGCGTCGCGTACTGTTCTTCCGCGACAGACGGGGGCAGTACCGCATCCAGCAATACCAGCCTCTCCACCCGCTCGGGAAAGGCACTGGCAAGCAGGCTGGATATAATCGCGCCACGGGAGTGACCAACCAGGCTGAAGCTGTCCCAACCCAGTGCGTCCACCACCCCGAGAATTTGCGGCAGGTCATCCCATATCTGGTAGGTGGCATCTTCGGACCTTCTGTCACTGCGGCCGTGGCCGGTCAGATCAAGGGCGACAACATGGAAACCGGTCAGCAAGGGCGCAAGCAAACTGAAACTGGCCGCATTATCCAGCCATCCGTGCAAGGCGAGCAATGGGCGCCCGGCGGGATCCCCCCATGACATAGCTTCCAGATGCAACCCATCTATGTGCCACTGCTGCGGTACCGGCCCGACCTTACTCATGTGGCGGCCTCGTAATACGGTGGCAGTGCCCAGAACAGCAATTGGCCACAATCCACCGCGGGGGCCGGTAAATTCAGCGTGACCAGGCCTCCCGGCGACAGGGATGGCACCCGCCCGACGCCGCCCAGGTAGTAATCTACAAGGTAGGATACCAGTGGCTGGTGCGACACCAGCACCACATGCCCCAAGTCGGGGTCAGATGCCGTGATTTCCGCCAGGGCGGTATCTACCGCCTCTATGCTGCCGCCCGGTTGTAGCGCCTTGATTCGGCGCACACTGGCATGGGTAAACGCCGAGGAGATAATATCCGCCGTCTGCGTAGTGCGAACCCAGGCGCTGTGCAGCACCAGTTCCGGGTGAGGGATGTTCCGCGCATGGCAGATATCATGAAACTGCTGGCAGCCAAAGCCCACATCATCTGTGCCCGTCACCGTTAACTCTCGCAACCGATCCGATACCGCCCTGCCCGCCTCACCGTGTCGCCAAATGCTTACTATCATCTCGTCACACTACCACATCCGGCATCCGCCCCGAGAGCGTCATATCGCCGAAAACAATAGTCGCCGGCCCTTGCCAGGTCAATGCTATCAATCATGCTCCAGACGCTTGCCTAAACTGACAACGGGGTCAATGTCATAACCAAGAGCCGAGTAGAACGCGGCAACTTCTGTGTTGCCAGTGCGAATTTGCACATTGATTTTCGGACAGCCCTTAGCTTTAAGGCGAGCCTCGATAATGCGCATAATCATTTGCCCATAACCTTTACGTTGCTCCGCCTGCTTGACGGCCAGGTAGTTTATCCAGCCGCGATGGCCTTCGTAGCCACCCATAACCGTCGCTACAATGCCGCTTTCGTTGGTGCCGACAAGGAATAGGTCCGGATCAACTTTCAGTTTCCTTTCTATATCCCTGGCCGGGTTATTATGTGACACCACAAGGCCACATTCCGCCCACAGGGAAATAACATCCGTTTGATCGCTCGCATCAAATTCTCGTATCTTCATATCAGTGAATTCAACCCGCAGCTAACTCGCGCATCTGGAGGCCGGCGCAATCAGCTCTTGCTCATCTCCAGCAACAGCTTGTTCAGGCGTGACACATAGCCCGCCGGGTCGTCGAGTTGACCGCCCTCAGCCAGATTGGCCTGGTCGAAACGATATTGGCCAGGTCTGCGAAGCGATCTTCATCCACTTCCTGGTCCAGCATTTGCGCCAGGGGATGCGCGGGGTTGACCTCCAGAATGGGCTTGCTCTGCGGCACTTCCTGACCTGCAGCCTCCATGATGCGCCGCATCTGGGCACCCATGTCGAAATCACCCACCACCAGGCAGGCGGGGGAATCTGTCAGGCGGTTAGTCGCGCGTACTTCGCTAACCTTGTCCTCCAGAACCTTACCCATACGCTCCACCAGTGCTTCCGATTCCTTGGCGATCTTCTCCTGCTCGGCCTTGTCTTCCTCTGAATCACTGGCCAGGTCAAGGGCTCCGCGCGCCACATCCTGGAACTGCTTGCCATCAAACTCCTGCAGGTGATTCATCAGCCAGTCATCGACCCGATCAGACAGCAGCAACACTTCGATGCCTTTCTTGCGGAACACTTCCAGGTGCGGGCTGTTTTTCGCCGTATTAAAGTTCTCCGCCACCACGTAATAGATCTTGTCCTGCTTGTCCTGCATGCGCGATACATAGTCTTCCAGCGACTGATCCTGCTCTTCCTTGTCGGTGTGGGTCGTGGCGAAGCGCAATAATTTGGCGACCTTCTCCTTGTTCGCCATGTCCTCAGCGGGGCCTTCTTTCAATACCTGGCCGAATTCCTTCCAGAACCCGGCATAGTCATCGCCCTCGGCCTTGGCCAGTTTGCCCAGCATATTCAGCACGCGCTTGGTGAGCGCACTGCGCATGGAATCAACAGCGGGGTCCTGCTGCAAAATTTCACGGGAAACGTTCAGGGAAAGGTCATTGGAATCCACCACGCCTTTGACAAAACGCAGATACATGGGCAGGAACTGCTCCGCCTCATCCATAATAAACGTGCGTTGCACATACAGCTTGAGCCCCCGGGACATTTCCCGGTTCCACATATCAAAGGGTGCTTTTTTCGGCAGATACAGCAGGCTGGTGTATTCCAGCTTGCCCTCGACCTTATTGTGACTCCAGGTCAGGGGATCTTCGAAATCATGGGAGACGTGCTTATAAAACTCCTGGTATTCCTCATCGCTGACCTCGGTGCGACTGCGTGTCCACAGGGCCGTCGCCTCATTGACCGCCTCGTACTCGACCTCGGGGTTCTCCGGTGCCTCCTCGCCCTCAGCCAGTGGAGCCGGCGCCTTGACCATCATCACCGGCACTGAGATATGGTCGGAGTACTTCTTGATCACGCTGCGCACGCGCCAGTCATCGGCGAATTCTTCACAGTCCTTCTTCAGGAACAGGGTGACACTGGTACCCCGTGACTCCTTGCTCTTGCCCTCGATAGAAAATTCGGCCTCTCCGTGGGATTCCCACAGAACGCCGTCATCGGCGGACTCGCCCGCCTTGCGTGTATGCACTTCGACCCGGTCAGCCACTATAAAAGATGAGTAAAAACCCACACCAAACTGACCGATCAACTGCGAATCTTTCTGCTCATCGCCGCTCAGGGTTTCCAGGAAAGCCGCGGTGCCCGATTTTGCAATCGTGCCGAGATGCTCGATCACCTCACCGCGGTTCATACCAATACCGTTATCACTGATGGTGATGGTGTTGGCTTCCTTATCCACATCCACCTGAATCTGGTAATCACCCTGCCCTTCGAGCAGGCCATCGTCAGCCAGGGAAGCAAAACGCAGCTTGTCGATGGCATCACTGGCGTTGGAAATCAACTCGCGCAGGAAAATTTCCTTGTTGCAGTACAGGGAGTGAATCATCAGGTGCAGCAGTTGCTTGGCTTCGGTCTGGAAGCCCATTGTTTCTTTGCTTACATCAGCAGTCATATTAGCCTCGGTTGTTAACGTATTGATTTAAAGAGTTAAATTCTGAAGGTACATATGGGGTCGTGGAGGGTGATTTTCAAGAGTTGAGGCGGCATATTAATTGAATCGACTGCTTCTACTACACTCAGCACCTGGCTATGAAAGTTTTTGCAAGGGTGCTCTAAGCCCTTTTGGTATGGCTCGAAACAGGATTACAGCCGGACTGCAGTACGGCATGACCGGAGTTGGATGTGCTTGTAGCGGTCCCAGCCAGGGGGTACTTTATGGTTGCAGATCGGCTATCAGTGCACCGCGTCAGAACAGACCGGCTACCAACACACTCCATGGCAACAACTCAAACTCGGTTTCAAATACCCTCTACCAGAAATCAAAAAAGGCCCATCAACCGATGAGCCTTTTCGATCTACAGAAGGAAAAGATTACCAGCCAGTAATCTCCGCCAGACCCGTGCCGATATCCGCCAGACTGCGAACCGTTTTCACGCCGGCGTCTTCCAGCGCCGCGAACTTCTCGTCAGCAGTACCCTTGCCGCCAGAGATAATCGCGCCCGCGTGGCCCATACGTTTGCCAACCGGTGCGGTAACACCCGCGATGTAAGATACGACAGGCTTGCTCACGTTGGCCTTGATATAGGCCGCCGCTTCTTCCTCAGCCGTGCCACCGATCTCACCGATCATAACGATCGCTTCCGTAGCAGGATCTTTTTCGAACAGCTCCAGAATGTCGATAAAGTTGGAACCCGGAATCGGGTCGCCGCCTATGCCAACGCAGGTGGACTGACCAAAACCCGCATCAGTCGTCTGCTTGACCGCTTCATAAGTCAGCGGACCGGAGCGCGATATAATGCACACCTTGCCAGGCAGGTGAAGATGGCCAGGCATGATCCCGATCTTGCACGCGCCGGGAGTGAACCATGAAGTCCCCCCTGGCTGGGGCGTGTGAGGCCATGGATGGCCGAGCCCGAGCGCACATGGATGTGCTTG
>PVMS01048233.1_pt1 | contig 15221 bp, 14 predicted proteins | sample 1853461 | NCBI WGS metagenome assembly PVMS01 (sample SAMN08582032, study PRJNA380276) | Marine sediment metagenome, whole genome shotgun sequencing project. | isolation source: ocean sediment barecode stripped | collected 2017 | reverse complement strand
TTGAAATGACGAAGCCACTCCGCCAACCCGTCTGCCATGCAAGCTCGCCCGCCAGCCAAGCCCACCCGGCATTCGCCCGAGGCGAAGCCCATGGCGGACGGGCAAGGCGAGGCGGCCTGGGGCACGAGCGGGCAGGTATCGTTACACGGGGAAGGAAACCCCGTGAACACGTACAAAAAGTGAATAGGGGCGTGAACAACCATGAAGATATTTATTGCCGGAGGATCCGGTTTTGTCGGCACCCATCTGGTTCATGATCTTTTAAATAGAGGGTACCGTGTTATTGCGGTGGGGACATCTTCAGCCCATAAAAATCCCCCGAATGGAAATTTTCGTTACATCTCAGCGGATACGACTTTAAAAGGGCCATGGCAGGATGCCCTTGAAGATGTTGATGCAATCATCAACCTGGCAGGGAGAAATATTTTCAAACTGTGGAGTGATGCGTATAAAAATCAAATATATAACAGCCGCATTTTAACCACCCGAAACCTGGTTGAAGCCGTGCCCGAAAGGAAAGGGATTATATTTTGCAGTACATCCGGTGCAGGATATTACGGAAACCGGGCCGATGAGGTGTTGAAGGAGGATGCTTCACCCGGAAATGATTTTTTGGCCAAAGTCTGCATCGATTGGGAAAAGGAGGCTTTTCTGGCCGAAAAAAAGAAGGTCAGAGTTGCTGCAATGCGTTTTGGCGTGGTTCTGGATAAAAACGGCGGGGCACTTGCCAAGATGATCCCGGCGTTTAAATCTTTTGCAGGCGGTCCTCTGGGAAGCGGTCTCCAGTGGTTTCCATGGATTCATATGGGAGATCTTATTTCAGCGATTAATTTTATTCTTGAAAACAGCGAGATAAAAGGTCCTGTCAACTTTTGCGCTCCGAATCCAATCAGAAACCGTGATTTTGGCAAAGCCCTCGGCAATGTTCTGAAGCGGCCGTCTTTTATGAAAGTGCCTTCGTTTATGATTCGTCTTGTTATGGGTGAAATGGGGACATTGCTGATGAACAGCCAAAAGGTGATTCCCCATAAGCTTTTGAGTCATGGTTTTAAGTTTCAGCATCCTGACATCGATCAAGCGCTGGGGGACATTTTTCAAAAGAGGTAATATTATGAGCCCGAAATAGAAAAAAAAGAACAAAGATTTCGGTCAAAGGTCGTAAAATGTTTCATCCCTTAACGGCTCCCTGCGTTTTGCTTTGATGCCCCTACCTTTTTTGCCCGTCAGAGAAAAAGGGTCTTCCGTTTCCAGAATATCACCCATTTCAGCCTCCACCTGTTCGGGATCCTCTCCTTGTTCCATCCGACTCAGTGCCTCATCCATGCCGTCTCCGAGTTTGATGCCGGTCATATGGGAAAGTTTGCGCATGAGATTGGCGGCCTGTTTTGGATCATCCTCATTGATTTTATCCGCTTCACTGGCCAGCATCTGCATGGCGTTTTCCATTTTACTGCTATCGAATGGAAGATCATCCATATCACCGTCTTCCTTTGCTCGTCCAGTAAACGCCACCACAGAAATCTGTTTTTCAAGAGTTTTTGTTTTACATTTTGGGCACTTGGGCTTTTTTGTCGTATTGACGGTATTGGAAAAAAAGTTAAAAATCGTATTGCAGTCTTTACAATAAAATTCATAAATTGGCATGGCATCACCTCTTTTATTATTTTTTCTGCTGTTTTTTCTGTATTTTTGCCCATGTATCACGAAGTGTGACCGTACGGTTGAATACAAGGGGTTTACCAGAAGATTCCACAGAATCAACACAGAAATAACCAAGCCTTTCAAACTGGTATATGCTACCCGGCTTTGCAGCCGCCAGGCTGGGTTCGACAAAAGAAGACAGGATCTCCAGAGAGTTTGGATTTAAATGTGTTTTAAAATCGACATTCTTATCATCATCCGGATTTTCTTTCAAAAACAGATGATCGTACAGGCGTACTTCTGCTTTGATGGCGTTAGCCGCCGAAACCCAGTGTAAAGTGGCTTTCACCTTCCGTCCATCCGGGGATGAACCGCTACGTGTGGCCGGGTCATAGGTACAGTGAAGTTCAATTACTTGGCCGGTTTCTTCATCTTTAACAACGTCTACACAGGTGATAAAATACGCGTAACGCAATCGCACTTCACGACCGGGAGCCAGACGGAAGAACTTTTTCGGCGGGTCCTCCATGAAGTCGTCTTGTTCGATATAGAGTACGCGCGAAAAAGGAACTTTGCGTGTTCCCATGGTCGAATCCCCCGGATTATTCTGGGCATCAAGTTCTTCAACCTGGCCTTCCGGATAGTTGTCGATGACCACCCTTAAGGGGCGCAGAACCCCCATGACCCGTGGCGCCTGTTTGTTCAGGTCTTCTCTGATACCGAACTCAAGCAGTGCAATGTCAACCGTACTGTCCCGCCGGGCCACGCCGATGCGTTCACAAAAGTTTCGGATCGATTCCGGCGTATAGCCGCGTCTCCTTAGACCGCTTATGGTCGGCATTCGAGGATCGTCCCATCCTGAAACATATTCCTCGTCGACCAATTCCACAAGTTTGCGCTTACTCAAAACGGTATAGCCGAGATTAAGGCGTGCGAACTCGATTTGCTGGGGATGACGATTCACATTCAGTTCGTCGAGTATCCAGTCGTATAATTGACGATTATTTTCAAATTCCAGTGTGCAAAGAGAATGGGTAATCCCTTCTATAGAGTCTGAAAGACAATGTGCAAAATCGTACATGGGATAAATACACCACGTGTCTCCGGTTCTGTGATGCGGGACCCGTCGAATCCGGTAGAGCGTCGGATCACGCATCACCACGTTTGGGGAGGCCATGTCGATTTTAGCGCGAAGTACATGGGCACCGTCCTCGAATTCTCCGGCTCGCATTTGTTGGAACAGGTCCAGATTTTCTTCCACTGACCGTGTGCGATAAGGACTGTCTTTCCCGGGCATGGTTAGCGTGCCTCGATTTTCCCTGATCTCATCAGCGCTCAAGCTGCAGACATAAGCCTTACCGTCTTTGACCAACTGTACCGCATATGCATACAGTTGTTCAAAGTAGTCAGATGCATAGAAAAGCCGATCATCCCAATTGAATCCAAGCCACTGAACGTCTTCTTTTATGGATTCCACATATTCGACTTCTTCTTTGGTGGGGTTGGTATCATCGAATCGCAAATTACAAATACCACCCTCATTTTCTTCGGCAATGCCGAAATTGAGACAGATTGATTTAGCGTGTCCGATGTGAAGATAACCGTTCGGTTCCGGCGGAAAACGGGTGACAATACGGCCGTCGTTTTTATTATTATTTAGATCTTCGGCGATAATATTCCGGATAAAATTAGAAGCAGGAGTGGACTCGGGTTTGGTCATATCAAAAGTTCCATTTGTTCCTTATTTTTTTGGTTTATTTGTAGATTTAGAGTTTATCGAAAAGCGCCGTGGTTTTGCGAAGGCGGTCCACCACACGACGTTGACCGATGGTGATCAAAATATCAAAAAGCCCCGGGCCGGCGAGCTGTCCGGTGACAACGGTTCGAATGCCGTTGATCAACACGCCGGGTTTGATGTCGAGGGTTTCCGCCATATCACGAATAACATTCTCGGCTTCAGGGGCTGTAAACTCTTTTAAACCCTCCAGATGATCGGCCATCATCGGAAGCCATTTTTTAAGCTGAGGATGCTTGACAATATTTTTTTTCAAAGCTCTGTTTTCGATAGGGAAATCATCTGAAAAATAGGCCCTGCCTCGATCGACAAAATCGGTTGTAACATGAAAACGGCTCCGAATCAGTTCGAGGGTTTCCAGAAACCACTGGCGTTTGGCGTTTTCATACTCGGGGTCCCAAATTCCCGCCTTCTCCAGTTCAGCACGAACATAAGGCTCGATCTCTTCAACTGGTAACTCCCTCAGATAATGGGCGTTGATACTGATCGCCTTTGGGTCGGTAAAATATTTGGGATCATCCTTTTTGACGTTAAAGATGGAATTGGCACGACTGATTCCCTGCAGGGAAAATGCTTCGATCAGCTCCTCCTTGGAGAAGATTTCTCTCGATTCGGGCGTTGCCCACCCAAGAAGGACCAGAAAATTTACAAATGCCCATGGCAAAAAACCATGTTCTTTATAAAAGTGGACCGCAACCAGTTCACCATGCTTGCGTTTTGAAATCTTGGCTTTTTTAGGATCGAGCGTGAGTGACATATGGGCAAACTGTGGTACCGGCGCTCCCAGTGCCTGGTAGATCAAGATTTGCCGGTGTGTATTTGACAATCCGTCCTGGCCGCGAATGATATGGGTAATCCGGTCACGGATATCATCAACCGCATTTGAAAGGAGATACAGCGGCTGACCGTTGGAACGGACGATAACAAAATCCTCAATATCCTTATATTTATTTTCAATGGTTCCATAGACTATGTCTTCAAAATAGACAGCGCCTTCGCCTTGCGGAACCTTCATTCGAATGATGTAGGGAACTCCGTCGGCTTCTTTTTCAGCGACCTCTTCCGGTGTTAAATGGCGGCAGGTGCCGTCATATTTTAAATCTTTTTTCTGTCTCAACGCTTCCTGCCGTTTGTGCTTGAGTTCCTCTATTGTGCAAAAGCACTTGTAGGCATGCCCCGATTTGAGGAGTTTACGGGCCGCAGTCAGATGCTCCTCAATGAATTGTGTCTGGAAATAGGGATCTTCATCCCAGGTGATCCCGAGCCATTTCAAACCTTCAATAATTCCCCGAATAGAATCTTCGGTCGACCTCTCCGCATCCGTATCCTCGATTCTCAGGATCAGTTTGCCACCGGTCTTCTGGGCAAAGAGCCAGTTAAAAATCGCTGTGCGGGCACCGCCGATATGAAGGTAACCGGTGGGGCTGGGCGCAAAGCGTACGATTACTTCTTGCTTCATATTATTTTACCTTTTCTTGGGAAACCTCAACAATTTTATTTCTTAACAATGTCGGGTTCAAGTTTTTTTGCCAGATCGAATGCTGTATTTAACGCATTGTTTATTTTGAATAATTGTACCTTAAAGGTTTTTAGGGATGCGGGTGTTGCCTTGATGGTATCTTCACTCGCAAGAAGTTTCTGAAGCTGTTTGGTTTTATCGGACAAACCGTCCAACTTTTCGGCAAAAACTTCTATTTCTTCGGCCCACCTTCTTCGTTTGTCATCGGGAAAGGTGATTTGCTTATGGCCGAGTCCCTCCTCTAAAGAACCAATGTTGTAATCATCAGGGTTTGCAATTATTTCATACATTTTAAGCTCCTTTTGGTAGAATAAATCAAATGAATTTGATATACTATAACTTTCTACACTTTAAAATTAAGAAGGTCCATAAAATTTTTTAGCTTTGAGAAATCTTTTGTCTTTTTTTCGGGAAATCGGCCGGTTTACCACTTTTCGTTGATGGGAAAATCATAATGTGCGATTTAATATTGCTCTAACAAGGAAACGATCATGACCAAAGAAATAGAATGTTTGTGTATGGAATGTGGGATATCGAATTGTCTTCTTGAGGATGACATTACTTTGGAGGATCCATCTGCCGTGGATTCGAAAATTATAGACAGCCTGTTGGTCTGTGAACAATGTGGCGGCCGGCTGATGCTGGTGGGCAAAGCAGAAGACGAACCTTTTTATCGCCTTAAATAATGCAAGGGAGGGGAACTTTCTTCTTTAAACTGATCCGGGCTTCAAGCGGTGCGACCTTCATCACCTAAATGATTGTGAGCCTCGTTTTTGTGTAAAGATAAATTAATGCCGGTCAGATTAATACTTCCTTAAATGGTTGCAATACTAAAAAAGCCAATTGAAAAGTGATTTTATCCGCAAATCAGCCTTATTTTTTTCCGTTTCCAGGTTTTTTTTACAAGGCATATCTTTCGGATATTTTTGTAATTTTGGATAACGTTCAATTTCCTCGAGGTACCACCTGGATCACCCGCAATCGATTCAAAAATGATCAGGGAAGCCTGTGGATGACCGTTCCGGTAAAAAAGAAGGGCTTGGGACTTCAAAAAATCGACGCTGTCAGGATATGCCATGACAGTCGCTGGCCCCAAAAACATTTGGAAAGCTTGAAAAATGCCTATTCAAGAACGCCGTATTTTACGGTACACATCGACTTCCTTGAAGCGCTTTTGTCGACAAAATTCGAAAAACTCATCGATTTAAACCTTAACGTTATCCGTTATCTGATGCAGCAACTCAAGATTGAGACAAAGGTCATCTTATTGTCCGAGCTCGGGATTCATTCAACGGGGGAAAAACTCCTCATAGAGATCTGTGGGAAAATGGGGGCATCCCGGTTTTTAACTCAGAGTGCTGCTCAAAAATACCTTGATGCAGATAGATTTGCGGATGTGGGGATTCGGTTGACCAAATTTAAACAACCGTTATTGATTTATCCTCAACTCTGGGGGAGTTTTATCCCCAATCTCTCTGCACTCGACCTTATTTTTAATTGCGGCCCAAAAGGGCACGATATTATGATTGGAGGTTGATCCGGATCTTTTATGAAGACGAGATCCAAACCGAAAACTTCGCCTGAAAAACTGCTTTTTGTTTCCGCGCCTAGGCCTCTTTACAGCCGGCCCTCCATCCAAATCGGAACGCTGAAAGCTTTTCTAAGAAAAAAGTTTCCGGGTTTGAACACAGCCTGATTAAAAGAACCGAACTATGTCGAAATTTCAGGTTTGGAAACGTCGGCAAAATATGCTATTTGAACACAAGAATGCACATTCTGCATCTTAACTATATATTGAATGCATCACGACGGGAAAAAAGAACACAAAAAGGAGATATGAATGAGTTTGCTAGGAAAGATAATCGGTGGGACAATCGGATTTGCCATGGCCGGGCCCCTGGGTGCCATTGCAGGCGCAGCGTTGGGCCACGCGTTTGATACCGGCGGTCAAACCTATACCACCACCCAAAGGGCCCGTCTTTCATCCGGGGAAGAGGCACAGTTTACCTTCTTTGTCGCAGCGTTTTCTATGCTTGCAAAACTCGCCAAAGCAGATGGCCGGGTATCAAAGGAAGAGGTAAATGCTGTCGAACATTTCATGGTATACGATTTGAACCTGAACCCTGAAAGTAGAAGACTTGCGACGAACATCTTTCATGCAGCCATTGAGTCCCAGGACAATTTTACCGATTTTGCGACCCAGTTTTACAGCCAGTTCCGGACACAGCACCAGATGCTCGATCTTATGATCGATATTTTACTCAGAGTGTCCGTGGCCGACGGCGCACTGAGTACCAGCGAAGAGAATCTGATCCTATCCGCTGTAAGGATATTCAATTTCAGCGATGCAAAATACAGGAAACTAAAGTCGAAGTATATCCGGGATGTAGATAAATATTATGCCACCCTTGGATGCAATAGAAAAGATTCAAACGATCATATCAAGAGACAGTATCGAAGACTCGTATCTGATTATCATCCGGATAAGATCGCCTCAAAGGGTCTGCCTGAAGAGTTTACAAAATTCGCCAACAACAAATTCCGGGAAATCCAGGAAGCCTATGATGTTATAAAAAAAGAAAGAGGGATTCGGTAATTTAGCTAGTGTCCATCCAGAAACGGTCTTTTTGCCCGATCTCTGCGTTATGCTCAAAATTTTATTCTCGGAATATCAACTATATGCACCCCAAGGGCATTTCCTGCGGGGCACCTGCGATAAAATTTTTTGCATGCCTTGATCTCGAACAAAAATCCTCGTTTCTGGACGGACACTATATAGGGATTCATTCCGTAACGAAAATGGCTTCTATGCACTTCACGTTTCATTAGTTTGAAAATTATTTTTGCCACAAAATTCACAAATGGTATGACTCAGCATCCGATACAAAAAGAAGGATACAGTTCAGGCTACCCAAAAAAAAACAGGTGCTTGTCCTGCGGCACCCGTGAGAATCTTGGCCGACGAAAATATTGTTCAATCGACTGCCGTCAAAAACTCAGATACGCACTCGATGTAAGAACCGGCTTGCTTAAGGCATTGAATGCCCGCTATGCAACGTTTTATTTTACCGATACGTTAATCGTTATGGATGTTCTTCCATATGATGCCAAAGAAATCTTCAGCTTTATTTTCCCGCGTTCTTCAGATAAAAAACCCGCTGAAGATTACAGCAATATGTCTGATAAGCTCGGGAATGAGTGGTGGGCAGAGAAAAAAAAGACCAATCGAGACTATCTCGCCACGCGGTATCTGCTTGAAAAGGCCAAAAGCAAAAAAACATTGTCCGGTCTCGTTATACCCAAGGAGATAAAGCTCCCGATTATAAAAGAATCAACATTGACATGTCTGAAGCTTGGAAAATCTGCGTTGAATTCTCCTGAACTGGAAAAAATCATAAAAAGTGCTTACCGGCTTCAGGCAAAGAAACACCATCCGGATATAGGCGGAGATACAGATGCATTCAGAAAGATTCACCAGGCATACCTGGAGCTTATCAATTGGGCCGAAAATCCTTCATACCGGAGGTGTTGCGGATTTCCGGACAAATGGTTTTACGACGGCCATAAAAATAAGTGGCTACAGCCAAAACCATACCTGAAAATTTAAGATATAAAGGCGACTCTATTACTTGTAGCGTTCAGTGATAATGCGTTCAACCTCCTCTTCAGTCGGCATGGTGTCAATATATCCGGCCAAACATTGATTTCGGAGCCACCGGAAAAGGGACACCGTCTCATTTACCTCGATCAGCTCGGGAATGACATCCTCCTCCTGGGACAGGATATGTCTTCTATACTGGCCCAGCATACCCACCACGTCGTGAAACGTCGCCGGTTCTCGTTTAACGCCCTTCTTAAAGGACTTGCCTTTGCTTGGAAAAATCTTTTCCGGCTCCGGATTGGCCGAAATGTCGAGCTTTTGAAACGGCCTTCGAACCTGAATCTGCCAGTTTCTGGCCTCGTTCATCATTCTTGAGACCAATGGACCCGCCCAGTCGTGGCTCTGTTGACCCTGGGAGCAGTAAGAGAAGAATTCTACCACCGACGGCCCGCAATAGGCGATGGCCTCTTTTAATATTTTGATGGCATAAAAGGGATTGTCGGTGGTTAGTTTGGCGGAATAGACATGTGAAATCGCCGTGGCCTGGGCAACGATACGACGATGCAGGGTCCGCTTTCCTGCAAATTTTTCCCCAATGGGTGAGGTCGATCGATCACAGCCAAAGCGTGTGGCTCCGGATTTCTGTGCGCCGGTGTTCATATACCCTTCATTGTTGTATATTACCCAGGTAATGTCGAAATTTTCGCCCAGAGCATAATTGAAGGGACCGTTGCCGATGTCGTAGATGGCGCCGTCACCGGCAAACACAATGATCTTGGTCAGGACATCGTTGAAACCGTTGGCATAGGACTGGTCCAGGGCGAATTTGGCACCGAGGGCCGCGGCTGAAGCGGTGCCGAAACCATAATGACCGGACTGGTAAATTCGCGTATTAAACGGATTGACCAGTTCTGAAACCTGGTTGCAGCCGGTGGCGTTGATATTATAGATGGTAAATCCGCGATCGATCATGTGCTCGATGGCCCGCCTGTTTTTATCCGAAAGGACCTTAAGCCCCTGGTAAAAAGTTTCGATCCCTTTGGGACTGTTGCGCAGACTTTCCAGGGCATAGAATGTCAAAAGGTTAATGGTCCCTTCTCCGCAGCCGGGGCAAAGGGTGTGTTTGCCAGGATACATCTTGGAATAGACAAAAAGCACCTGGTAATTGAGGGGCATTCGGTCCACATACTGGGCAGCATCATACGTATTGTCCAGATCATGATATTTTTCGGGAAGAAGATCCTCCGGGTTCAAACGAGCTTTGTCAACCATCTTGAAAGCGTCCACCGGACAGACCTGAGCACAGATCCCGCAGCCTTTGCATCGATCGACAACCGCGTTTATATTCATGGCAAACCGTTTCCAGGGAATTCCCTTGGGCGGTTTCTTGAAGACTTTGAAATAAGCGGCCGCATTCTTGGGGACCGTTTTGTCGGTAATTGTCGCGTGAATAGCTGAATCCGGACACGATACAGCGCACATGCCGCAAGCGATGCACTTGGCTGCATCCCAGATCGGCAGCTGGGCGCCCATGAAGCTCACATCCTTGTATTGGCTGGTTCCGGACGGTACCACGGGGATAAAATGATCCCAAGCAACCTTTTTCCCCTCCATGATCGGCTCAACCATTTCTTGATAAAAAGTTTCTTGGAAATTATCCATCAGGTTCACCGGTTTGATGGTTCCCAATTCATCTTTTTCCGTCATTTTAACAGGAAGACCGGAAGCTCGGTATTCCTGTCCAAAATTTTCCGGCTCAATTGCCGCCGATGGAATCTGACTTTCGGATACCTCGGCAAAGTCACAGATTCCCTCTATCGGGTCGGTTGAGGCCTTCTGGAAGCCTTCCTTTAAAAGGGCGATGTTGGAATCGACAATTTCAAATCCTTTTTTGGCTCCCAATTTTTCTTCCAGGATGCTTTTAAACCGCGCCTCAAAAGCATCGGGAGTAAATATCCCCGTTTCATTATTGATTAAGCCCAGCATCATGGCCCCGGGCAGGTTGCGTTGGAGATGTTTTAGAGCCGCCTGAGTGGCGTCCACCGAGATCACTTTGATGTTTTTATCTGCAATTCGCTGACGCATTTCTGTAGGGAACGACGCCAGAATTTCATCTTTGGTTCTGGGGCTGTTGACGACCAGCAGTCCATTCTGATTCATTCGACCGACATATTCTCGTAAAATCTCACCGGATAAAAACTTTTCGTTGAAAAAGGCCAGAACGTCGTGTTCGGTCAACTCCGAGGAATTTCGAATCGGAACGGAACTAATTCGTAGATTCATAAAAACCGGGGCCCCCTTTCTGGCCGCACCGTAACGGGCGCCGGACTGGATGTATCGCCTTCCGTTGCAGCCATCTTCGGCATAAATCACCGCTGCGGTTTCCAAGGCGGTCTTAACACCTTCGGCGCCAATACCGATGAAGGTTAGGCCCAGCTCCCGGTCTTTGTAGTTCGGAAGTTGTGCGGGTTTCAGGGTGTAGGGGCCTTCAACTCCTGAGAAAAAGTCCCGGATAAAATTGTCCCGCTTTTTCTCTAAACAGGCCTGCATGTTCTCAATGACCGCGGCGGCATCATACTTGTTGAAATCTTTGCTGCCCAGGCCATAAACCCCGTGAAGAAGGGTCGGCATATAGTCACGACCGTAGATTTGGTGTTCATCCCTGCCTTCGTGATAGGCTCTCTGAGACAGCTGCAGCGCCGCCTGTAAATCCGCCAGAAGGAGTTGGTTGTGCGCCATGCCGGTCCGTTCCAGTACGGTGATGACCTTGGCGTTTCGAACGCCGAACGCAATCTCTTCGTAACAAGGCGGATTGAAAAGCACCGGCCGAACAACCCCTACCTTTAAGCCTTCCACGTCTCGGTAATAATCAACAACGTCCTTGATTACGCCGGCTGCCGAGCCGAGAATCACCACTACCATTTCAGCATCTTCGGTACGGTAGCATTCCACAACCTGATGGTTGGTGTTCAAAATCTGGTTCATCACGTCCATGGAGGCGATAATCCCGCGTTTGATAAAACGGTAGGCAAAATCCTGGGCAATCTGGCCTTCCATGGTTAGATCGGTGTCGGTAAAGGTCCCGGTGAGGTAGCGCTGCTCGAAATCGGGCTGATAGAGGCGATTGGGGGGGCCGACGTAATACTTCAAAAATTCGTCTGAAAGCAGTTCTATGTTTTCCAAGGCATGGGATTTAATAAACCCGTCACCAATAACCATGAACGGCAGCATTACCTGCCTCAGTTCGGCGGTTTTGAAAGCAATAGGCATCAGATCGTGAAATTCCTGATTGTCTTTGGCAACCAGCTGCGCCCATCCGGTATTGCGTACACCATAGAAATCGTTGTGGCCGCAGTGAATGCTTAAAGATCCCTTGTTCACCTCACGGGCCATAACAGTCATGATTACCGGGAGACGTTTTCCTGCTACTGAAAAGAGGTTCTTGGTTTTCAATACCAGTCCCTGGGAAGAGGTGTTGTCGACATAGCGGCCACCCTGGCACGCCATGGCTTCCACCGCGGCAATGGCCGAAAGCTCGTCACTGGGCTGAAAATACATCAGTTCGGTTCCGAACAGATTCTTCTGCCCCTGTGCGGATGCGTTGGCAAAATCCTCAGCAATAGGTGTAGACGGCGTGATGGGATAGCCGCAGAGGCCGTCAACCAAACGGGTGAGAATCGAAAGGGCCGCGTGGTTGCCGTCATAGATGGCCTCTTTACGCGTCCGGTATTCACTCAATTTTTTCTCATTAATGGCCGAAAGGTCGAACTCAAAGAGTTTTTTGGCGTCGAATCGTTCCCACTCTTTATTCCAGTCCAGCTTGAGACTTTTCCATTTTCCTCTTTTTCTCTGGTAGGGAAGTGCTCCCATTAGGGTATCAATGTTTATTTTTGGTGCCATCGATCGTATCTCCTTGTGAAATATTTGCAACAGAACAAACTTAGATGATCAGAATGAATTTAACATACTTACATTGTTGGATTATATGGCCGCTAAGGAAGGGTAGAATTCCTTTCAGGGCAAACAACAAACGCGAGGGCCTTCCTTGTGAGAAAGTCTTCCGGCATTAACTTTGATAAAGATAATGAAGACTTGAAACTATGACAAAATAAAACATATGTCAACACCTATTGCCAAATGGTCGTCAAATGTTAAGCGAATTCAACAGGTTCATTTTCTCTTTTTTTGTAGACATGATATCGCTCATCCTATGGCAAATGAAAGCGATGCAGAGCAGATGCTGATTTATTTCCAATTCGGGCTTTGACCTCACCCATGTTTTCATCATTATTCCTTGCGTATAACGGCATTGATGAGCAGTGTCGATAAATACCTTTATCTTTCTGCAAGCGATACCTTTTAAAAATGGCACAGCTTTAGATATCTGCTCAATTATTTTGTTGGGCGATAGCTCGTCAATTTTTTTTGATTTCAACAGTTAAAGATACTTTTGGAACCAGTCTGTTGCCAAGTCCGCGGCTTTTGACATCCACGGGTCTTTGTACGGCACAAAATGAGTTATCGGCAAAACGGATAACGCTTTAGGCTCGCGAGCTTTCTCGTAAGTTTCCTTGATTGCATTGCTGGGAATCAGATTGTCATTTTCACCAGGTATTAACAGAAGAGCCGTCGGTGCCATTAAGTGGATCAAGCTCACTGGATCGAACTCGCGAAGTTTTTCCAAAGACTCTAGAGTTACCTTGTTTTGCCAATTGGGCGCAAATTTTCGGAATTTCATATACCACTCATAAGCGTCCTTATCGGGAAAAACGCACGGCTCTCCTTCGGGAGCCACCACCTTTATATAGTTTACGCTCCCGGTCTTGTAACGCTGAAAGCGATCCTGGATCAACATTTCTCCTACACGGTCCCAGGTCTCCGGGTCCTTCGCCCGACGAGACTCCGGGTTCAGGGCTGACGGGACCTGCGCAACAACAGCCTTAACGCGCTTGTCGTGCGTACCCACATATAGACCAAGGCCTCCACTATAAGATGTTCCCCAAACTCCAATGCGTTGAGGATCCACTTCGGGCCGGTCGGAAAGCCAGGTGATGCCGTTGCGATAGTCCTCCACCATTTCTAAGGCGAAAATCTGGTTCCGCGGTTCGCCTTCGCTCTCGCCCCAAAAGCGGTAGTCGAAAACCAATGTCACAAAACCTGCTGAAGCGAACCTTTCGGCGAAACCTGCGAGCCCCATTTCTTTTACACCTGCAAAACCATGGGCCATGACAATCCCCGGCGCTGTTTCCGTTTCGGCCAAGCTGTCTGGCACGTAGAGCCAGCCACGGCATAGCAGTCCTTTACTTGAGAATTCGATGTTCTGACGCATTTTTACAATCCTTTCGCTTGGTGCATGCAATGCTTGGTTTAGAATTGAATTTCTTGGTTAAGTCGATCTAATTAGTGTCCCTCCACAATTGTAAAATGGACAATAGTTAGCATTGGGCGAGTCGCCAGACCCTTGGATACAATGATGTTCGTCATTGACGCATTTTCGACGATGGCCTCTTTAGCAAATTCATCGATTTCTTTTTTTGAAAAAAGATTTTCGCCTTCAAGAATAGCTGCAAATGTATTTCGTTCTTTCATTTTACTTTCCTTGCAGGGTGTTTTTTTGTAGAGAGGGCCGAACGCTTGCCTCACGTGCCACAAAATGATTTGCTGCTTTTCAAGCAAAACATTTTGTAGTCACTGTGCAGACGCTTGTTCATCAATGTGTCACACCGTAAACTGACAGTGTGGCCGCGAGAGAACAGCAAATTGTTGTCAATCCTTGGGATAGAGTACAACAACTATTTGATCAACTCGATTTCTCCCGGCTTCCAGGTCTTGTCGAACCAGGGATCAAGCGGACCATAGAGTCGAAGGATAGGAAACCAGGACTTATTTGGTACAGTTTCGATCCAGTTTTGTTTTTTACCGCGCGGGGCCTTGGGTCCAAAATAGAGATCAACTGATCCATCGGCATTTTCTACCATGCTACCACTTTTGCTGTTCTTACTTGGAAACGGGTTGGACGTCTGTAGTTCAGATCTTGTTTGAGGGTCATAAACAACAACGGACCAGAAATCTTTGGCCGGGACGTTAGCTGGGATGTTCAGCTTGTAAGTTTTAGCACCATCAAAAATATTTCCTTCGCTGTCCTGGGTAGTGATGGCATACTGTGATCCCAAGCCCACCATTTTCATAACCATGGCAGGGGTATTGACCGTCGCAGCATAGAAAAACAAGGTACGAGCATCCAAATATCGACCACCTTGGCCACCGTCTTTCAGCCATTCATGACTGCCACCGATAAAGCCTTCTTTCCAGTAACTGTTTTTATAAAAATATGCCTCTTTATAGGGGGTTCGAAAGACAATTGCCCGCGCAGTAGCATTACCGACAGCCACAGCCTCAGTCAGCGTCTTTTTAAGTTGCGGGTTCGGATCGAACTTTTTGCCTTTTTGCAGACCGATGCTCGCAAATAACCCGCGCAATTCCAGATCGATGAAATCCAACGGTTCTTTGTCAAGCACATGTGCGATTTCTTCATAGAAGGTGAAGTCGTTTGCGTGAATGGTGTTATACGCTACCTTCGAACCGGATGAAATAACCATTTTGGGAGGATTGGCTTTCTCTGACAAAGGATAGATCTTAACTTGTTCCGAGAACATCTTGGCTGC
>PVMS01016137.1_pt1 | contig 15221 bp, 13 predicted proteins | sample 1853461 | NCBI WGS metagenome assembly PVMS01 (sample SAMN08582032, study PRJNA380276) | Marine sediment metagenome, whole genome shotgun sequencing project. | isolation source: ocean sediment barecode stripped | collected 2017 | reverse complement strand
TGATATTTTTTTATTGCTTTCAGGACTTGTCTGCCTATCCTTCCAAATCCATTAATTCCAATTTTTGTTTTCATTTATCCCTCCATACTAATATGTCAAATTGACCATTTGCCACTTTTTTTAACTTAGTGAATCTATTCCATTGTCAATGGCCCAGTTCGCTCCCGGAATAAATCAATTATCACCCTTGTTACTTTATCGGGATCATGTCTCCAAGGGTGCTCTTCGTCAATTAAATCGTTTTTGTATACTGCATATTTTTTCCTTAACTCTTCTTCGATATGAACGCCTTCAACCTTGGGATTAAATCTTTGGGGTGGAACATCATTGGCAACAATGATATCAAAAAGATTCGCCCCGACATGATCTTCTATAACTGCAAGGTGGTCACCGCATGTAAATCCTTCCGTTTCCCCCTCCTGTGTAGCAACATTGCAAATAAATATCTTTAATCCCTGGCTTGCCCGGATTGCCGCGGTAATATCTTTGACCAATAGATTTGGCAGGATGCTTGTATACAAACTTCCTGGCCCAATTACAATCAAATCGGCCGACAGAATTGACTGAATGACTTCAGGATAGGCAGCAGGGTTTGCCGGTTCAAGCATCACCTTGTTGATAATTCCCTTTGCTGCGGTTATATTGCTCTCACCTACAATGCGAACCATTTCTTTCGTTACTGGATCGTTTATATCCGCAATCAAATTCACATTTTCCAAAGATGCAGGGAGAACTCTTCCCGAAACAGCCAACACTCTGCCAGATTCCGCGATAGCCTGTTCAAAACTCCCAGTAATTTCTGCCATAGAACTTATAAACAAATTGCCAAATGAATGGCCTTCCAAGCCAGAATCAGAATCTGTAAACCTGTATTGAAAGAGTTGAGCAAGTAAATCTTCGTCATCAGATAAGGCTGCCAAACAATTTCTGACATCACCTGGAGGGAGAATTCCCAATGTTTCCCGTAGCCGCCCGGAAGATCCTCCATCATCAGCAACAGTAACAACAGCGTGAATATTGTGTGAAGCTGTTTTTAAACCTCTTAACAAGGTTGCTAGTCCATGTCCTCCCCCAATTGCTACTATCTTCGGTCCGTGTTTACGGAATTGATATTGTTTTAATCTTCCAACAATTGTGTGTCCAGGTCTCAGATAAGGTCCTATCAGGGACCTGTTTAAGCCGGCAATACCCCAGATTATTATGGCAATCCCCGATACTTCAAAAACCAAAACCCTCGCCAGGCGGGGAAGTGAGCGCAATGACGCCATGGAAACCAGTGGAAACCACCAAGTTTCAGGTACCCGCCTGTAAAGGTCAATGACAAATAATGACAACCCCAAGGCAATGACAGTTGTTCCTATCAGGATAATAAATATCCATCGCTTAACACCCAAGCCGGGTTGAAGCCAGCGTAATAATCCACGTAATCGTTCTGTAATTGAATTCATAAGATCTTTATGATTAATCTAGCGCTAGAATAATAGCAACTGCGCTTGTTTCCGTCAACACCTGTCGATTATTGTTAAGAATCATTGAATTACGTCATTAATAGATTCTGTCTAGCCGGTTATTTAGTATTTCAATTATGCTATACTTTAACTTATGAAATCCACCATTGCCATTGATATCGGTGCATCCCGAATGAGGGCTGCATCGTATACTTTCCAGTCCAGTGACCAGATTTTATACAATCAAATTCCCACCAGGTCCGAGGGCATGCCAATTGAAGATCGCCTTGTCAATTTGATTGAATCGGTAATCTCAGAAGATTACCAGGTAACTGCCATGGCAGCAGCCTGTCCCGGTCCAATGGACCCTATTAATGGAATAATTATCGAGCCGCCCAATATACCTGAATGGAAATACTTTCCTCTTCAGGAGTTCTTGGAGAATTCCTTTAACGTCCCTGTCGCAATTAACAACGATGCCAATCTGGCTGCATATGGTGAATGGTACTTCGGAGCTGGAAAAGGTATTAGCAATTTAATCTATCTCACTATTAGCACAGGAATCGGCGGCGGTATTATTATCGACGACAAACTCCTGATTGGCTCAGCAGGTTTTGCCGGAGAGATCGGGCACACAACACTCCGAGACCAAGGACCTGAATGTTCTTGTGGAAAGTTCGGCCATCTCGAAGCATTTGCATCCGGCCCTTCAATTGTGCGGTGGGTTAAATCAAAACTTGAAGACGAATCTCTAAAGGAGCATTTTCCTGATGGAGACCTGAATGCTAAACTAATATCTGATGCTGCAGAAAATGGCAACGAGCTGGCAATCGCGGCCTATGATCGTGCAGGTAAATATATCGGATTAGCGATTGCTGACCTGCTGCACATTTTTAATCCTGAGCGCGTGATCATCGGCGGCGGGGTATCCCGGGCAGGTGATTTATTATTTGATCCCATTCGACGTTCGGTCAAAGAGTATATAATTTCTGAAGTCTATCTCAATAATATGGAGATAGTTCCCGCAGCACTTGGTGACGATTCGGGTTTGATGGGGGCTTTAGTATTATCCCGAGAATTAGTGTTAGAAAAATAAATTCCCGGCCAGTTATGAATCCTTCAATCGGGGGGGGTAATTTAATATGTCTCTTCAGCATTTTCTGTGGAACGAGCCACTGCCAATTCCAGATTTTGTGACGAAAAACCTTGAATGTTATTCTGAGCCATTCCAATCAATTCTGTTTCAACGAGGAATAACAACATCTGAAGATGCAATCAATTTCCTTTTGCCAAAAGAACAGGACTGGCACACGGCAATTCAACTAAGGCAGATAAACACTGCTTGTCAAATAATTTCAGATGCTGTTGAAAACCAGGATCTCATCACTGTTTATGGTGATTACGATGCTGACGGTATCACTAGTACAGCCCTACTTACACTAACACTTAGGAAAATTGGCGGAAAAGTAATTCCTTATCTTCCTAATCGTTTTTCTTCAGGTTACGGTTTAAACATACAAGCAATCAACGAGCTTCATAATTTAGGTGTCAAGCTACTTATCACAGCTGACAACGGTATACGATCAGACATTGAGATCTCTCACGCCAAATCCTTGGGAATGTCAGTCGTGGTAACTGATCACCACGAACCAGGAAATTACCTTCCTGATGCTGACGCTTTAATTAATCCCAAATTACCAGACGATAATTATCCCAATAAGCAGTTGGCTGGTGTTGGCGTTATCTACAAACTTGTTTGTGCTTTACAAGACCTTTATCCAATAATTAATCCTCATGATTATCTTGATCTAGTCGCGATCGGAACTGTTGCAGACGTGGTGCCCCTCACCGGCGAAAATAGATATTTAGTACGACAAGGTTTAACTGTATTAAACAGACTGCAAAGACAGGGTTTAGTATCGCTTATCGGTGCTGCCAACCTGAATAACCGAAAAATTACGTCTGCAGATATAGGCTTCCAAATCGCTCCCCGTATAAATTCATCCGGCAGATTGGAAGTTGATCGACCAGATATCCCGCTCAAACTATTGTTATCTTCAAAGCCTGCCGAAAGCGGATCCCTCGCACAAGAGCTGGAGATTCACAATACTCGCCGTAAATTACTCAGCCGCGATCTGCAAATTCGTATTGATTCTGAAATTCTTAGGCCCGCACCTACAACTTCACTAATAATATCATTCGATAAAAATAATCATTTAGGCGTCGCAGGGATCGCGGCAGGTTATCTTGCCAGAAAATATTACTCACCCGTAATAGTCGGCCAGATAGGTTGCGAGGAAACCATTGCGTCATGCCGTAGTATTCCGGAATTCAATATGATTAGCGCCCTTGACCAATGCAAGGATATGTTCATCAGATATGGTGGTCATAAAATGGCTGCAGGATTTACCATTCACAATCAAAAATTAACCGGATTGAGGAAACGGTTGGAATCCATAACGATGGACCGCCTTTCCGGATTAGACCTTCATCCGAAATTAGATATTGATGCTGAGATATCATTAAATTCTATAAATATTTCTCTATATAAAGAGTTAGAAAAACTAGAGCCTACAGGCTCTCGTAATAGGCAGGCTCTATTCCTGACCCGAAATCTTAAAGCAAAAAACAAAACCAGGGTAGGCAAAAATCTTGATCACCTGAAACTGACAGTCAGCGATGGCAATAACCATTTTGATGCGATCGGCTTTGGTTTTGGAGAAATAAGCGAAACTATGGCAGAGGAATTCGACTTAGTTTATGCGCTAACCATTAACAATTATCGGGGGAAAAGATCTTTTCAACTACAAATCCATGATCTGAGAAATTCTTAATCTACAAATCTATACTTTATTAGGGCCCAAATTGCTTCAAAGGCATCTGCTATCCCAATTTTTTTTCCCTCTTCGTAATCCCGTGGATTAAATGTGATTGGCACTTCAAAAATGCGGTATTTCCGTTTCAATATCTTTGCAGTAAATTCAGGCTCGAACTCAAATCGCTTCGCATGCAGCGGCATATTTTCAACAACAGATTTCTTGAATACCTTGTATCCTGTTTCCATATCTGTCAGGATGGTGTCATAAAGAATATTCGTAAACAGTGTCAGTAATTTATTTGCGACCATATGCCAGAACATCGCTACCCGACGTGATGCTCCCAAGAATCTGGACCCGTATACAACATCAGCAAGCCCTTCTTGGATTGGTTTCAATAATTCCGGGTAGTCTCTTGGGTCGTACTCTAAATCAGCATCCTGGATCAGGATAACGTCTCCTGTAGCAACATCAAATCCATTCCGGACAGCAGCTCCTTTACCCTGATTCTCGGTATGAATCACGACCCTGAACCCCGGCTTCTTCTGGTAACCTTCAACGATCTCTCTGGTTCCATCAATTGACCCATCGTCAACTAAAATAATTTCGTCTGCCAGGTTTGTTCTTTCGACCCTACTGATAATCTCTTCAAGAGTGTGGATCTCGTTATAAATGGGAATCACCACCGATAGTTTCATGTTTTTCCTTGTGTCTGGTATTGGCAAAGCCATAAAAAGACATGCTATAATTTGATGGATGAGTTTTTTTAATTATAATGTAATTATTGTCACTTACCATTTCATTGGAGTATGCTTATGACTTCCCCCAGAATAAAACCAATCGACCATGGAGCAGAATTTCAGCATACTGGCACAAAACCCTTTGGTCCACCCCCGATCACGCAAATAGAAGACACCGGATTAACAAAACTGTGGCTCCAGGATTTAGCCATAAAAATCCTCTACTTTCGGGGTTACCTGACCGGCTACGAATTAGCTGAAGCCATCGCCCTGCCCTACACAGCAATCGTCGATAAAATTGTTGAAACTTTGAAAAGGGAAAAATTCATAGAAGTAAAGGCTTCTACAATGGGGCTGGGAGAGGGATCTTACCAGTATGGCATCACCCAGGCAGGTATAAAGCGAGCTCGCGAAGCACTAGACAGGAGCCAGTACGCGGATTACGCCCCAGTACCCCTGGAAGATTATAATGATGCAATCCGAAAACAGGGTCTTGGTAAATTAAATGTTTCGCCACGCGCCCTAAGATCTTACCTCTCTGACCTAATACTTTCCGAAGACATCATTAATCGGGTTGGACCTGCCATAAATTCAGGCACACCTGTATTTATCTATGGTCCTCCTGGAAATGGCAAAACAAGCATTGCCCGTGCAATCGGCGCCATGATCCTAAGGGAGAGTATCTATATCCCTTATGCGATATTCATCGAAGGCCAAGTTGTCAAGTTATACGATTCTGTCAATCATGAGATTATCCCGGAAAAAAATGTATCAGAAACTGGAACAGGGCAATTAAAAACAGGTTTGCGCCGGGATCCGCGCTGGATTCGAATCAAAAGACCATTCATTGTGGTCGGTGGCGAACTTACTCTTACCGACCTGGACCTGGTATTTAACCCTGTGACTAAATTCTATGAAGCTCCCTTCCAGCTCAAGGCAGCTGGAGGATTGCTGCTCGTGGATGACTTTGGCAGGCAGCAAGTACGACCAACTGATTTGCTCAACCGCTGGATAATTCCTCTTGAAAATCAGATCGACTTCCTTACACTTCACACCGGCCGAAAAGTCGAAGTCCCCTTTAACGAATTGATCGTATTCTCAACAAATCTACCTCCACGCGATCTGGTTGACGAGGCTTTTCTCCGTAGACTTCGCCATAAGATCAGGGTAGGCGATCCTTCTTTTGATGAATATAAATCCATTTTTAAATCTGTTGCAGCTTCTAAAAACATTCCCTTTAACGAAGATAACCTTGCATATTTAATTAAAAATTGGTATATCAAGCCCAATCGGAATCTTCGCGGATCCCATCCTAGAGAAATTTGCAACCAGATTCTTGATATTTCAAGTTTCCTGGGCTGCAAACCGGAAATGACCAGGGAACTTATAGATCAGGCGGCCGACGCGTTCTTTGTAGACTTATAAATCGCATCCAGTAGTGATTAAATGATTGAATCCCTTCCCAGTCCTGTTATTTTAGCTCACAGGGGTGCAAGTGCCCACGCCCCAGAAAACACTCTGTCAGCATTTAAATTAGCGAGGGATCAGGGAGCAAATGCGATTGAATTGGATGTTCAACTTACCGCTGATCAAGCAGTAGTCGTTTTTCATGATGCAACTGTTGATCGAACGACTAACGCCACAGGAAAGATTGGTGATTACACCCTTTCTGCCCTAAAAAATCTAAACGCTGGCCATGCTTATGGGGATGCTTATGGGGATGCTTATGGGGATGAGAGAATTCCAACCCTGTCTAATGTTTTCGCAGAAATGCCAAATTTTCCAATGATCAATATTGAACTTAAGAATTTATCCTCTCTTGCTGACAATCTTCCCACGCTGGTTGCTGAATTGATCCGAAAACATCAAATGGAAGACCGGGTTCTTATATCCTCTTTTAATCCGATCGCCCTTCAAATTTTTAATAAGATTTATCCTGGTATCCCCCTTGGGCGATTGGTCCATTATCCAATTGTCTTGGAATATTTCCATTAGTTATCATCCCGATTAAAAATGTTTAGATCGATACACATACCTTTCACGGCATTAAATACCAACCGGATTAAATTCTTCCATTCTATTGACAAACTTGTTTTTACATATACATTGAACCACCCCGGTGATATGATTGAAGCCCTCAAACTTGGAGTTGATGGTTTTTTTACTGATGACCCGGGTTTAGCCAAAAAGACTATAATTCAATACGTTTCTCTTTAATATATGTTGGTTTAATTCCTATAATAATGGTTATACGCAAATATAATAAACAAATACTATCAAATATATTCATGTTATGCACGATCCTGTTTTCGGGGGTTTCGCAAACCACCGCACTTGCAAACAGTCAAATTCTCACCAGCCCATTAAGTGTGGAGTTACAGTTCGCCAACTTAACACCTGAAGAAAGGGTTGGTCAGCTCTTTCTAATCACCTTTAATGGGTCCGATACCAGTGCTGCTGCACCAATATTTGATTTGATTGTCAATTACCATGTTGGAGGAGTAGTCCTAGACAGAAGTAATGAGAATTTTACGGACCCTTCTCAAATCCCCGCAGATTGTTGGACCCTTGTGAATAGCCTTCAGCAAATTGAACACAACTCTTCCCGAGATTCCAACGCATCTAATCCAAGTTACGGCAGCAAGGAATCAGAATATGTACCATTGTTTATAGGTATTTCACAAGAAGGAGATCGTTCATTTTACACCGAACTGATCACTGGGCTCAGTCCGATACCCAGCCAGATGGCTTTAGGTGCCACCTGGAATCCTGAGTTAGCAGAGGAAATAGGAGAACAAGTTGGACGCGAGCTCTCCTCTCTCGGTGTAAACCTGTTATTCGGACCAAGTTTAGACGTAGTGTCTAATTCTTCCCCGGGGCAAAGTGACCTTGGTGTCAGATCATTTGGCGGAGATCCGTACTGGGTTGGCAAGTTTAGCCAGGCATTTATCCAGGGAGTTCATAAAGGCAGTCTGAACAATATCGCAGTTGTTGGAAAATACTTCCCAGGTTTGGGTAGTTCTGACAGGCTTCCCGAGGAAGAAGTGGCCACGGTCAGGAAGTCCCTTGATCAGTTGAAACAAATTGATCTGGCACCCTTTTTTGCTGTCACTGGAAACGCCCCTTCACCAGAACAAACTGTTGACGCCCTCCTAAATTCCCACATTCGATATCAGGGCCTTCAAGGAAATATCCGTTCAACCACACGCCCAATAAGTCTTGATCCACAGGCGTTTGAGCTTTTAATGAGTCTTGAACCATTGAACACCTGGAGAGAAGCGGGGGGCCTGATTATTAGTGACAACCTTGGAAGCCAGGCCATACAGCAGCTCTATGATCCATCTGGAGATTCATTTAACCTCAGTCGCGTTGCAGTTGATGCGTTTATTGCTGGAAATGATATTTTATTCCTTGGTAATTCAGGTTTAGACAATAAACCCATCTCCAATCATGAAATAGCTGCAACTATCGATTTTTTTGCACAGAAATATAATGAGGATCAGGATTTTGCCAATAAAGTAGATGCATCCGTCATCAGGATTTTAAATCTTAAAAACAAGATCTACACAACTTTCAACATATCGACTGTACTGACATCTAAAAATACTCTGTCAGCGCTTGGTAACAGCAATGCTGCTGAGGAAGTTTCCCGGCAGAGCGCTACTCTTATCAATCCATCGATTTCTGAATTAGGTTCAGCCATACAAGATTCCCCAAATTATTCAGACCGCATGGTGATTTTGGCAGATTCCGAATCTCTTAATTTGTGCGCTGGTTGTCCAGAAATTTCAATTTTTCGTCTACCTCGCTAGAGGATTCCATTATAAGACTATACGGACCCATTTCAGGCAGGCAAATAGGAAGAGCAAATATCAATTCCTATTCCTTTAAAGATTTGACGAATTTACTTGATTTTCCATCAGAAACAGAACAAATGGTTACCGATCTATATAATGCCAACTGGATTATCATCGCCTCGCTTGGGTTGAGCTCAGCTCGTCCCTATTCAGGCGCCCTCACCAGACTTTTATCAGAACGGCAGGATCTATTACAGGATAAAAATATAATTGTATTTTCATTTGGGGCCCCCTATTACCTTGATGCTACTAATATCTCAAAGATATCAGCTTATTTTGCTTTATACACAAAACTTCCATCATCTCTCGATGTTGCCGCCAGGATTTTATTCAAAGAATTCCCTAATCTTCCTGGTAGTTTGCCTGTTTCTGTACCTGGGATTAATTACGATCTAATTTCTGCGACGTCTCCAGATCCTAATCAACCGTTTGTAATCTACGTAGGCACTAAATCTGATTTGATTTCTCCTTCTGAGCCTGCTCCAAATACCTCAATCCCTCCGGTATATAGAATTGAGGATCTTATTGACCTCCATACTGACATTATCCTGGACCACAATGGCAATCCTGTTCCAGATGGCACTCCCGTTAATTTCATTCTCACTTCTCAGGGCATTTCTTCCCCCCTTCCCCAGGTAACCACCGTTGATGGATCAGCATCAACAAGTTTCCTGGTTCAAGACCCCGATAATATCATTGTTCACGCAGAAAGCTCTTTGGCAAGCTCAATTTCAATTGAAATCAGTATTCTTGGTGATACAGAAATTATAGAGGCGGAAGGAAACGAGGAAGCTCCAGAGATTACTCCTGAAGTATCGCCCACTTCGACAGGTGTTGAAAACAACCCTGATGCTCCCTCACCTGCCGACTTGGTATCCACAAACCTCGTTTGGAGATCGTGGTTATTTTCATTGATTTTGATGGGTATAGTTTCTGTACTCGCGTACAGATTTGGTGCTATTGCAGGAACGGTTAGGGGAGGCATTATTTGGGGAATTTCCAGCCTGATTGGAGGCCTTTTCTTTTACAACTATATGTTATTGAACCTTCCAGGAATTGAATTGCTATTCCCGAACGGATTATCTACGGTTTCAGTTGTAATTACAGCTGTAATTGGTTCGTTAATAGGATGGGCTTCAGCTTTTGTTTATCAACAAATGACAAAATCTCGGGACGTTATTGAATCAGATTAACAACAACACTGATCAATAAAAGCAGGCCTGCAATCCAGGCCAGAACCTTTTCCTCCCTGGACCTTATAAAATCCCCCATCTTTGGAGTTGGCAGACCTGCATTCGGTTTTTTCCTTGGATCCCAATCTCCTAGAAGATATATTTTAAAACTTTCTACACTTTGAAACCGTTTATCCGGGTGCACATTCATGGCTAAATTGATAGCCCGCTCAGTCCTCGGACTGATATTCTTGTTACTTTCTCTGATGGGTAGTTCTCCCTCAAGGTCCAGAAACCTCTCTCGGGCTTCTTTAGGGGCCCTATTAGTCATTAGATGATATAAAGTTGCCCCAAACGAATAGACATCGCTACGGGGATCAGTGTGCCCTGTATCACCTCCATATTGTTCCAGAGGTGTGTAATAAGCAGATCCATGCCCATGAACAACTGTGATGGTTTTTTCTCCAGATATCAGGATCTTGACTAAACCAAAATCAACCAGTTTGATAATGCCGTTGGGTGTTAATTTGATGTTTGAAGGTTTGATATCTCGATGAAGTATTACTGGAGATTGGCTGTGCAGGTAAATTAGTGCTTCGGCAATTTGGTCAGCCCAACTTAACACAACTCCCTCGGGCAAGTATTTTCCTTTCTTTTTTTCATCCAGCATCAGTGTTCTTAAATCATCACCTGGTACATAATCCATAACCAGGTAATCCCGATCCTCGTCTGAAAAGAAATCAGAAACTTTTGGTAAATTGGGATGATCCAGTCTAGCGAGTACAGTAGCTTCTCTTTTGAATTGTTCCCGGGTTTGTTTAATTACCTCAGGCGGTAAATTGTTTTCATAATCAACCGCTTTTAACGCACACATGCGCCCGGATAGACGTAAATCTTCAGCCAGATAAACACAACCCATTCCCCCCTGGCCGATGATTTCTGCTATTTTATAACGATTTTTTATAACTTCGTCAGTCCTAAGTGTGTTATTCATTTCACCACTGGTCTAATTCCCCATCATTAAATCAATTCGATTATAATCGATGACAGACTAGATATTAATCCCTTTTGATAAACGTGAAAAACAACAATCAACCTCAACCTGTTCTTGTTGGCCAGGGCGGACCATTAAATGGATTCCGCTGGACAATCTCTAATTCAATATTGATTGGACGTACAAGTTCGTGTGATATATCTATAGCCAATCAACAGGTTTCCAGGGAGCATGCTCAAATCAAATCAACCTCCAAAGGACCCACACTGAAGGATTTAGGAAGCAAAAACGGCACGTTTCATAATGGCAAGCCTGTCACCGATATGGTTATGCTTGAAGATGGAGATATCATCCAGATCGCCCTGGCCCAAGAATTTATTTTCCTGGGACAGGATGCCACCATACCACTAGCACCAGGAGATTTTGAATCATCTGTAATTTCTTATTTTCGCAGAATTCGCCTTGAGAAAGAATCCCGCAGAGCCTGGGTTCTAAACAAGGAAATTGATCCACCTCTCTCTAGCCTGCAATTTAATTTTCTAATTCTCCTTTCCGAGTCTCGAGGAAGGGTAATCTCAAGGTCCGAGGTAATCAATGGCGTTTGGGGATCCCAGCAATCAATTGGAGTCACTGACCAGGCGCTGGACGCCCTTGTCAGGAGGCTTCGTGATCGCATCAAGGAATATGACAGCAACCATGATTATGTAGTTACTGTTCGCGGTCAGGGTTACCGAATAGATAATCCATCCTATACAGGTAGTAAACCAAGCTAAACCTTTCTTGCGCTGATGGTCAATCCGTTCCTATTTTGCGCTTAATTTCATTTTCATTGAACGTTTTAATACGGAGTTGTAAACCAGTTTTATTTTCTTTAGAGTATCTTCTATTTCTTGTCGATCATTTTCGCTGGTGTCTTTCAATCGCTCTTCATATTGCCCAATAATGGATGTAAGGTAATCAATCAACTGGGATGATAATTGATCGTCAATCTCATCTACCGCATCATTCAATTCCTTTTCGTTTTCTACCACATCCAATAATTTTTCCAATACTTTCATTTCAGGCGGTGTTGTTAGCTCCTGGATCTTATTGAGCAGATTCTCAAGTTTTATTTTACGCTCAGTAAGTTTTTGCTTCTCGGCTATTTCCATTTCAGCTGAAAGCCCTTGTATAAAGAATTGATCAATCGAACCTAAGTTTTGGAGCAATGCTTCATCAGGATTATCATTATTGATAATATTATCAATAATGAGCCGCGACGCCGCCAGTCTTTGTTCAAGTTGTTGATCAATTTCCTGAGTAACTTTTAGTAGTAAGTTCCGCTTATTTATGTACTCGTTTCTAATTTCATCATCCGTATTTTCTATCTTTTCAGTGAACATTTGGAAGAATTGATAATCCATTGCCGGCCTAACAAGGCCTGCCATGGCTTTGGCCCTTTCATCATTAGGGGAATTAATAATCAATTCAAGCAAAGATTCACGAGTTAGATTTTGTCCCAAAGCTTCCAACGACTGCCTTGCTTTTTGGATTTCCTGGGATTCATTCAAGATTTCTTTTCCAACGTCTGACTCAGCCATTAGAACTTCTTGAATTTCCTGGATTTTTCCTATGGATTTATCATCCTGACTGCCTAATATTCGTTGCGCTATTTCCGCAAACATGGCAAAAAACTCTCGATCGATCTTCGAGTTATTCTCACGAACAGTTTTATTTAATTGCTCACCATCTTTTGAAAAAAGCTGGTCAAGCAAACTCATTTTTTCCTGCTGCTGCTTGATCATATCTTCTGTGATCCCGTCACCCATAAGTATATTTTTGACAAGGTTATTCATAGTCAACATAGTTTGAGGTTGAAATAAATATCCTTTCCGTTCTTCTGGGATTAGATTATCAATGATATCCTTTAACATCGGCGCAAGTGCCTTTTCTTTTTCCTCCATGGTCTTATTTAAATCAGGAGGTGAAAACGTTAATAAGAGTTCCTTCTCTGCATCGTGATAAACCAGCGGGATGGGCAGCTGCCCCTGAAAACCACATGCATTGCATTGGGCGAAATTTAATCCACCAGCTAGCAGCACTTCTTTTAGTTGTGGATTCCTATTAACGTCTATGACTTGGAATATCTCCGCGACAATGGGCTGCTGGCATTGTGGACAACTTGTTTGAATTTTTGGCATATTTTATCCAACCTTTATTTCCCTTTATTATTTTCTGCCCATAAACTCTTGGCAAAACTCTTTTCTCGCAAGAGCGAAAAACATACTCTCGCCCCAGAATCAGGACGTGGTTCTGCCCAGATTCGACCCTGATGTGCTTCTATTATTGCCCTGCTTAAATACAAACCTAAACCAGCGCCCTTGGTATTCTTTGAAGCTTCAACTGCGCGATAAAATCGATCAAATATATGTGGTGCGTCTTCCTGGGAAATACCTGTGCCCTGATCTTGTATACACACAATAATTTGTTCAGCCCTGATCTGTCCATTAATTCTGATATCACCCCCATCAGGAGAGTATTTAATGGCGTTTGTTAATAGATTATAGAAGACCTGTTCAAGTCTAGTTTTGTCTCCAATAATGACCGGAAAGTCTTCCGGGAACTGAACCAATATCCGGTGGTCTTCAGTCTGTGTTCGAAAACGTTCAGCCATATCTTCAGCAAGATGATCAACTTTGATTTCAGCAAGATTTAAGCTGAACCCACCGGCCTGGAGCCTAGAAGCATCAAGTAAATTTTCAATCAACTCAGTTAGCCTATCAGTTTCTTCTTCAATCACCTCAAGGCTGTCTTGAACTATTTCGCTATCCCAGGATACGTCTTCCCTCCTCAACGTTCCGACATATCCTTTTATCAATGCAACGGGGGTCTTAAGTTCATGACTGACAACGGAAACAAAAACATCCTTGATTTCTTCCGCTTTTCTGAAATGAGTGATGTCCCTCACCGAAGCGATGATATTAATTAATTTTCCATCTCCCGACAGCAGAGGCGCATACGTAATCCCAACCGGGATGAAATCTCCATCAGGTCTAATTAAGTCCCCTTCAACATACAAATTAGCTTTTGCAGTTAAAGGCCAACCGCTCAGCTCTGCATCTGCAAGAGGTCTTCCCTGTTGAAGGGTTTGCCAGGATAAAATCTCCTCAAGCTTTTTTCCTTCAATTTCAGATACATCTTTTCGCAAAATTCTGGCAAACGCCTGGTTGCTTTTTTCAATTTCATGGTCAGGCGCCATAATAATAATTCCATCAGCAGCTGAATCCAGTAAGGCATCCAGTCGGCTTTTTTCCCGGCTAACTTGAGTATAGAGCTGAGCATTGATCACCGCTATAGCAGCCTGATCAGCGAAACTCTGCAAAATAGCGCGGTCATTCTGCGAAAATACACCTTGATATCCTCTAAAAATGAAGATGAGCCCGATAACTCGTTTATCAGATATTAATGGCAACCCTACACCCGTTAAGAGATTCATGCTTGCTCTTTTTGTCAACATTTGCAGCATTCGATTGATCTGGGGCAATTCTTCGCCGACCTGATCCTCTTTTTCGGGTATTTCAGCTAGTATTGGCTTGATATATTTAAGAAAAGTCGGCTGAATGCCATAAGTGGCGTCTATATTCCACCCCCCCTGCTCCTCTCTCAAAGCAATTAAACCGGCTTTACCTGCCAACATTTCTGCTGCCAGTTCCAAAATGCGTTGAAGAAGTATTTCAAGATTTAATTCTTGAGTTAGACTGCGTGTTATTTCAAGAAGATAATCTCTCTGCCGAATCCTATAGTCAGGAAGCATCATTTTTCAGTTAAATCGATTGTGCAGCTTGCGATTTCATATTTATTCCATGACAATTCCACTGCAAAAACGAATATCTTCATTCCTTTATTATTTCAGAAGTAGTTTTTTTTCTTTCGCGCCTGGTACTTTTGAACATTTTGGTGCAATTACTATATAACCGGTTAAAATAAAACTGTTTTTATTACTAATATTTGGATTATTTTTAGCTACATTTCCGAGGGAAGAATCTGAAACATTATAACACGCAGGTTCCCCTGGTCAGAGTTTCCAACAAATATTATATGCGTGATTATTTGTTATATAATCACGCTATGAGTGATCCATTTTCTTTCGAGTTAACTTCTGTACAGGGCAAAGCCAGGGCGGGAATATTTCATACCCCGCACGGTCCAATTAAT
>PVMS01102900.1_pt1 | contig 15225 bp, 14 predicted proteins | sample 1853461 | NCBI WGS metagenome assembly PVMS01 (sample SAMN08582032, study PRJNA380276) | Marine sediment metagenome, whole genome shotgun sequencing project. | isolation source: ocean sediment barecode stripped | collected 2017 | reverse complement strand
ATAATGAAGACCACTTTGTGCCGCCTGAAGAAATACAAAAAGTTCAGAACCTGATTGATGAGCTTATTCGTTTGCGAAGGGAGTGGAAGGGCACCATTCTTTCGACTGAGTATTACCTAAAGGAAATACCCGGATATTTTGAATCGGGAGGCATTCCCGGATCCACTGCCGGGATAAGCCATATTGAGGTTACGCCTAGCGGACATTTAAAACGCTGCTCTGAGATGCCGGTTACCGCGCATTATTCCGAATACAATCCCAAGCTCTATGGAAAGACCAATTGCACAGCATGCTGGTACAGCTGTAGAGGCGAGACTCAGACCCCGGCTAATATAAAACGCGCGCTTGAGTATATGGGTATTTGGGTTTAATTCTTTTCTTAGTATCCAATAGAGAAGATATAATGTTTTATCAGATTATGCTACCTATTTAACACGCCAGAGGGTGCCTTCGGTTTTATCTTCAAGCACGATTCCTTTCTCATCAAGCTCGTCTCTAATTTCATCCGCACGGGCCCAATTCTTTTCCTCTCTTGCAGAATTTCTTTCTTTTATAAGCTCTTGTATCTCTTCTTCTGTAATTCCTGAGGATGCTTTTTCTAATTTAAGCCCCTGTAAATATTCTTCAGGCTCATATTCCAGGATTCCGAGAGTGCTGCCGAAATGATTTATTTCTTCAAGAGCTGTCTCTAAAGACGGAGTCCAGCCTACAGAGTCGAGCGATCTGTTTATCGCTCTTGTTAATTCAAACAAGCTCCCAAGGGCGTCAGCGGTGTTAAAGTCATCACACATTGTCTTGATCCAACGCTCTTTAAATGTCTCAACACTTGCGGCTAAATCTTTGTCCTCTCCATTCTCATTTTCACTAATATCCTTGGCTCGCTTAAGGGTGATATAAAGTCTCTCCAGCGCAGCCTCAGCTTCATTCATCGTTGTATCAGAAAAATCAGCTGGATTTAGGTATTGGTGAGATAGGAAAAAGAGCCTGATCGCTTCTTTGCTCCACATTGATACCGCTTCTCTTACGTTTAAGATGTTGCCGATTGATTTGGACATCTTCTCGCGGTTTATTTGAATTAGTCCATTGTGAATCCAATATTTGGCGAACGGCTTTCCGGTCGCCGCCTCTGATTGAGCAATCTCATTTTCGTGGTGAGGGAATATCAAATCCTTTCCGCCCCCATGAATGTCAAAACTCTCGCCTAAGTATTTCGTGCTCATCAGCGAGCACTCAATATGCCATCCAGGGCGACCGTTTCCCCATGGGCTTTCCCAGAAAGGCTCTCCGGGCTTAGCTCCTTTCCAGAGTGCAAAGTCCAGCGGGTCTTCCTTTTTTTCGTTAATATCAATCCTGGATCCGGCCATCATATCATCAGGGTCTCTTCTCGAGAGCTTCCCATAGCCATTGAACTTTTTAACCGAGAAAAACACATCGCCACCGGATTGATAGGCATGACCGTTGTCTATAATCCTTCCGATCATCTCGATTATTTCAGGCACGTGCTCTGTGACCTTTGGCTGAATTGTAGGAGGCTTAACCCCAATTGAAGCCATGTCTTCTTTGTATTCCTGGATGTATTTCTCTGAAATTTCCTGGGCAGGCACGCCTGCCTCGTTAGCTTTCTGTATTATTTTGTCATCGATGTCAGTGAAGTTCCTGACATAAGTTACTTCATAACCTATATATGATAGGAACCTTTCTATTACATCGAATGTTACGGCAGCTCTTGCGTGACCAAGGTGGGCCGAGGAATAGACCGTAGGGCCGCAAACGTACATCTTTATTTTATTCTCTGAATAGGGTACGAGCTCCTCTTTCTTTTGAGTGAGCGTATTGTAGAGAGTTACTTTTTTACTCATATGATTTCCTGATTAGATTAGATCTTCGCCGCCGTCTACCTTAATAACATTGCCGGTTATAAAATGTGTGCCCGTACCACTAAGAGCAACTATGGCCTGCGCAACATCTTCTGTAGTGGTGAGTCTGTTGGATGGGTTTACCGCTATTGCGTGTTTTACGATTTCCTCGCTTCCCGGAATTCTCTCAAGCGCCGGTGTTAAAGTGACTCCCGCCTGAATTGCGTTAGCGGTGATTTTTCTGGGTGAAAGCTCATATGCGAGCTGGCGTATATGTGATTCGAGTGCTGCCTTTGAGGCCGAGACGGCGCCGTATGTCGGCCAAACCCTGTGTCCGCCCGCGCTGGTCATAGCGAAAATTCTGCCGCCCTCATTCATCAGCTTTCTGGCCACAACTTCTTGAGTCCAGTAAACAAGGCAGTGCGCCATTACGTCCAAAGTCATGTCTATGTTCTTAATTGATAGACGTGATTTCTCGTCGTCTGAGATATAAGGCTTGAGTGTTCCGAACGCAAGAGAGTGGATCAATATTTTTAAACTCCCCGGGTTTCCATGTTCGTCCAGTATCTGCTCCATTTCTCCGAGTACTCCAGCTCTTTTGTCAGGATCTGCCGCGTTAATATTAAAAAAATCGGCTTCTCTTCCATTTTCTTTTATCTTGTCTTTGATCTCTTCAACGTGCGGGAGGGTGCCTTTTCTATCCAAATGTACTCCAAAAATATTCATTCCCTGTTTTGACAGCTCCAAGGCTGCCGCCTCTCCAAAACCGCTTGAAGCGCCTAATATTAATGCCCAACTATTTTCTAATCCATTTGCCATTATTAAATTGTGCTCCTTTGTTATTTATCATAGCTATTTATCACAATAAAAATGTTGTAGAGATATTACGTAGTTTGAGTGGAATTTCAAGATAGCGGTCAATGGCAGCTATAATTGAAAAAGAATAAGGATTCATATGCAAACCTACTTTGAAGACTCGTAATGATTTGGTGTAAGTGGCTTAAAAGCATACATAAGGTTGTAAGAAAGTGTCTTTAGTGTTTTCTTGACAGCCTCGGTCAATGATGCAAACTCCTTTTAAAAGAGTCAGGTTATTTATCGGGTGCTACCTTAGTTGAAAAACAGTATTGCAAAACTTATAGCGACTTTCTTCTATGTGGGGTTAATTCCCATAGCTCCGGGCACTTTCGGCACGCTTGCTGCTATTCCATTATTTTATGTCTTATCTTTCACTCCTTTATACCTATACTTGGCAATTACAGTTGTAATAATGTTGATATCAGTCTGGGCTTCGAGCATAGCTGAGGAAATTTTCGGTAAAACAGATCCGGGACAAGTTGTGGCTGACGAAGTATGCGGTCTACTTATTACCATGATATTAGTGCCGGTTACAATAACGAATATATTTCTCGGTTTTCTCCTGTTCAGGCTCTTCGATATTGCCAAACCCTATCCTATAAGAAAATTTGAGAGGTTGCCGGGCGGGTGGGGAATAGTGATGGATGATGTGATGGCAGGGGTCTATTCATGCGTTACGCTGCATATTCTGGGAAGATGGGTGTTCTGGACTTAGAATGAAAATAGAGATTCTAACAACAGGAGATGAGTTAATGAGCGGGCTCACCCGGGATAGCAACTTCCAGTGGGCGGGTGAGATTCTTACAGCGCTGGGATTTGATGTTGCCTATCATACAACCGTGGGTGATGATATGCCCATGCTTAAATCTGTTTTTAACACCGCAAAAAATAGAGCCGATGCTGTGATAGTAACAGGTGGGCTTGGGCCCACGCCTGATGATCTTACAATTGAAGCGGTATCTAATTTTCTAAATGTCGGAGTTGAATTAAACCGGGCTTCTCTAGATATGATGGCCGAGAGATTTAGGAAAATAAATAGGAAAGTAAGCGAAACGAATATGAAACAGGTTTATCTGCCCCAAGGCTGCAAGGTTCTTCTAAATAAGTGGGGGACAGCCCCCGGATTCAGCCATGAGGTTGAGAATACAGTCTTCTTTTTTCTCCCGGGGGTGCCAAAAGAATTCAGAGCTATGATGGAAGAGTATGTGATTCCGGAACTTAAAAACCTAAATCCTGAGAGGAAGAAATCTTGTATGAGACTTGTAAAGACGTTTGGACTTCCTGAATCTGAAGTAGCTCAAAAACTGGAAGGAATTGAGAGGGCGCATGTAAAGCTTGGCTATAGAGCGCATTTCAGGGAGATTCATTTGAGAGTTACCACTTTTGGAGATTCATCTTCTGAAGCACAATTATTAATGGACGAGCATCTTAAAGAGATCGACTCTCGACTCGGGAATTATGTTTTTACAACTAAAGGGGAGATGTTGGAAGAAGTCGTGGGGTCTCTTCTAAAACACAATAATATGACTCTTGCGACTGCTGAGTCTTGCACTGGGGGTTTGCTCTCGCACAGAATTACAAACGTGCCCGGAAGCTCCTCTTACTTTCTTGAAGGGGTAGTCTCATACAGTAATGAAGCAAAGTCTAGAACTCTGGGAGTGCCAATGGAACTTATAGAGTCTCACGGAGCTGTGAGTGCCTTAGTGGTGGAAAAAATGGCCAAAGGGGTAAGGCAATTAGCCGACTCTGACATAGGTATAGGGATTTCAGGTATAGCAGGTCCTGCAGGGGGTACTCCAGAGAAACCCGTAGGGACCGTTTATATCGGTTTGGATAGTGAAACTATAGGTACTCTTTCCCGTAAATTTCACTTTCATGGAACAAGGGAAGAAATCAAACTAGTAACAGTTTTAAAAGCACTTGACATGGTTAGGAAAAGTTTATTAAATAATGTATAATTTGGAGGTATTATGGCTAAAGAAGCAACTACAAACGATTCACTGGAAAAAGTAAAACCCGGAGAAAAAGAAAAAACAATAAACCTAGCGATCTCTTCAATAGAGAAGCAGTTTGGAAAGGGTTCTATTATGAGGCTCGGTTCCGACTCACCAATTCCTCAGCTTGAAGTTATCTCTTCAGGCTCAATTGGTCTTGATGTCGCCCTTGGCGTAGGGGGTTTTCCTAAAGGGAGGGTTATCGAGATATATGGTCCTGAGTCTTCCGGGAAAACAACACTTGCGCTTCACGTAATAGCAGAGACTCATAAAAAAGGCGGCATAGCTGCTTTTGTGGATGCTGAACACGCGCTTGACCCTAATTATGCTAAGAAGCTAGGTGTAAAGGTGGATGACCTACTAATCTCCCAGCCTGATTTCGGGGAGCAGGCGCTTGAAATTGTAGACACGCTTGTGCGCTCTGGTGCTGTTGACGTGATTGTGCTTGACTCAGTTGCGGCGCTAGTTCCGAGGGCTGAAATAGAAGGAGAGATGGGGGACGTTCACGTGGGACTTCAGGCCAGACTTATGTCACAAGCGCTGAGAAAATTGACAGCCAGTGTGGGGAAATCCAACTGCCTTGTAATATTTGTAAACCAGATAAGGATGAAAATTGGTACTCTTCCCTATATGAACCCTGAAACTACGAGTGGTGGTAATGCGCTTAGGTTTTATTCCTCAGTCAGGATTGATATCCGCAGGATTGGTTCAGTAAAGGAAGGAGAGGTAGTCATTGGGAACAGGGTTAGAGCCAAAGTGGTTAAAAACAAAGTCTCCCCTCCTTTCCGCAATGCCGAATTTGATATTGTGTTCGGAGAGGGAATTTCTCAAACCGGTGAAATGATTGATATAGGGGCTAAAGCCGATATCGTGGAAAAGAGCGGTACCTGGTATTCTTACGCAGGAGAGAGGCTTGGGCAGGGCAGGGAAAACTCAAGAGCCTTTTTAAAAGATAACCCTGAAATAAAGGATAAATTAAAACAAGAGATTTTAACACACAGCGGGCTGATAAAAGAAACACGACCTCAACAGAAGGAGCCTGCAAAAGAAGACAGTTAAGGCTTCAGGATTGGAATAGAAGAATTTGGTCCGGGGGCTGTGGGGGGTCTCCTGGAAGTCGATTACAAATTATTAAGGCCCCATGTCCGGTAGTCGGGTTGGCGTATCTCAAGAGATTGTTAGACTAATATTCATATTCAAACTTTATACCGGTTCCGTACTAATTTTCTGATTCATCCTTTAGAATCAATGTAATTGTTTGTCTTTGGATTTTGCGCAATATGTTAAGGCTCAGGTTTAGGATTGACGATATTGGACCGATTATAGCTAGGAAAAAATAATGAGAATATTGGCAATTGAGACATCTACTTATTCGGGAAGCATCGCGGTTTTGGGTGACGAGAGCATCCTTGGTGAATACTACTTTAATGTAGGTCCTTCGCATACCGAAAAGCTTGTCCCCTCAATCGGCTGGCTTCTGGGTGAGCTCAGCATGGATAAGGCTGATTTGACTGGAGTTGTGGTCTCTTTGGGGCCGGGGTCATTCACTGCTTTAAGAGTCGGGATTTCAACAGCAAAGGGAATCTGCTTCTCCCTTGGTATTCCGCTTATCGGGGTTTCTTCTCTTAAAACACTGGCAATGAATTTACCTTTTGCCCCTTATAATATTTGTCCTGTAATAGATGCAAGGAAAGGTGAAGTATTTACCGCTCTTTTCAGCGCAAATAACGGGAAAATGGAAAGAATACTCGAAGACATGGTTATTTCTCCCGAAGGATTGGCAGAAAATATTAAAGAAAAAACAATTTTTATAGGTGATGGAGCTTTACTTTACAAGGATTTTCTGGAAGATAATTTGAGGGGTGATATGCTATTTAGCCCACTTAACGTAAATTTCCCGAGAGCGTCATGTGCGGTGCTTTCGGTAATTGGTAAATTGAAAGAGGGTCTGGATAATAAATCAGAATGGGATGAATTAATGAATCTCGCTCCCCATTATTTAAGGAAGTCTGAAGCTGAAATATCTAAAGAAGGGAGATAATATGACCGATACAGATATGATTGAGAAGCTGCTCGAAGGTGATGAAGAATTTAAGCAGATGTATTTTGAGCACAGAGAACTTGATGAAGTGGTGAAAAGTCTGGAGGAAAAGGAGACTCTGACTCTGGATGATGAAGTAGAGGTTAAAAGGCTTAAAAAAATAAAACTTTCGCTCAAAGACCGGATGGAAGCTCGAATAAACGAATTGAAGAGTAAATAACTATCGTATTGGTCAACGCAAACGACACGGGAGTAATTTTGAAACGGGGGCAATTTTGAAAGGGCAAGAATGATTGGCGCCGAGATGTTTTTTGAAACTCTTATTGATGAAGGAATAGATGTGATATTCGGAATTCCGGGTGGTTACGTGCTAAAGGTGTATGATGTAATGCCCAAATTTGCCGATAGAATAAAACACGTTCTTACAAGACATGAGCAGGGTGCAACACATATGGCTGACGGCTATGCGAGGGCTTCGGGGAAGCCGGGTGTTGTTCTATGCACATCAGGCCCTGCGGCTACGAATACAGTCACCGGAATTGCAACTGCCCAGATGGATTCCTCACCTATAGTCGTATTCACTGGACAGGTACCTCTTCCGTATCTTGGGAGCGACGCTTTTCAGGAAGCGGATCACATAGGCATTACTCGCCCGTGTACAAAACATAATTATCTTGTGAGGAAAGCGATTGATCTTCCTAAGACAATGAAAGAAGCCTTTTATATTGCAAGCTCCGGAAGGCCAAGCCCTGTTCTTGTTGATATGCCGAAAGACGTTATTCTAGGCGAAGATGAGCTCGTAATACCTAATGAAATTAGTTTGAGAGGTTACAAACCTCCAACTAAAGGGGATCCAAAACAGATTAAAAAAGCAGTTGATATGATCTTGAAGGCTAAACGTCCCATAATCTTTGGAGGGGGCGGAATAATACATGCAAATGCTAGTGCTGAGCTTAAAGAATTTGCTCATAGGCTGGAAATACCTGTTACTTCTACGCTGATGGGTTTAGGGGCTTACCCGCAGGATGATCCTCTTTACATTCATATGCTGGGAATGCATGGATCTTATGCTGCAAATATGGCGGTACATTCAAGTGATCTGGTTATCTCAATTGGGGCCAGGTTTGACGATAGGGCCACCGGAGGTAATTTTGAGGAGTTTTCCCCAAATGCCGAGATTATACATATAGACATAGACCCCTCTACTCTCGATAAAAATATTGTAGTTCACTGTCCTATCATAGGACATGCTAAAGTGGTTTTAAAACAACTTCTTGAGGCGCTACCTTCAAAAATAGATTTTGATAGAAGTAAGTGGCGCGGACAAATCGATGAATGGGACAAAAAGCACCCGATAAGTTACAACCAAAACGGGGATAAAATATTAACGAGTTTTGCTATAGATACATTAAATAAGATCACAGATGACGATGCTATTATTGTATCAGATGTTGGTCAGCATCAAATGTGGGTAGCGCAGTTTACAAATTTAATTATCCGAGAACTCATATTACCTCAGGAGGATTGGGGACAATGGGATTTGGGTTTCCTGCAGGCATGGGAGCCAAATTTGCATGTCCGGATAAACAGGTGGTCTGTGTATGCGGCGACGGCAGCTTCCAGATGAATATGCAGGAGCTTGCCACAGCAGTTGAACAGAAAATGGATCTTAAGATCATGCTTTTAAATAACGGTCATCATGGGATGGTAAGACAGTGGCAAACAATGTTTTTTGAGGGTAATTATTCGGCCTCTCGTTTTGGGGTGCTTCCCGATTTTGTTATGCTTGCACAATCCTTTGGAGCTACGGGGCTTAGGGTTGATAGACCGGATCAATTAGAAGCAACCCTTAAAGAAGGTCTCTCTACTGAAGGGGTTGTACTAATGGAGATCATGGTTGACTGTGAAGAGCTTGTTTACCCAATGATTACTCCGGGTGGAGCAATGAACGATATGATATTAGGTTTCTCTGATGTGGCTTAATTTGGAGTATTAAGTATAATATAGGATTTTTAAAGTATTGGGGATATTGGTTTCAATTCCCAACAATATCAATATTGCTATTTAATCGATTAATTTCGGAGGTTTATAATAAGTGAGGCATACAATTTCTCTATTTGTAGACAATGAGTCAGGAGTCCTTTCCAGGGTTGCGGGCTTATTTAGCGCAAGGGGTTTTAACATCGAAAGTCTTAATGTGGCACAGACTCTAGATCCGGATACTTCTCGTATTACTCTCGTAACTACTGGGGACGATTTTGTAATTGAGCAGGTCATTAAGAGATTCAACAACATGGTTAATGTTATATGGGTTGATGATCTAACCGAAGAAACCAGGGTTGAGAGAGAGATGATCCTTCTTAGGGTTGAAGCCAAGGAAGAGACTAGAGCTGAGATTTTAAGAATGTCTGACATTTTCAGAGCCAAGGTTGTTGATGTGGGGCTAGAAACTTATACGCTTGAACTTACAGGGGATAAAGAAAAAGTTAACGCCTTTATGGAACTTCTAGAGCCTATGGGCATTAAAGAAATAGCGCGCACTGGAACTGTGGCAATGAAAAGAGATTCTAAAAATTCTAATACAGGAGATTCGCAATGAAGGTGTACTACGATAAGGATATAAATCAGAAAAAACTTAAAAAAAGAAAAGTTGCAATAGTAGGTTACGGCAGCCAGGGACACGCTCATGCGCAGAACTTAAGAGACAGCGGAATGAATGTTGCAATAGGTCTTAGAAAAGGAAGCGGCAGCTGGGATAAGGCAAAAGGGGCGGGCTTTAATGTTATGACTGTGGATAAGGTAGCCAAATGGGCCGATATCGTTATGATGCTTGCGCCTGATACAAGCCAAGCTGATATTTATGACGACTCAATAGTAGATAATCTTAGTCCAGGCGATGCAATTGCCTTTAGTCACGGTCTTAATATTCATTACGGTCAAATTGTACCTCCGCCAAACGTAGATATATTTATGGTCGCTCCCAAGGCCCCGGGGCACACAGTTAGGGGCCAATTTGAAGAAGGGGCCGGTGTTCCAATGCTTGTTGCCATTCATCAGGACGCAACCGGAGAGGCAAAGGATCTTGCTCTGGCATATGCGGGGGCAATAGGCGGCGGAAGAGCGGGGATAATAGAAACAACATTTAAAGACGAAACTGAAACTGATCTTTTTGGCGAGCAAGCCGTACTTTGCGGAGGGATTACCGCATTAATCCAGGCCGGATTTGAAACATTAGTCGAAGCTGGTTATCCGCCGGAGATGGCCTATTTTGAGTGCTGCCACGAGGTTAAGCTAATAGTTGATTTAATCTACGAGGGCGGTATATCCAACATGCGTTATTCTATTAGTGATACAGCAAAATATGGTGATCTCACCAGAGGTCCCAGAATTGTTAACGAAGAGACTAAAAAGGAAATGAGGAAAATCCTGACCGCTATTCAAAACGGTGAATTCGCAAAAGAGTGGTTACTCGAAAATAAAGCCGGACGCCCTGTTTACAATGCTCTTCTCAAGAAAGGAGAAGAACATCCTATAGAGGAAATTGGCGGGCAGCTTCGTCAGATGATGAGTTCGCTCTTTAAGACGAAACTTGTCGATAAAACAAAGAACTAATGAGGATAAGACGGGCGTCCGTGGCGTCTGAAGGATTTGTTTACATAGGCAGTTTCGCAGTCCTGGCCTGGGCCACTGCTATTCTTGGTTTTACAATTCTTTCTTTCCTATTAGCTTTGCTCGCGATTCTAAATGTTCTTTTCTTTCGTGATCCAAAGCGTAATATTCCAGATGATGCCGATGCATATTTATCCCCAGCTGACGGGGTAATTATATTTATTGAGGATGCCTTTGAGAGGGATTTCCTAAATTCCAATGCATTGAAAATCAGTATATCGCTGGCCGTGTATGATTGTCATATCAATAGAATGCCAGTTGCCGGGAAAGTAGCAGCGACAAAGTATACACCCGGGAGTTTTCATATTGCGAACATGCCGAGCTTTCTTTATTCTAAAAGCATGAAAAATGCCTCAGACGATAATGAGCGCATGTCTACCTTATTGGAAACGGGTGGTGGCCAAAAAATTGTAGTTTCACAAATAGCTGGTTTTTTAGCCCGGAGAATAGTATCATACGCCAAGCCTGAAATGGAATTTAAAAATGGCGAAAGATTTGGTATTATTAAGTTCGGGTCCAGGGTCGACTTATACTTGCCGGAAGGATCTTCTTTAGAAGTAAAAGTAGGACAAAGAGTCTGGGCAGGTGAGAGTATATTGGCCAGGATGGGGGATTAATTTACAGTGAATAGAAAAAAATCTAGACGACAGCGAGTAATACCGGTCCTGCCGAACTTATTTACTACGGGGAACTTGTTTTGCGGACTCTTGTCGATTATGATTTCGATAGAGGTTGTAGTTGCTGTCGCGGGTGGGGAGGCTTCCCAAGAATGGGTTTTCAGAAGGTTCTGGTGGGCTGGAGCTTTTATAGTTATATCGGCTTTCTTGGATATGATGGACGGCAAACTTGCCAGATTTTTTAATCACGAAAGCAAGTTTGGTCTTTCTTATGATTCCCTATCCGACTTGGTGTCATTTGGCGTAGCCCCGGGCGTTCTTATCTATTCCTGGGTTCTTATGGGATCGGGGAAGATCGGTTTGATGGCGGTTTTGTTCTATGTAGTATGCACTGCTTTAAGGCTTGCGCGGTTTAATGTTCAGTCGGGTAATGAAGAGAGGTTCAGTTTTACCGGGCTTCCAAGCCCTTCCGCCGCTGGTCTGATGATTGCACCTGTAATGCTCTTAACAGCCCTTAGCATAATGCCGGATTCAAGAGTAGTGTGGTACTTCCTTTTTGCGGCGCCTGTAATCGGGCTTTTAATGGTGAGCAATGTGAGGTACACAAAACGCCCGTATATAAATCTCGGCGGTCCGTTTAATGCTCTGGTAGTTGCCGCGATAATATTTGCGGCAATTATAACGCATCCTGAGATAATGTTTATTTTCATAGTATATATCTACGCTATTGTCGGATTAGTTATCTATGCTATAAAACAACTTAAGGGCAAATCCAAACTCACGGACGAAGCGGAGAGCACTGAGAGACATTCTTAAAAAACAGTGGTGTTCTTAAAACTCCCGGATATAGTATTTAGTGTGAAAAATGTTTTGAGGCCGAAGTCAAACCATATCGTTTGATAGAAATTAGACCTGATTATTTTGCTGAACCTGATTTCTGGATAATTACGTATAGATAATAAAAATATATATTATAAAGGGCTGTACTTATGAATTTTTTCAAATTGTCATCGGGAACTTCCCGGAGTAACAAAAACACCAAATTTAAGACTAATTATATTGCCCTGTTATTACTGATTTTTATCTTGGGCATAATGGTAGTTTCTTGTAATCGAGAGGAGAGTACAATGGATGATCAAAAGGTGGATGCTATGAAAACGACTAATGGATCTAGCTCAGCTTCAGCTGAGGGGATAATAAAATACCAGCTTGATAATGGTCTGACTGTAATTCTTGAGGAAAATCACTCCTCCCCCGTAGTTGCGGTAAATGTATGGGTAAAGACGGGCAGTGCCTGTGAAATCCAGGGGGAATACGGACTTGCCCATGTTCATGAACATATGCTTTTTAAGGGTACGGAGAAAAGGAAGGTGGGCGAGATTGCAAGGGTGATAGAGAGTAGCGGAGGAGATATCAATGCGTTTACTTCTTTTGATGAAACGGTCTATTATGTTGTCATTGCCAGCCGGTTTTTAGATACCGCTCTTGATGTGCTTTCTGATGCGATGCAGAATTCTACTTTTGACCCACAGGAGCTTAGCAAAGAGCTTGAAGTTGTAGTTGAGGAGATAAGACGAGGCAAAGATTCACCATCTAGAAATCTTAGTGAGAAGATGTTCGCCACTACATTTACGGAACATCCATATGGAAGGCCGGTAATAGGTTCTGAAGAGAGCGTGAAAAGTTTCACTCGCGAAGGTATAACTGAATTCTATAAAAAGTGGTATACGCCAAATAACATGGTGCTAGTAGTAGTAGGAGATTTTAACACTGTGGAAGTTATGCCCAAGATTGAAGAACTGTACGGACAAAATCCTTCAAGGGAGCTTCCTGTGTGCGATATAAATGATGAGCCCGCACAAGGGAGTATGAGGACCTATGTGATTGATAAGCCGCTTCAGGAAGGATATTTCTCGCTTGCTTATCATGTACCCAACGCAAAGCATGAAGACACGCCGGTGATGGACGTGTTGTCTAATATTCTTGGCGGTGGGGATAGCTCGAGGCTTTTCCAGAATATTAAAGAAGAGAAGGCGCTTGTAAATAATATTTACGCCTATGCATTCACCCCTAAGTACGAAGGAATATTTGCCGTTGGGGGAAGTATTGATCCCGCTAAATCAAAAGAGGCACTTTCAGAAATTGTAAAAGAAATAAATCGTCTCAAGTACGAGCCTGTAAGTGATGAGGAGATTAAAAGGGTTAAGGTTAATCTCGAGAGTGACGCAATATATACAAAAGAAACAATGCAGGGACAGGCGCAGAAGCTCGGGTTTTTTGAAGTAGAGACGGGGGATTTTAGATATGAAGAGGAATATTTACTCAAGGTGTCAAAGGTGACGCCTGAGGACATAATGCTTGCTGCTCAGACATATTTTAATGATGAGAATTTGACTGCGGGTTTTCTGCTCCCTACCGATAGTATCACCATTAAAGAAGAGGAAATTAAAACTATTGTAGAAAGCGCTTCCAAAGAAGCTCTAAAGGGAGCGGCTGGAAATGGCTCAGGGGAAGTTCTTGTTGAAAAAGATTCACTGGCGGAGACTGACGCTCCTGATTCTGTTGCGGAGGTTAGCGAAAGATCCCAGAATAAATCTAAGAGCGATGTCTCGGGTGAAGTGCAAAAATATGTATTGGATAATGGTATTACAGTTCTTATAAAGAAAAACGATTCGGTCCCATTGTTCTCGGCCAGAGCGGCGTTTTTAGGCGGAGTAAGGTACGAGGATTCCTCCACGAACGGTGTTTCAAGCTTCGTATCCCGCATGCTTACAAGGGGAACTGATTCGAGAAGCGCTCTTCAAATAGCCCAGGAAATAGAATCCATAGCAGGGGAGGTTGATGGCTATTCCGGTAGAAACAGCTTTGGTGTAACAGTTGAGTCTCTTAGCAAAAATTTTGTGCCGGCAATGGATATCTTTGCGGATGTGCTGCTTAACCCAGCTTTTGACGCAAAAGAAGTAGAGCGTGCCAGGCGTGAAATACTTGCGGATATTAACAGACAGGGGGATAACCTCTTAAGAACTACTGTAAATCTTTTTCTGGACACTCTTTACACTAACCATCCTTACAAACTGGATCCTCTGGGTACCGTTGATACGGTAAGTTCTGCTGATAGTCAGAGTTTGAGAGAGTTCTATGAAAAATACGCCCGTCCCGAGAATATGGTAATCGCAGTTGTGGGCAATGTGAATAGAGATGAAGTGCTCGAGACTATTAAAAAAGATTTTGGGGGAATGAAAAAAGGTAGTACCCCAATTCCCGTTATCAAAGCGGACGCTCCACCTCAAGAGATAAGAGAAAGGGTAGATAAAAAGCGGGATAAAGCTCAGACGCACATACTGCTCGGGTTCCAGGGGCCCAGAATTGATGATGAAGATCATTACCCTATAGAAGTATTAAATACTATAATGTCAGGTATGGGCGGCAGGCTATTTCTTGAACTCAGAGATAAAAAAAGCCTTGCCTACTCTGTGACCTCTTTCTATACACCCGGGCTTGAGCCGGGATTTCTAGGGATTTATATTGGCACGGCGCCTCAGAAAGAAGAAGAGGCTATACAGGGTATAAAAGAACAGCTTGAGCTGTTACTAAAAGAGGGTGTAACGGAGGAGGAAATAGAACGCGCCCAGAACTATCTTGTCGGAGGTTTTGAAATAGGGCTCCAGCAAAACTCCTCCCAGGCCGCTAAAATTACGTTTGATGAACTATACGGTATAGGCTGGGAAGAATACAATGCCTATCCACAGAAGATTTACGCGGTTACAAAAGAAGATGTCATTGAAGCTGCCAGAAGGTATATAGACCTGGATAAATACACTATTGCCATTGTTAAGCCTGAGGATGAGAGTTGATATTCCGTTGGGGCTGTTTTCTCAATCCTATAATTGTTTTAAATGGTGGATTGGTTCCTTAACCATCATCTTTGTTCTAGAAACATGTCCCATTTCTTTGCGGACATACACCTGTACAAGTTCAGACACATATGAGACAGAGTTAAAGAGCAAAGAGGGGTAAACTACATAGCAAGGAGGTACCTCTCGATGAGCTTTTTTAGTATAGCCAAAGGATTCCATAAACTAACGAGCCACCCGCCACCCGAGCTTACCCAAAAAGAGCAGGACAGGCTAAGAGCAATAACGATATATGAGAAGACAAAGGATGTTTCTCTGGTATGCAGGACCTACGGT
>PVMS01046671.1_pt1 | contig 15227 bp, 13 predicted proteins | sample 1853461 | NCBI WGS metagenome assembly PVMS01 (sample SAMN08582032, study PRJNA380276) | Marine sediment metagenome, whole genome shotgun sequencing project. | isolation source: ocean sediment barecode stripped | collected 2017 | reverse complement strand
GGCCTGGCCGTCGGGTACTACGTGGTTCACCAGACCCAGCTCGTAGGCGCGCCTCGCCGGGAGGTCCTCGCCGACCAGCAACATCTCCGCCGCGACTGCGTAGCCGATCTGGCGGCGCAGCCGAACGGCCGAGCCCGCCATCGGGAAGAGGCCACGCTGCACCTCGGTCACGCCGAACATGGCGCTCTCGCCGGCGACGCGGATGTCGGTCCCCTGCAGGATCTCGGTGCCGCCCGCCCGGGCGAAGCCCTCGGCCGCCAGGATCACCGGCTTCTTCGGGCGGTAGGTCTTGAGCCAGCCGCCGTAGATCACCCGGGGCTCTTTCATCACCCGCTCCATCCATTCGTTGTCGGCCACGCCCTTCTGGAGCTTGCCAATGTCGGCGAGGTCCATCCCGGCGCAGAACGTGTCGCCCTTGCCGGTCAGGATCGCGCATTGGACGTCGTCGTCCTCGTCGAGCTGCACCCAGGCATCGTAGAGTCGGCACAGGCTCTCGCAGTTCACCGCATTCTTCTTCTCCGGCCGATTCAACGTGACGACGAGAACCCCGTCCTCCTTCTCAACCAATACCGTCGGCTCAGACATGCTCGATCTCCTTGTCAGCTTTGGGGATGTTCCTGCAAAACCTTGCTTTAGGGGACGTTCCTGTTTCTTGCTTTTTGTTTTCCGCAACAAAGCAAGGAAAAGGAACGTCCCCTAAAGCAAGGTCAGGGTTTGTCGAAGGTGGATTTCATGGCGGTGGCGGCGTTTTCGAGGATGGCGCGGACGTGGGGCTGGTGGGTGGCGAGGGCCTGGAGCTCGGAGCCGGCGCGGAGGGCGGTGCGGATGCCCATGATCTCCATGGCGCGGTGGACGGAGCGCTTGTTGAGCTGCTGGAGGTCGGGGGGGATCTTGGCGATGCGCTCGGCGATCGCGACGACCTCTTCGTCGAGCCGCGCTGCGGGGAAGGCGCGGTTCGCGATGCCCATGCGCACGGCCTCGCTGCCGTCGACCGAGTCGCCGGTGAGCATCAGCTCCATGGCGTTGCGCATGCCGACCAGCCAGGGGTGGAACTGCATGTCCGGCGGGCTGATCAGGCGGACGACCGGGTACCCGACCTTGGCGTCCTCTGCGATGTAACAGAGGTCGCAGGCCGCGGCGAGCTCCGAGCCGCCGGCCATGGCGTAGCCGTGCACCTGGGCGATCACCGGCTTGGCCAGGTCCCAGATGCCGGTCCAACCCTGGGTGACATGGCGCGACCAGGAGCCGTCACCGCTCGCGGTGTAGTACGGCTGATCGGCGGCGAGGTCGCTCTTGAGGTCGTAGCCCGAGGAGAAGCAGACGCCCGCGCCGCGCACGATCGTGACGCTCACCTCCGCGTCGCGGTCGTGTTCCTGTAGGGCGGCGATCAGCTCGCCGCGCATGCCGTTGTGGATGGCGTTGCGCTTCTCCGGGCGATTCAGCGTGACCCGCCGCACGCGGGGCGCGGGCTCGTCGACCAGGATGAACTCGAAATCCGACACGTCTTCCCCCTGTTCAGTGGTCCCGGGTGCCGGCCAGGTCGGCGAGGAGCTCCAGCGCCTCGGGGTCGCGCGTGTGCAGCGTGAGCCCGCTGGCGCCCGAGCTCTCCCATTCCTTCCAGCGCTCGCGGATGCGCTCTTTCGGACCGATCAGGCTGCCCTGGTCCAGGTATTCGTCGGGGACGGCGGCCGCCGCCTCCTCGCGCAGCCCGGCCAGGAAGAGCTCCTGAATGCGTGCCGCCGCCTCCGGGAAGCCGCGCCGCACCATCTGGTCCTTGTGGAAGTTCTTCTTCTCGTGCCCCATTCCCCCGACATAGAGCGCCGTCATGGGCTTCAGCGCGTCGAGGGCCGCCTGCACGTCGTCGGTGAGCTTCACTTGGGCCTGCGCCTGGATCTCGAGGTCCGCGAGCCGTCGCCCGTCGCCGGCGCGCCGGAAGCCCTCTTCGAGCCAGGGCCGGTAGACCTCGAGCATCCCCGGCACGAAGCCCATCGGGATCCAGCCGTCGGCGAGCTCGGCGGTGAGCTTCACGTTGGCCTCGTTGCCGGTGCCGAGGAAGATCGGGATGTCCGGGTTCGTGTGGAGGATGGACTTCAGCGGCTTGCCCACGCCCATCGCACCTTCCCCGGTGTAGGGCAGGGCGATCTCGGGGCCGTCGTGACTCACCGGGCCCTGGCGGCGGAAGACCTTGCGCACGATGGTGACGTAGTCGCGCAGCCGCGGGTTCGGTCGCCCCCGTGGCTGGCCGTACCAGCCCTCGACGATCTGGGGTCCCGAGAGGCCCAGCCCGAGGATGAAGCGTCCCCGCCCGGCCAGCTCGTCGAGGGTCGCGGCCTGCATGGCGCACATGGTCGGCGGTCGACCCGCGACCTGGGCCACGGCCGTGCCCAGGCGGATCCGCTCGGTGTGCGCCGCCAGGAAGGCCAGCGGCGTCATGGCGTCCGAGCCGTAGGCCTCGGCGGTCCAGACCGAGTCGAAGCCGAGCTGCTCCGCTCGTTGCACGGTCTCGACGGGCAGCGACAGGCGCTTGCCGGCGTAGTCGAGGAAGAGTCCGAGCTTCATGGTCGCACCTCAGAGGTCCTTCACGAAGGGCCAGACCTCGCGCTCGAAGAGCCGCAGGCCCTGCCACGCGAAGTCGGGATCGAGCCCGCCGAGCAGCGGGGTCAAGAGGAAGACGGCGTGGGGAGCACGCTCCCGGGCCAGCGCGATGGCGCCTTCCGGTGTCACCACCTGGTATGCGCCGCTGGCCCGCAGATCGTCCGGACTCACGCGTTTCGCGAAGGGGCCCGCGGGCCGTCCGTAGGCCTCGAGGGTCCACTCGCTGTAGGACTCGACCACGTGGCGCGCGTGGGGCGCGATCCGTTCCCAGTCGCGATCGGGTTCCTGGGTGACGTGGACGTAGACCGGGCCGAGCTGCATGAACTCGCCGGGATCCGATTTGCCGAGCTTCCGACACTCTTCGCGGTAGACGTCCCAGCTCTCGCCCTGGGGCGGGAAGAAGCCGTCGGCGATGCGAGCGGCACGCCTTGCCACCGCCGGGTGGGCGCCGCCCAGCAAGATCGGCGGCGGCGGCTCGGGCGCCGGCGTCACCCGGACCTTGCCTCCCCGGTACTCGAAGGGCTCGCCGGTCCACGCCTGGCGCAGGACTTCGATGGCCTCCTCGTAGAGGCGGCGCCGGTCCTCGCGGCGCTTGCCGAACATCGCGAACTCGGCCGGCCGGTAGCCGGCGCCGATCCCGAGCACGAGCCTCCCGCCCGAGAGGATCTGGAGCACCGCCGTGTCCTCGGCCAGCTTGATGGGGTCGTAGAGCGGCGCCAGCAGCACCGAGGGGCGCAGGGCAATGCGCCGGGTGCGCGCCGCCGCCGCGGCCGCGAAGACCAGCGGCGAGGGCAGGTAGCCGTCGTCGGAGGCGTGGTGTTCGCCGATCCCCACCGTGTCGAAGCCGAGCTCGTCCGCCCAGGCGCACATGTCGAGGGCCGCGTCGTAGAGCTTCCGCGCGGGCGCGCCGAAGGAAGGCGCGCGCATGTCGAAGGCGATGGTGAACTCCATCTTCAGGCACCTCGCAGTCGGGCGATCACCCGGGCGGCGTGGGCGTCCTGCGCCGCATCCGCAGGCATCGGGAAGGTGATCCAGTCGGTAAGGTCCGCGTACCACTCGCGTAGCACGTCCGCGATCTCGTCGTAGCTTCCGGTCGGCGCGAAGGTGTCGAGCATCTCGTCGTCGACGATGCCGGCCATCTCGTCCCAGGCGCCGCGGCGCGAGATCTCGTGGAGGCGTTCGCCGCGCTCCTTCCAGCCGAAGAGCTCGAGGCTCGGCCAGTAGGAAGGCGTCGAGTAGAGGAAGGTCAGTAGCTGGCGCACACCCTCCCGTTCGCGCGCCACGTCCTCGGCCGTGTGCCCCGTGGCGGTGAGCGGGCCGATCATGAGCGCGAGATCCGAGGCCTTCCGCTCGGCGCGGGCGGCGCCCTTCTCGAGCCGCGGGCGCACCACCTCGCGCAGGTAACGGGGCGCGGTGTTGGTCGGATGGGTCATCAGCCCGTCCGCGACCTCGCCGGCCAGAGCCGTCATGGCGGGGCCCACTCCGCCCAGGTGAATGACGGGCGCACCGCAGTCGATCGGGTCGGGCCGGAAGAAGGGCTGCATGCGCGTGAACGTGTAGTGCTCGCCTTCCATGGTGAGCTCGCCGCCCTCCTGCCAGCAATGGAAGATCGCCCGCAGCGCCTGCACGTACTCACGCATGCGCGGCACCGGTGCGGACCACGGCGTCGAGTAGCGGCCGACGATGTTGCCTCGTACCTGGGAGCCCAGGCCCAGCGCGAAGCGCCCACCCGAGAGCTCCTGGAGATCCCACGCCGCGACCGCGACCGTCATCGGGCTGCGCGGGAACGCCACCAGCACGCTGGTCGCCACCTCGAGGCGGCTGGTCGCCTCGAGCGCGAGCGTCGAGGCGGTCAGGCCGTCGTGAACCGCATCCGGGACGGCGAGGCCGTCGTAGCCCAGATCCTCGGCACGCCGCGCGTGTGCAGCGACCTGCGAGGGCCGCATGCGCTGATCCATCGTGGCGTAGACGCGAAACACCGCTCAGCGTCTCCCGCCTGCGGCGCGACGTCCGCCCGCGGCGTCCTCGCTGCTCGGGAGATCGTGCAGGTCGGCGGTGAGGCGCTCCATCAGACTCGCCAGCCGCGCCACGTCCTGTTTCGGCCAGTGGGAGAGGCTCCCCCCGAAGATCTCGTCCTGGGCCTCGCGCAAGCGGCGCTGCACGCGCCGGCCGATCGGCGTGATCGTGACGAGGGCGACGCGCCCGTCGTCGGGAGAGCCGGAGCGCGTCAGCAGGTCCTCGTTCTCCAGCGCGGTCACCGTGCGGCTCGTCGCGGCGTCGCTCATGTGCAGGGCACGAGCGAGATCGGAGATGCGCTGGGGCCCCGCCTCCACGACCTGGCGCAGCACCATCTGCGCGGCCCGAGGCAGGTGGACGCCCGCCCGGGTCGCTCGTTCGGCGTCGGCGCGTCGGCTTCGGATCACCCGGGAGAGCTGCTCCATGGCGGTCTCGATGCGTTGCAGATCGGGGTCGAGGGGCATGGCGAACGAGCCTGGAGAAACTGTTTGCAACTGTCAAGTAAATGCTCGATGATGCCTCTCCACCGATCGGAGGGGGCCATGTTCGATCTCACGGGACGCGTGGCGCTGGTGACCGGCGCCGGACAGGGCATGGGGGCGGGCGTCGCCCGGCTGCTGGCCGGCCAGGGTGCGAAGGTGGCGGTCAACGATCTTCTCGAGGCGCGCGCCAAGGTCTCTGCCGAGGCCATCGCCGCCGCCGGTGGTGAGGCGCTGGCAGTAGCCTTCGACGTGACGGACCCGGACGCCGTGCGCGAGGGAGTCGCCCGCGTCGAGGCGGAGCTCGCTCCGGTGGACGTGCTCGTGAACAACGCCGGCGTGCCGCAGGACATGACCTCCGATCTGAGGAAGTTTCAGGACTCCGATCCCGCGGGCTGGGCGAAGTACATCGATCTCAATCTCTACGGTGTGCTGCACTGTACGAAGGCGGTGCTCGACGGCATGGTGGAGCGTGGCTTCGGCCGCATCGTGACGATCTCCTCCGAGGCCGGCCGCACGGGGATCCCCCTCGGCATCTCGCTCTACGGCGCGGGCAAGGCCGGCGCGCTCGGGTTCTCCCGACACCTGGCGGTGGAGGTGGCGCGCACCGGCGTCACCGTGAATTCGGTGTGCCTCGGCCTGATGGACAACGCCGGCAGCGAAGACGTGGTGAAGCACCTGGCCGCCACCGTCCCCGTCGGGCGCTGCGGCAGCCCCGAGGACGTGGGCGCCGCGGTGGTCTACCTCGCCTCGGACGAGGCCAGCTGGGTGACCGGGCAGACGCTCGGCGTGAACGGAGGCTCGCACACCCCGTGAGCCGCAAGGACCCGAACGTGAACAGAACGGATCCGAAGCAGCTCTTCGATCTCACTGGCCGGGTGGCCCTCGTCACGGGTGCAACCCGTGGCCTCGGGCGCGCCATGGCTGGCGGCCTGGCGCGGGCCGGCGCCGATCTGGTGGTGACCGGACGGAAGGTGGACGCCACCGAGGCTGCGGCCAAGGAGCTGGCAGAGGAGACCGGACGGGAAGTGCTTCCCGTCGCCTGCCACATGGGCGACTGGGACCAGATCGAGACGCTGGTCGAGCGGGCCTTCGAGCGCTTTGGAAAGCTAGACGTGCTGGTCAACAACGCTGGCATCAACCCCGCGATGATGCCGGTCACCGCCATCACCAGCGACTACTTCGACAAGATCTACGCCGTCAACGTGAAGGGCCCCATGCGGCTGGCCGCGCTGGTGGCGCCGCGCATGGGCGAGGCCGGCGGAGGGAGCATCGTGAACGTCATCACCGTGGGCGCCTACCAGGGCGGCCCGGCGGTCGGTGTCTACACCTCGGCCAAGGCCGCGCTGCTGAACCTGACCCGTGTCATGGCTCAGGAGTGGGCGCCGCTGAAGGTCCGGGTCAACGCGCTGGCCCCGGGCCCCTTCGACACCGACATGATGCGCGGCGCCGAGCAGAGCGTCGCCGGCTTCAGCGACCAGGCCGCCCAGGCAACGCTTCAGCGCAGGGTCGCCGACCCCGAGGAGCTGGTGGGCGCCATACTCTTCCTCGCCAGCGCCGCCTCTTCCTACGTCACCGCCGAGGACTTGATCGTGGCGGGCGGCATGCGCTAGCCGGTCGCTTCCCTGGGGGTTCGGGTCCTGCCCTCCAGCCGGGGGGCTACAGGCTGAAGGCGCGGTTTTCTCGACACGTGAGCGTGGCAGCCGCCACTCCTCCGGATAGGGACGTTGGCCTGCAGCCGGCGGTGTCTTTTGTTGGGTTGTCCGGATCTGTGTCGAAGCTGCGCATCTCCCCTGCGCTTGGCGTCGCCAGGGCCGCACCTTCTCTGAAGAATCAGGAACGCCGGGTCGACGGCATGCGATGCTCGCTGGCTGCTCGACATGCCTCGCCTCGCCTCTGGCCGGTGAGCATTCAGGATGACCCGGACATGCCGCTGCTGAACTCCCCCCTGACTGTGCGTCGGACCCTTTCCTCCGGACTCCTGACGTGCCTCGCGCTCGCGCTGCTCCTGCTCGGCGCCGGAACGGCTGCGGCCGACCTGCCGGCCGCGTCCGCGGGCTTCGAGCCCGAGAGCTTCGTCAATTTCGAGACTCCGCAAGTGCATCCCATCGATCTGACGCCGAGCGGGGATCGTCTTCTGGTCGTCAATACCGCCGCGGCCACGCTGATGGTGTTCGACGTGACCGGTGTACGGCCGGTGCTCGTCGAGTCGATTCCGGTTGGCGTCGACCCGGTGAGCGTGCGGGCGCGTAACGAAGGCGAGGCCTGGGTGGTGAACCTGGTGTCGGACTCGCTGAGCATCGTCGATCTCGCCGCCGGCATTGTGGTCGACACGGTACAGACGGCCGACGAGCCCGCCGACGTGATCTTCGCGGGCACGCCGGAGCGCGCGTTCGTGACCGCGTCGCAGGCGAACCTGCTGCAGGTATTCGATCCGAACAGCCTCGGGGCAGCACCGACCGACGTGACCATCCTGGGCGAGGACCCGCGCGCGCTGGCGAAGAGCGCTGACGGACAGACGGTCTACGTTGCGGTCTTCGAGTCCGGGAACGGCACCACCTTGATGCCCGGCGGCAAGAACATCGACAACCGCATCCGTGACGCCGCCGGCGCGTCCGAGGGGCCGTGGGGTGGGATCTCGCCCCCGCCCAACGACGGCGCGCTCTTCGATCCGCCCCAGAATCCCTCGAACCCGTCGCCTCCCGAGGTTGGCGTGATCGTGCGCAAGAACGACGCCGGGCAGTGGATGGACGACAACGGCGGCGACTGGACCGCGCTGACGAGCGGCGCGTTCTCCGACCGCTCGGACCGGATCGCGGGCTGGGACCTGCCCGATCGGGACGTCGCGATCGTCGATGCCAACAGTCTCGCCGTCCGCTACCAGCTCCGCCTGATGAACATGGTGATGGCGCTGGACGTGAACCCGGTGACGGGCGACGTATTTGCCGTCGGCACCGAGGCGACCAACGAAATCCGCTTCGAGCCGAAGCTCCAGGGCACGTTCGTGCGGGTCCACATGGCTTCCTTCGACCCTGCCTCGGCGCCGGCCCCGGCGACGATCGTCGACTTGAACCCCCACATCGATTACTCGACGCCCCGCAGCACCCAGAGGCGGCGCAATCGCTCGATCGGCGATCCCCGGGCGATCGCCTGGAACGCCAGCGGGACGCTGGCCTACGTGGCGGGGATGGGCTCGAACGACTTCACCGCCGTCGACGCTTCCGGCGCGCGGGCCGGTCGGATCAACGTCGGGGAGGGCCCGACGGGTATCGCGCTCGACGATGCTCGCGGTCTCGCCTTCGTGCTGAACCGCTTCGACGCCTCGATCTCGACGGTCGACCTCAGCCGTCCGCAGGAGCTGTCGCGCACGCCCTTCTTCGACCCCACACCGCCAGCGATTCGAGCGGGTCGCGTCCACCTCTACGGCACCCACGAGGGGTCGGGCCACGGACAGATCGCGTGCGCGTCGTGCCACGTCGATTCCCGCAGCGATCGGCTCTCCTGGGACCTGGGCAATCCGGCCGGTGAGATGGAGACGAGGAACGGGCTCGACTTCCATCCCATGAAGGGGCCGCTCAAGACCCAGTCGCTGCAGGACATCATCGGCGCACCGACGCTCCACCACCGCGGCGATCGCGACGATTTGTTCGCCTTCGCCGGCGCCTTCGAGGGCCTGCAGGGCGACGATGCACCACTCGACGAGACCAGCATGGCGGAGTTCGAAGACTTCCTCGATACGGTCCACTTCCCGCCCAACCCGAATCGCAACATCGACAACACGCTGTCGACCGCCGTGCCCATCCCCGGTGCCGGCGGGACGGTCCGCGGCTTCGGCGACGCGGTTGCGGGCCTCGACTCGTATCTGACGGGGAACGGGACGTCCTCGACCTGCGGGAACTGCCACCTCGGGCCGCGCAGCCGGAGCGACATACGCTCGGTCAGCGGAAGCTTCATCGCGGGCCAGCCGCTCGTGGCCGAGACCTTCAGCGGCTTCTACGACCGCATCGGCCTCTTCTGGAACAGTACCGATGGCAGTACGGCGGGCTTTGGGTTCCGCCCCGACGGCGCCCAGAGCTCGGAAATGCAGCATCGGAACCGGAGCTTTCCGCTCATGACGGAGAGCGGCACTCACGTCTTCGCATTCCTGCTCTCGATCGAGGGTCCGCTGCCCGAGATCTCGGGCTTCGGCCGTGACGCCCACGCCGGGGTCGGCCAGCAGGTCACGATCGGGCCCGGTGCATCCGGAGCGGATATGGCGCGCCGGAATACGCTGGTCGCGATCGCCGAGTCCGGCGACGTTGGCCTGGCGGTCCAGGGCGAGCTCGCCGGCGAGAAGCGCGGCCTCGCCTACCTGGGTGGCGGTGTGTTCCAGTCCGACAGGCTGGACGATCGCTTCACCACCGCGGAGCTCGACGCCGCCACCGGCGGCGGCAACGTGCTGACCTACACCCTCGTGCCGCGCGGCGTGGAGTACCGTCAGGGCCTCGACCAGGAGCTCGACGGCCGCCTCGACCGGGACGAGCTCGACAACGGCACCTCCCCCGAAGACGCCGCCGCCCTGTGGGAGCTCTGCGCCGACGAGGGCGCGACCTGTCGTCTGGCCGAGCGGGCCGTGGTCCGGTACGGCTCCGACGAAGGCTTCGTCTACGGCGTCTTCGAGGGCGACGTCGGCTGCACCACCGGCTTGATGGGCGACCCGGCTCACGTCGACCCGGCGCGCTGCGAGGCCCGTCGTGGCACCCTGGTTTGTGCGCAGACCTCGGCGATCGGGAGCATCCTCCCGGCCAACTACCAGCTGGGCACCCTGGCCGCGGGCGAGACCGTCTACGTCGATCGCTCGTACACGTACACCAGCGTGCCGGCCGCCCTCGACGGTGTACCGGTGGTCATGACCGCCAACGACGACAAGCAGGCCGCCATCGAACTGCGCATCCAGCTCTCCGAGCCGCGCACCCTCTACGTGGGCTGGGACGATCGCATCTCGCCGCTGCCGGCCTGGCTCCAGTCGTGGACGTCAGAGCCGGGCATGAGCATCGTCAACACCGACACCACCATGAGCGTCTTCAGCATGGACTTCCCGGCCGGCGAGGTGGTGCTGGGCGGCACCGGCGCCGCCGGCGGCAGCATCTCCATGTACGTCGTCGCCATCGACGAGTCCTCGTCGGGTGCCTGCGATCCCATCGCCCTGCCCGAGCCGCACCCGCTCGTCGGGCTCGCGAGCGTGATTGCCTTGCTCGCGCTTCTCCACCGCGCGCGGTCCAGGCGCGGATACTCCTGAGGCACCACAGCTAGCGAAACGCGTCCTTGGCCGACTTCCAGGCGTCGCTGGACCCCTCCTTGACGTCGCTCCACGCCTCCTGGGAGCCCTCCTTCACGTCCTGCATGGCCTCCTGGACGTCCTCGTCGAAGGTGATCACGATGCCGTCCACGCCGCCGGTGAGCGCCAGGCCCTGCATCTCGGTCTCGAGCTTCAGCACCACACCGTGGGTGTTCTTGAGCCAGAGACGGCCCTTGCCCTTGTTCGCCGCCGTAGCGCCCAGCCGCGCGTTTCCGTAGGTGCCCGCGAAGCTTCCCAGATCGGGCAGGTCGTAGACGGACCCGTGGGCGTCGATGGCGGCGACGCCGATGCCTCCGATCCCGAGGCCGCCGATCCGGAAGGGATAGCGTCGTCCCTGATACGTCAGGGTCCCCTTGCCGAGCGTGCCGCTGCCGATGTACGCGACGGAGTACTGCTTGATCTCGATGGCGCCCGACTCGTTGAGGGCGTCGGGATCGATTTCCTCGTCCGCCGTTCCGGCGCCGGCGTTCGAGCTCACCTCGGTATTGGGGTCTGCCGCCGCTGCGTCCGGCTCCGAATCCGGGTCCGCCGCCGCCGCGACGCCTGCGTCGGGGCTCGGGTCCGAAGGCTCAGACGTCTCGGCGTTTCCGCAGGCGGCCAGTGCTAGTGCGGTGAGGCCGCAGGTGATCCAGTTCAAGGGGCGTAGCTTCATGAGGAGTGTCTCCGTTGAGCGGAGCCGAACCGACGCAGGGGCTCACACGAGCGGCCCGTTCCGGCGCAGCGGTGCGGACGGTAGCCCAGCTCCTGGGATAAGGACGTTTCCTCCGCACCCTCTCTGGCCCGAGCTTCAGCGCAGACGCGCGCGGACCCAGTCGGCGACGCGCCGGAGCGCGTCCTCCGCCTCGGGCAGGCCGCCGTTGGCGAGGCCCTGGAAGCCGTGGATCATCTCCGGGTGCACCTCCAGGGTGACGTCGACGCCGTCGCGGGCGGCGTTCTCGGCCAGGCGGAAGGCGTCGAAGCGGGCGCCGTCGACGCCGCCCACCTGGAGCAGCAGCGGGGGCAGGTCGGTGAGGTCGGCGTGGACCACCGAGGCCTGCGGGTCGGCCGGGTCAGCGTCCGGCCCGACATAGTCGCGTCCCCGGGCGCGCACGAAGTCGGGATGCAGGAAGGGCTCGGCGCCGTGGGGCGTGTTCTGGGGCGGCCATGGTGCCTCCAGATCGAACCAGCCGCCGAGTGTCACGGCTCCAGCCGGCTGCGCCGCGGCCGCGTCGCGCGTCCGCAGCAGCGCACCGATCGCGAGGCCGCCGCCGCACGAGTCGCCGATGAGCACGACGCGGTCGGCGGGCGTCCCCGATTCCACCAGGCCGCGAAGGGCCGCGGCGCAGTCGTCCACCGCGGCGGGGTGCCGGTGCCCGGGGGCGAGGCGGTAGTCGACGAGGAGCACCCGCGCTCGGCACGGGCGCCCGAGCATCTCGGCGTAGAAGAGGTAGCCGTCGCCGCAGGCCGCGATGTAGGCGCCCCCATGGCAGAGCACCAGCGTCGCTTCCGAGTGCTCTGCCTCGGGGACCGTCACCCAGGCGCAGGGCACGCCGCCGAGAACGGTGCGCTCGACCCGGGTCGAGTCAGCGACCGGGTGTCCGTGCACTCCCTCGAGCTTCTCCCGCGCCACCTCCAGCGGCTCGTCGGCGGGGAACATCGGCTGGTTCAGCGCCCGGATGAGCGACTCGTACTGCGGGCTCGCCATCGCGTCTCCTCGTCGGACCAGGGGACCACACGGCCGGGGGGGTGCGCAACTTCGTTCCCCAGAGGCATCGAGCCTTCGGGTAGAATCGCGGGTCCGCGTCCGCGGCGTGTCGCCACCCGGATCCTGTGAGGAGAGAGCCCATGAGTCGTCCCGTAATCGTGGAGGCCGTGCGCATGCCCATCGGCAAGCGCAACGGCTGGATGTCCGGGTTCCATCCCGCGGAGCTCCTCGGGCTCTCGCTCACCGGCGTGATCGAGCGGGCGGGAATCGCGCCACAGGAGGTCGAGCAGGTGGTGGGCGGCTGTGTCACCAAGGCCGGTGAGCAGAGCTTCAACATCACGCGCATGGCCTGGCTCGGCTCGGGCCTGCCCTACGGCACCGGCGCCACCACGGTGGACTGCCAGTGTGGCTCGAGCCAGCAGGGCACGGAATGGTGGCGGGGCTGATCGCCCAGGGCGCCATCGAGGTGGGGATCGGCTGCGGGGTCGAGTCGATGAGCCGGATTCCGCTCGGCGCCGAGAGCATGCACGGTCCCGGCAGCTCGCGGCCCCCGGAGTTTCCGTACGACATGCCCGACCAGTTCGGCGCGGCGGAGCGCATCGCCGACAAGCGCGGCATCAGCCGCGAGGACGTGGACGCGCTGGCCCTGAAGTCGCAAGAGGGCGCCGCCCGGGCCCAGGAGGAAGGGCGCTTCGCGCGGGAGCTGCTCACCGTGGAAGCGCCGGTGCGAGGCGAGGACGGCGAGAACACCGGCGAACGAATCCACGTCGACCGCGACCAGGGGCCGCGCCCCTCGACGGCCGAGGGTCTGGCGAAGCTCCGGGCCGTGATGCCCGAGGGCCGTCACACCGCCGGCAACAGCTCCCAGATCTCCGACGGCTCGTCGGCGGTGCTCTGGATGAGCGAAGAGCGCGCGAAGGCGGCGGGCCTGCGCCCGCGGGCGCGGGTGGTGGCCCAGGCGCTGGTGGGATCCGATCCGTACTTCCACCTCGACGGCCCGGTCGAGGCGACACAGAAGGTGCTCGACAAGTCCGGCATGAACATCTCCGACATCGACGTCTTCGAGGTGAACGAGGCCTTCGCCTCGGTGGTGCTCTCCTGGGCGAGCGTGCACAAGCCCGACATGGACAAGGTGAACGTGAACGGCGGCGCCATCGCCCTCGGCCACCCGGTGGGCGCCACCGGCAGCCGGCTCATCACCACGGCGCTGCACGAGCTCGAGCGCTCGGACGGCCAGACCGCGCTGATCTCGATGTGCTGCGGCGGCGCGCTCGCCACTGCCACCATTCTCGAGCGGATCTGAAAGGGGGCTGCATGGGCTTCGAGACCACGACCGACGAGGTGATCCAGGGCATCGATCTCACCGGGCGCGTAGCGCTGGTGACGGGCGCGTCCAGCGGCCTGGGGGCGGAGACCGCGCGGGTGCTCGCATCGGCGGGGGCGGCGGTGACGATGACTGCCCGGGACATCCCCAAGGTGGAAGCGGTGGCCGAGGAGATCCGCGCCGCGACCGGCGCAACGGTGGACGTGGGTGAGCTCTCGCTCGACCGTCCCGACAGCGTGCGGGCCTTCGCCAAGCAGTGGCTGGCCGACCACGACGTGCTCCACCTGCTGATCAACAACGCCGGAGTGATGGCGTGCCCGCAGGCGCGCACCGCCGAAGGGTGGGAGATGCAGTTCGCCACGAACCACCTGGGCCACTTCCTGCTGACCTCGCATCTGCTGCCGGCGCTGCGGGCCGGGGCGCCCGCCCGGGTGGTGAACCTGAGCTCGGCCGGCCACCGCTTCTCGCCCGTGAACTTCGACGACGTCCACTTCGACTCCCATCCCTACGACAAGTGGGTGAGCTACGGCCAGAGCAAGACCGCCAACGTGCTCTTCTCGATCGAGTTCGATCGCCGCTCCCAGAACGACGGCATCCGCGCGTTCGCCGTCCACCCCGGCGCGATCATGACCGAGCTGGGGCGACACCTGGACGCCGACGACATCCAGACCCTGCAATCCCGGGCGCCGAAGGGCGGGATGAAGTTCAAGCGGGTACCGGCCGGCGCAGCGACCCAGGTCTGGGCCGCCACGTCGCCGGAGCTCGAAGGGAAGGGCGGCCTCTACTGCGAGGACACCCACGTCGCCGGCCCGCGCCAGTCCGAGGACTCGGCCGAGGGCTACCTGCCCTGGGCCATGGACGCGGAGGCGGCAGCAAAGCTGTGGACGCTCTCCGAGGAGACGCTCGGCGAGACGTTCGGCGCCTGAGGGCCGGCCTCTCTCTCAGGCGGGCTGGGGCGAAGGGCCGGCTCTGCCGGCGCTGTGCGCCGCCAGCGCCAGGGCGACCATCGTCCAGCCGTGCAGGATCAGCTCGATGGAGATGAAGAGTCCGATCACGAAGAGGCTCGAGGCGGGCCAGCCGGTGAGGATCATCCCTCCGAGCAGTAGGCCGGCGATTCCGCCGATCAGCGCCCAGACCCAGGCGCCGTGATCACGGTGCTGGAGCGCGACCACGATGCGCAGCGCGCCGCCGGCGAAGATGGAGGCGCCGAGCAGCAGGGTAAAGACGCCCGAGGCCAGCATCGGGTTCTGGAGCACGCAGACACCGGCCACGACGTGGAGCACGGCGACCAGCGCCTGCCACAGGAAGCCCTTCCAGCCGCGGCACTGGAAGAGCTGCGCCAGCTCGAAGGCGCCGGCGATCAGGATCAGCCAGCCAAAGAAGACCATCGAGACGATCGTCACGGCGAAGGCACGACCCAGGCCGACGGTGCCGAGGAAGATGGCCAGGATGCCGAGGCCGAGCAGCCAGCCCCAGTTCTTCTGGACGTCGCCGAAGGCGGCCGCGATCGGGGTCGAGTTCGATTCAGTCATGAGAAGCTCCTTCTGGATTGAGTGTCGGCTCAGGCGACCGCGACGGTCGCCGGCAATCGGCGCGGGGGCGGATGCTTCTGGCTTCGCCGCCTCAGAAGAAGGAGAGGGAGAGCCTGCGACGCTCGGTGGAAGCGACGAGCTCGCTCCAGATCGCCTCGTCGAGGCGTCGGGCCGCCGGCGTGTCGAGCTCTTCCACGTGGGCGTGGAGCTCGACCAGCAGGCCTCGCAGCGCCGTGTTGGCACCTTCGAGTGCGCCGAT
>PVMS01044311.1_pt1 | contig 15233 bp, 17 predicted proteins | sample 1853461 | NCBI WGS metagenome assembly PVMS01 (sample SAMN08582032, study PRJNA380276) | Marine sediment metagenome, whole genome shotgun sequencing project. | isolation source: ocean sediment barecode stripped | collected 2017 | reverse complement strand
GGTTTGAGCGATTGACCGCCATCGGACTTGGCTTCGCTGGGATTGATATGAACTTCAACAATCAAGCCCTCTGCGCCGGCCGCGATCCCAGCCCGGGCAACCGCGGTGACGTACTCCCAATGCCCGGTACTGTGACTGGGGTCGAGCAGGACCGGCAGGTGGGTCAACGATTTCAGGACAGGTATGGCATTGATATCGGTCGTGTTGCGAGTAGCTGTCTCAAAAGTGCGGATACCGCGTTCACACAGCATCACCCGGCGGTTACCATGGGATAATATGTACTCCGCCGCCATCAGAAGCTCATCGATCGAGGCCATCATGCTCCGTTTGAGCAAGACGGGGTGCTGGCTTTTCCCAACCGCATTCAGCAGGGCATAATTCTGCATATTGCGAGCGCCAATCTGGAGCACATCCGCATAGCGGGTAAGCAACGGGATATGTTCAGGGGCCATGATCTCGGTCACGATCGGCATACCTGTAGCATCGCGAGCTTCCGCCAGCATCTCCAGACCGGCTTCTCCAAGACCCTGGAAAGAGTAAGGAGAGGTGCGGGGTTTATATGCACCACCGCGCAGGGCATGAGCGCCGGCTTCACGGACTGCATAGGCAGTTTCGAGCAGCTGGGTGCGGCTCTCCACCGAACATGGGCCCGCGATCATGACAATTCCATTTTCACCAACATTTACACCATCCAGCGAAAACAGAGAATTCTCGGGGATAAACTCGCGGGAAGCCAGTTTGTAAGGGTGGGAGATTGGAAGCACCCGGTCGACACCTGGCAAGTGAAGGAACTGATCCTTAAAGATCTTCCGTCCATCCCCAACCACACCGATCACGGTACGCTCCTCCCCTTGGATTAGATGAGCCTGCAAACCGTTGTCTTTGACGCGCCCGACCACAGTGGTGATTTGCTGCTGCGTGGCATCTGTGTGCATGATGATCATCATGGCATCTTCTCCTTTAATTCTTTTTACTTTCAAGATCTATACAGAAAGTCATGGTTAAGAAAATTCCGTCACGCTCAGATCTGGACGCAAGCTGGCTGCAGAACCCAAATAAACGTGACGGATAGCATGCTGTGGCAGGTCGGTATTCCACTGCAGGAGCACACGAATACAACGTGGCAGCCCTCCAGGTACAGGAATCTCTCGGCTGCAGATCATCGGGACTGCATCCCAGCTCATTTCACGTGCCGCCTGAGCAGGATATGCAGAACTGAGATCCTCGGTGGTGGTGAATATTCCGCTGGCCAGATCCTCGCTGCGCAGCGTGGGATTCGCCTCCAGGATGGCTGAGAGCAATTCCTGTGTCGCGGCCAGAATCGATTCAGATCGGTTGTCTGAAACATCTATCGCCCCACGAACACCTCTAACTGGCATGGTTTTGACCTCCGAAGAATCAAAAATGCGAGGCCGCTGGCCTCGCATTTTATGGGTAGGTTTAAAACTGATCTTCCCGATTAAGCGCCGCCAACGGCATCCGGTATACGGAAGCCAAAATAATAAGGGGCACTAAAATAAAAGCGGGTTGACAGGTTTTGTTTCATCGTCTTAGGATACCATTTATTGAATGTGCCTAAGTCTAACCCAGCCATCCTGATCCGTCAAGCAATTGCCAGCCCATAGCCTAACCTCAAACCAAGACAGCCAGCGCGGTTGGACTCAATAATCCCAGGAACTTATCAAGCAAACCCAAGACGCTCCCGACTAACAAGGCAAGCCAGGCTGCTTTCAAAGCCATCCCAGACGTAAGACCTGATTCTGGAATGGCGCCACTGTCACCTGAGAAGGGGGTTCGCCTGGTCAGGGATTCAGTTTCGTAATCAGCGTATTCGTTGGCATAATGAATGATCGGCAAGAAAACCACCAGACCAAAGGTAAAAGTGGGCAGGGCGATATCGACATCATGGACCCAAGCTACAAGGCTCCCAAACAGATAAACCAAGATGATAGCCAGTATTTGGGCAGGCTGGGACATTTTCACCAACAAGGCTATCCTTTGGAGGTTAAGGTGCGATAAAGTCTTTTGTATTTTGACCTTATGATCGGATGGGAAGGGTTATGCCCTTATTTTAGCGCTAATGTTAGTGAGTGGAATTTTCTTCTACATCTAGTATACCTATGCGCATTAATTTCTTCGTGGATAACTTTTTCGATCAGTTTCTAGTTAACCATTCTGCGATCAGGCACCATGTAATAAGTCAATGTAATTCCAATATCCGTTTCCCTATCGCTAACCTATTACCGCGAAGGGGTCAGGTTCTCGACCAGCTGCAACATCGTCCAGGATGGCCTGCAGCGCTTCTTTGGTAAGCGCCCCGGAAAATCTAAAGCGGATAACGCCATCCCGGTCGATAAACCAGGTCGTCGGTAACCCAATCGGACTATAGATATTGGTAAGATCGCCGCTTTCATTTAGCACCAGGGGATAGTTAATGAAAAACTCATCCTTGAAGAATTCAACTGCCTCAGGTGTCTCCTGCAAATTAAGACCGATAAATTCGACCCGATCGCGGTCAAGCTCGTTGTAGGCCTCCACTAAGTGCGGTGTTTCTACTCTACAAGGCCCGCACCAGGAAGCAAAAACATTCACCAGGACCAGTTTTCCTTTGAGATCGCTCAAGGTGATTGTCCGGCCATCCACTGTCGTACCGGTGAAATCGGGTGCCAGCTCACCAACAGCAATACCGACGCTCAAGCCCAACAGTTCTGCAGTCTCGGTATCTTGGGGTTGAGCCTGAGCCTGTGCACGATAATCCAGGATAAAATCCCCAGTCATGATCCCGACGACCAGCACCAAGATTATTACTTTCCAAATCTTCTTCATAACATTACTCCTCAACCGTGGTTTACAGAGTCAAACCAGTTCCAAACCTCTGGGTAATAAAATTGCTCAATTCAATCAGATTTCCAGTAAAGACCAGCAGTCCCATGGAAATGAGCAGCACTCCGCTGGCGGCGGTCAGCTGCGGCATGTACTGGCGAATTTTACCCATAACCGATCGTCCAGCAGCACGATTTAAAATTAGCGCCATGACGATAAATGGAACCCCCAGACCAAGGGAATAAGCCAGTAGTAAAACCATCCCAGTGACCACAGTGTCCGCCTGGCTGGCGATGGCCAGGATTGAAGCTAAAACCGGTCCGATACATGGTGTCCATCCCACTCCAAAGGCTGCGCCCATGAATAATGAACCTGTCAAGCCGGTAGAGCGCTGGCGAGCATCGGCCAAATCCATGCGAGATTCACGCATCAGCCACGGTATTTGAATGACACCCATCATGTGTAATCCAAAGAGCACGATAGCAAAGCCAGCAATACGCCCTACTAAGACCTGGTTGTTCAAGAAAAAGTGCCCCATGAATGTAGCAGAAGCTCCAAGCAATGTGAAGACGATCGCCAAACCCACCACAAAAGCAATTGAGTTTTTTACCATTTTCCGCTGGCGCTCGCCATCTTGCATCTCCTGCAGATCCTGAAATGATGTACCGGTGAGCTGCGCCAGATACGCGGGTATTAAAGGAAACACGCAGGGTGAAAGGAAGGACAGGATGCCTGCGCCAAAGGCGATCAATATTCCAAATGAACCGATATCCATAATCTTCTCTCCAATAAATAAACCGTTTGTGCAGAAACATCTTGCGATATCACAGACGGAAAGATTAATCTGTTTCTTACTGCAAACGTCTATGTATTAACGAAACTCCAATTTTCATCCTTTAATTGCTGTGAATATCTTACGACGAACGAGAAGGTGCGCACGTGTTTTAAAGGAGGGGCGACCCTTTTAATAAAGGAAATGCGAACTCACTATTGAAGTTATTGTTCGTGCCAAGAATCAGCGTAGCTCAGCTACAGCATTCCTGAGGCCGGTCACAACATGAAGTCATCGATTGCCCCTTTCGCCCTGCGACTGTAGCTGTGGATGTTTTGGTCTGCTAAAAATAATGATTTAAAAAAGAATTGGCGGCAGGAAGATATCGATATCGTTTGATCGAATGTATTGTTAAAAAAAGTGCGCGAGAAAGTAAGGACTGGTTGTCATGTATTGTCAATTACACCATAAGTATCTGTTCTCGAGCAAACAACAGGAGGTCTTATGAAGGATTTGACAACATTGACTGAACTCAGTTCGAATTCATTAGAGCAATCACAACGTGCAAATCAAGAAGTATCCTTAATTTACTTTTTAGGAGTTAACCATGCAAAAAATAATAAGTAAGATGGCCCCCATGTTTCCAATCCTCATCTGGATGGGTTTCATGCTGGTGGCCCTAGCAGTCGTGATCGGATTTTTCAATTCGCAAACGGCGGCAGCGTATTTCGCTGAGAGCAAAGCCATCCGGGAGACCACCCTGTTGGCAGAAAGAGCAGCGATAGAAAGCACCAACCTGTGGCTGCCTTATCTGAAGTTCCTGGGACTTGGAATGGTCCTGGGCGGTATCGTGATGGCATTGAGGGTCATCCTGGATAACTTGATGCAAGCAGGCGGGAAAGTGCTCGCCAATCTACCCGCAGATAAACGACCTGCTATGCCAAAAGCACCCTGGTACGGTCGCTTGATGCCGATTGTTATGATGCTGGGTCTGTTGGTCTTTATCGTCGCCTTAATCGTGTCACTGCAGCTGGCAAGCACAGCCCGGGCGGTCTTTGCTAATCCAATACCAGCAATCGATGCAGCCGGCGCAGGCACTGTCCTGCTGGCACAAATACAGAACATCCACGCAACCTCTGCTTGGTTGGTCCCCTTCAAATTCTTCGGGATAGCAACTGAATTCCTGGCGATTACGATGGGATTGGCAACCATTGCATATGTGTTGAAGGCGCAAACTGAGATGCTCAAGAAGGGAGTCCAGGCAGCCCGAAACAGCATGAAGCAAGGTAAGCCAAGCGAACAGAAAGAAAAGGCACCCGCCGTCGAGACCGTTGCGGCATAGGAAATATTACAGTAATTCGATTTAGAAGGAGTACAACATGAACGCAAGTCAATCTTCTTACAATCCCTATCAGCTGAAAATCTTCCCGATATTGACAATTTTAGGTTGGATCTTGATCATGCTGGCGTTGATCATCGGATTAGTTGTCTTAACCCCCACAGCAGTGAGTTACTTTGGTTCTAATTCCAAGGGTGTAAGGGATGCGGCTGAGGCCGGATCACAGCTGCTGAGCCAGATCAGCATCCTGGCATCCATTCCTCTCTGGCTGGAACCGCTCACATTTCTGGGTGTAGCATTCTTTATCTGTGGAATCGCCTTGGAGTTCTCGGTTATCCCGTCTCTAGTAAAGATGCGCGGCGATGCCATGGCGCAGGCTTTCCCCTCAATCGTGAAGTTAGGAAGTTAGGTCAAGCGTAATGATATTAATAGGAGTAATATGATGCAAGAACAAAAATCTTCATTCCCTTTCAGCATGGTCGAACGCATGATGCCCATGTACCCGGCAATCGCTGTGATGGGTTGGATGTTCGTCCTGATCGCTTTCCTGGTCGGCCTGTATGTTCTCAGCCCGGCTCAAACGACGTTCTTCTCCGACGCCAAGGCGGTCCGTGAAGGCGCAACCATCGGGAGCGCGTTTGTAAACGCCAACCTGTCCAGCCACGCGCTGGAAGCCTGGCTTCCGCAGTTCAAATTCCTCGGACTCGGTTTAGGCTTACTGGCCATTGTGATGGCGCTGGGAACAATTTCAAAGCGACTGCGCAATATGGGCCAGGTGATCTTCAGCCAACTGCCTGAAAAAATGCGGCCGGCTACACCGCCACCTCCGAAGCGAGTTAAACTGTTCCAGTTGAGCGCCTTGATGGGTATCATGGTGTTGCTGATAGTTTTGATCGTCGGGATTGTGCTGGCAGCCGGTGTGATCTCTGGTTATTGGAATAACTCCATTGCCAACGAACTCAACCCCGCCCAACCAGGTTCAGTCCTGCTCACGCAGCTATCCTTGTTGAGCAGCTATTTCTACTGGCTCAACCCGCTGAGGATGATTGGAATGGCATTCCTGTTCACCGCTATCACCGTAGCATTAACCGTGATCATCGGCGCACTGCGCATGCAGACCACTCTATTGAAAGGGCTGGTCCAGAAAGCTGGGTAGCTGGTTCTGAATCGACCTACAACCATGGAGCGAACTTTGAAACCGACAACCCCGGCGATAAATTCCCGGGGTTGTTCTTTTTAATCAAGTTTTATGACTATTAGCAGCGTGGAAATAAGTAAGAAATATACCTCCCGAAGGGTCAGAGTATGGGTCAATGACACTCACGATTTTCATTAACATTGGAATTCTTCGTGGTTATTTAACCCCACGCTTAGGACTTTCTCAAAGGTCACAGAAGAGTGAATAAACTTGAAGAGTATAATCATCCCAATAATCTAAGTTTGACAAATCATTCCTGGCACACAAATAGATATAAGTGTAAGTGAAATTCACCGGGGAAACAAAGGCAAGGTAAGATCTAAATCCAAACTTAGATGTTCAGGTTGGATAGTGGGACAATCTTATAGAGGAAGAGACTATGGCAGAAAAATTGAAGGAACTTAACCAACTCGGGCAATCGATCTGGTATGACAATATCCGCCGGGCGATGCTGACCAACGGCGAATTCGAAGAATTAATTGCAGCTGGGGTGCTGGGTGTGACTTCCAATCCTACGATCTTCGAAAAAGCGATCGCCGGCAGTGCTGATTACGATGCAGCACTCAAAGAATTTTTTGCGGCTGGAATGGATCTAGATACCATATATGAAAAGCTGGTGCTGGATGATATCGCCACCGCAGCAGACCAACTGCGACCGGTTTACGAACGAACCAATGGGCTGGATGGCTTCGTCAGCGTTGAGGTACGCCCCACCCTGGCCAAGGATACGGAAGGCACGATCGTAGAAGCAAGGCGCTTGTTCAACTCCCTTAATCGCCCCAATATCATGATCAAGGTACCGGCCACTCCGCAGGGTATACCTGCTATTGAGACGCTTATCGCTGAAGGGATCAATGTCAACGTGACGTTGCTTTTCTCAATGCGACATTACGAAGCTGTTGTTGAGGCATACCTGGCAGGATTAGAGCAGCGGATGACAGCTGGTGGGGATATCAGCCAGGTGGCCTCGGTAGCTTCCTTCTTCGTCAGCCGAGTGGACAGCGCTGTAGACCGAGAGCTGGACCAGGTTGGAAATTCATCGCTGAAAGGAAAGATAGCCATCACCAATTCCAAAGCTGCCTATGTCCGATTTAGACAGATTTTCAGTGGAGAGCGCTGGGAAAAACTGGCGCTGGCTGGCGCTCGCGTGCAGCGCCCGCTGTGGGCAAGTACCGGCACTAAGAATCCAGAATACCCGGATACGGTGTATATCGACAGCCTGATCGGTCCAGACACGGTCAACACAGTCCCTCCAGCGACTCTGAACGCCTATCGCGATCACGGCCAAGTCAGACAAACCCTAGACTCTGATCTCGATCAGGTAAATGCCCAATTAGATGAATTGAGCGACCTGGGGATTGACCTGGACTCGATCACACAGAAATTACAGGATGATGGTGTGGCAGCGTTTGCCAACTCCTTCGCAGCTTTGATGAAAAGTCTATCTGAGAAAGGAGATAAATTAGCCACAGGTTGGGAATATCTAACATTCAGCCTTGGGGAGTACCAGAAAGTTGTTGATGAAGCCCTTGAGGAGATGAATGCCGAGCGAGTGATGTATCGGATCTGGGAACATGACCACACACTTTGGAAACCAGGTCCTTCCGAAATCAGCAACCGATTGGGGTGGCTTCACATCGCTGAGGTTTCGAAAGAGGCTCTACCAGTTCTAGAGGATCTCGTCACAAGCCTGCGCATAGATGGCTATACTCAGGCGCTGCTGCTCGGGATGGGAGGCTCCAGTTTGGCGCCAGAAGTATTTCGTAAGACTTTTGGGGTACGTGAGGGATTCCTCGACTTGGCTGTTCTGGACAGCACCGATCCCGGAGCGATCTCTGCCCAAACGGAAAATCTTGACCTGGCGAAAACGCTTTTCATCGTTTCGACCAAGTCTGGCGGAACGGTTGAGACCCTATCTTTTTTCAAGTATTTCTACAACCAAGTCGCAGCCACAGTGGGAGCTGAGCAAGCAGGATCGCATTTCATCGCCATCACGGATGCTGGTTCCCAGCTCGACCAGCTTGCCAGCCGCTATAACTTCCGGGCTACCTTCCGCAACGATGCCAATATCGGTGGACGCTACTCAGCGCTGTCTTACTTCGGCATGGTGCCAGCTGCCCTGGTGGGTGTCGATCTAGATTCCCTGCTCGAGCGAGCTCTGAGTATGGCCTGCAATAATGAAGGGTGTAATACCCCATTAGCGGGGGATAACATTGGCGCTCGTCTCGGCGCAATCCTGGGAGAACTTGCAAAAGCCGGGAAAGACAAAGTGACGCTGATCAGCTCACCGGAAATCGCCAGCTTTGGTGATTGGATTGAGCAGCTGATCGCCGAAAGCACCGGAAAGGAAGGCAGTGGGATCTTGCCAGTAGTTGGCGAACCAGTCGCTGATCCCGAATTTTACGGGCGCGATCGCCTGTTCGTTTATCTGAAGTTAAGTGATGACCCTACCTATGATCGGCAAGTCGCCGCCTTAGAAGAATCCGGTCACCCTGTGATTCGGATGCATATAACCGACCTTTATGAGCTGGGAGGACAATTTTTCCTGTGGGAAATGGCTACGGCTGTAGCGGGTCATCGACTGGGGATCAACCCCTTCGACCAGCCAAATGTCGAAGCCGCCAAAGTATTGGCCCGCAAGATGGTCAAAGGATACCAGCAATCCGGTCAACTACCCCTATTAGAACCAACGCTGCAATCCGAAGGCATCGCAGTGTATGCTGATGCGAAATCAGGTGCGACCAACCCAGAATCACCTCGAGATGCGTTGGATATGATCTTGACCGAGGCACAACCAGGGGCATATATTGCACTACAGGCCTATATCCAACCCACACCTGAGACAGACCAGGCCCTCTTAGCTCTGCGAACGAAAATTCGCAACCAAACTCACCTGGCAACCACATTGGGCTATGGACCTAAATTCCTGCATTCAACCGGACAGCTGCACAAGGGAGATGGCGGGCAGGGGGTATTCATCCAGCTGACCAGTGACTCCAGCCAGGATATTCCCATCCCAGATGAAGCTGGATCGGATAGTTCATCGATCAGCTTTGGCGTACTCAAACAGGCCCAGGCTTTGGGAGATCGCCAGGCATTATTGGATGGCGGTCGGCGAGTGCTCCGATTTCACCTGGGGACAGACAGCATCAGGGGCATCGCTAAATTGACCGAACCAAGCGATTGATATTGAACGATCGAACCACCATCTACGAGAGAATCCCGAGGTCTCAATTGCCAGATCCAAGGGCAATTGAATATTCATCTGATCGAGGATGTGAGTTCGATCCCCTGGCAGCAACATGATGTTTATTAGATTATGATCCAATTAAATAATTTGGCTTGGTAATTATGGAGAAGAGATCAGAATGATTCGAGCGATGATCTTTGACCTGGACGGCACGTTGGTGCAAACCGAAAGGCTCAAGGCGATTTCATATGCCAAAGCTGTGATCGAGCTTTGCCCTGACCAGGTCAGTGAGGAGCAGGTGGTTGAGGCTTTCAAACAGGTGGTCGGGCTTGCGCGGCATGAAGTTGCACAAGCCTTGGTAGTAAAGTTCAACCTGGTGGAGAAAGCTACAGGACGGATGGCAGAGTTCGGTGTGAGCACACCCTGGCAAGCCTTTATCCAGGTTCGTCTCCAGCATTATGAGGCCATGCTGGCTGACCCGCAGATCCTACGGGATAACCGCTGGTCTCACAATTTAGACCTACTGGAGGAAGCCAGGCGAGCCCGGTGCAAAACCGGTTTAGCGACCATGTCATCTTGTCGACAAGCTCAACGGGTGCTCGAGATTATTAATTTAAGCGGCGAATTTGATTTCATTGCCACGCGGGATGATGTAGCCCATGGGAAACCCGATCCGGAAATATACACCTTGGTTGCCTGCGAACTGGGTATACCTGCAGCGCAATGTCTGGTGATCGAAGACTCCCCCGCAGGGGTACAGGCGGCTCTGGCGGCCGGGATGTGGTGCATTGCCATGACAACGCCCTTTACCCGGGCTGCCATTCACTCCAGTCAATTACTGGACGAACGTTGGGTGGTAGACGAAGCGGACAAATTGCTGCCAGTGGTTCAGGACATGATCGCTGAACGCACTGATGATTGAATGCCAGTAGTGGGTTAATAAATTCCTAGGAACAGGAGAGAACAGCATGGATATTGGGATGGTTGGATTGGGGAAGATGGGTGCGAATATGGCAACCCGTCTATTGCTCGGTGGTCATCGAGTTGTGGCCTACGATATCAACGAAGATGCCATTCAGGCAGCTGAAGAAGCCGGTGCGGAGGGTGCTCGAACGCTCAACGAAGTCATGGATAAACTGGCGCCACCGCGCTCTGTGTGGGTAATGGTGCCTTCCGGTCAGATAACAGAGACCACAATCCAGAACCTTAGCGACCTTTTATCCCCAGGCGATATCGTGATCGACGGCGGGAATTCAAATTACAAAGATTCCATGCGCCGGGCCGAGGAATTAAGTTTGAAAGGATACCATTTTATCGACGTCGGCACAAGCGGCGGGGTGTGGGGATTGAAAGAGGGGTACAGCATGATGGTGGGTGGAGAACAGAAAGTTGTTGACCGCCATCGCCCGATCTTTGAAACCCTCGCCCCGGCACAGGACCTGGGCTGGGGGCATGTTGGCCCACCCGGTTCCGGGCACTTCGTTAAGATGGTTCATAATGGCATCGAATATGGTCTCATGCAGGCTTATGCAGAGGGCTTTAATATTATGAAAGCCAAAGGAGAATTCAACCTCGACCTGCACCAGATCGCTGAAATCTGGCGCTATGGAAGTGTCGTGCGGTCATGGCTGCTCGATCTCACCTCTGCTGCCCTTGCAGAAGACCCGGATTTAGATAGCATAGAAGCCTGGGTGCAGGATTCTGGCGAGGGGCGCTGGACGGTGTTCGAAGCCATTGACCTTAACGTTTCCGCCCCCGTGATAACCGCCTCTCTCCAGCGCAGGTTGAGATCACGGGAAGATGGACCTTTTTCTGATAAACTGTTGGCTGCACTGCGCAATCAATTCGGCGGGCACGCCGTGAAACAAGCGGAGGAATAATGTCTGAGTCTACATCAATCGTCATCTTTGGCGCGTCTGGGGATCTCACCCACCGCAAGCTTCTCCCAGCTTTGTTTAACCTGTATCGCAAGAAGCGCATCCCGGAGAATTTCCTGATCTTAGGTTATGCAACTCGGGCATGGGATGATAAGCGGTTTCGGGCTGAAATGGAAGCCGCAGCGACAAAATATTGCAGCTATGATTATTCTTATGACGAGTGGCTGGAATTTGCAGAGCATTTATATTACATGTCAGGAAATTTTACCAATCAAGCGGATTTTCAAGCCCTTGCAAATCGGCTGAAGCAATTAGAATCTGGCCCCTCCGATCGTATGTTCTACATGGCGACAGCTCCGCGGTTTTTCCTACCGATCGTGAAAGCTCTCGGTCAATTGGGATTGGTTGATGAAAAGGAAGGTAAACGCCGCGTGGTGGTTGAAAAACCGATCGGCACCGATCTGGCCTCTGCCCAGGTTCTGAATAAGGGGATTAGCGAGGTGCTCCAGGAGCACCAAATATTCCGCATCGACCACTACCTGGGTAAAGAATCCGTCCAAAATCTATTAGTCTTTCGCTTCGCTAATGCCATTTTTGAACCGGTTTGGAATCGCAATTACATTGACCACGTGCAGATCACGGTTGCGGAAGATTTTGGGGTCGGCCACCGGGCAGGATATTACGATAATGTGGGTGTGCTGCGCGATATGTTCCAAAACCACCTGCTGCAGCTGGTGGCCCTGGTAGCCATGGAACCCCCGGCCAATTTTGACGCAGACGCCATCCGGGATGAGAAAATCAAGGTGCTGCGTTCATCCCGCCCCTTTTCTGCTGAAGAAGTCAGCCAAGGGACTGTGCGCGGCCAGTATCGAGGATACCGGGAGGCATCTGGGGTGGCACCTGATTCTCAAACCGAAACCTTTGCCGCTCTACGCCTGCATATCGATAACTGGCGCTGGCAAGATGTCCCTTTTTACCTGCGTTCCGGAAAACAACTGGCAGAAAAATGCACTGAAATTGCCATTAAATTTAAGCGCCCACCGATCCAGATGTTCCCCTTACCCCAAGATTTCAAGATGGCTGCCAATGTTTTGGGCATGTGCATTCAGCCACACGAAGGCATCCATTTAAAGTTTGAAGCCAAGGTACCAGACACGGCAGCGGAAACGCGTTCGGTAGACATGGAATTTCATTACCGCGACTCATTTGGAGAGACATCCATCCCCGAAGCTTACGAACGCTTATGCCTGGATGTATTACAGGGAGATGCGACACTATTCACCCGGGCTGAGACAGCCGAGCTCAGCTGGAGCTTCATCGATAAGATCATCGCCGCCTGGCATTCGCCAGATGGTCCACCCCTGACGATCTACGAACCAGGCAGTTGGGGGCCTGAAGAAGCGCATGATCTTCTCAGCCGCGACGATAGACGGTGGATCAGGTCCTGCGGCGATCACTCAGCTCAAGTTATCGATTCTCTCAAAAAGTAATATTCTCCAATCTCGACGCATCTATATCACAAGCAACATTTGGTGGCTATTCACCAAAACAATGTCCGTGGTGAGAAAGATGCGTCCTTTATGGCAGGTATTAATCTCATTTAAAGAAAGAAACCAGCCTATCTCACTGAGCTGCGATGAGTGCTTCCAATATATGGAACACCTGGCAGATGAGGCAGCGGCTGGAGCAGATCAAGCCAGCCTGCGAATTGCGATCAAAGACCATCTGGCGAATTGTCCTGACTGCCATGAGCACCACCAGGAAAGGTTAGAGCAGATGGAAGACAAAATCGTTACTATGAACAACAAGAAGGAAACAGTAGAAAAATTTGAAGCACATGGATATGATTGACTTATTGGCCAGGAAACTAAAGAAGACATCCAGATTGGCGCTCATAGCTCTAGGGCTGATAGCTGCTTGTGTACCAGCTGCCACCCAATCGATAGAAGTTCCTACTCAACTTCCAAATGAAGCAGTGGAAAATTCACTTTCTGATTCGGCGTCTACATCTGCCTCTCCTACTGCGACTGTGGATTTGAGGCTTGGAAATATTCCTTTTTTGCCATTACTTCCAAGAGACGCGATCAGACCTGTCTACGAACCAGACTTCGTCGAGGCATCTGATTCGCCGTTACAGGAGGACGAACTCGTGATGGGTGTTGCTATCCAGGGGGAAGCTAAAGCTTATCCGGTTACCGTGCTGCGTTTCCGGGAAATGGTGGATGATGAATTAGGTGGACTCCCCATCCTGGTCTCCTGGTGACCGATCTGCTACACCGGTCTCGTGCACGACCGGAGAATAGATGGAGTGGTCCACACATTTGGCAATGCTGGCGCTCTGGTAATGAACGCTATGACCTGGTATGACCATGAAACGGATTCGATTTGGTCACAACCGGTGGGACAAGCCTTCAGAGGTCCGTTAACCGGTACCAAGCTCGAGCTGCTCCCTTTCCAATTGACCACCTGGTCCAATTGGGTAGAAAGTTATCCAGAGACTCTGGTCATGATCAATGATGTCAGCCGGTTGGGCAATAGGCGGCAAGGTTTTCAACCAGATTTTGTGATCGGATTGATTTTAAATAACCAACCTAAAGCCTATTATTATAAAGATGTGGAAGCTGCGGGCGTGATCAATGACAGTTTGGGCGATGTCCCGATTGTCGTCTGGGCGGAAAATAATGATTTCAATGCCTATATTCGCAGATTGGGTGACCAGATATTGACATTTAAACTTGATGGTGATTTACTTGTCGATCAGGAAACAGGCTCAATATGGGATATCAGCAGAGGCCTGGCGAAAGAGGGTCCCCTGGTAGGAGAGGGACTGCAACCGGTCCCCAGTCTGAGCTCCTATGATTGGGCTTTCAGGGATTTTTACCCACAAGGAGAATTCTACCAACCCTAATGATTACATGATGAGCGACAACCATTTACTTGCCCGTTATAATTACGATGAGTTCGTTCCGGAGAAATTTCAACCCTGGATGAATTTCTCCAACAGCCCCCCTTTAGGCTATCCAGCTCCTGATTTCCCTGTATGGCAGCTCGATGGAGGGGGCACGACCCTCAGAGAAATTTGGTCGCAGAACACATTCACAATCATCGAATTCGGCAGCTTCACCTGACCTTATTGCGGGATGGCGGCGCCGTCCATGAACACCATTGCTGATCGCTTCTCTGGGCAAGGGGTTGGTTCGATATTCCTTTATACCCATGAAGCCCACCCTGGTGAATACTACCCCCATCTGACATCGATGGATCAGAAATTTGATCACGCCCGAGACCTGCGCGATAAATTGAGCGTGACCAGACCGATTTTGTTGGATGCATTGGATGGTGCCTGCCACCGGGCATACGGCTCAATGCCAAATATGAGCTGGATAATCAATAAAGCCGGAATCCCAATTTATAAATCGGATTGGACCGATGCTCACAGCGTGGAGAACGCCATCGAATACTTCATGGGGGTGGTCAATCGGCGACGCGCTGGAGAGCGGATGGCAGATTTTCAAGTTGAAAGACTAGATTTCCGTACTCGCGACCCGGATGGGTTCACGGCGGGTCTTGAGCGCAACGGACCGAAAGCAGTCCGGGAATTCAAAGCAGCCTTTGGATAATTTCCAGTACAAGCAGCAGGAGTGTTTTCCCTTCGACTTTGCACAGAACCAGCCCTGCTGTACATTATCGCAATAAACTGGACCGTCGACTGTCTGCGCACAGCAACGATCATTCTGCTCTGAGAGCACTCCTTGGGATCAGCTCGGAAAATTTCACCTCTTTTACATCTGGCATACAGCCGGGATTGATTTCTGAGCAGAATCTTAAGTAAGAACCCTTCCCTATCGAGCGTCAAAATTATACGTTATATAGATTCTTACGGTTACCCGTTTAACTAGAGGAGGCTGTTGTGAAAATAACAGACTTAATTAAGCCGGACAAGAAATGGCTCGGCGCTTCCGTATTAATAGTCAGTGCATGGGCCGGGGTTGCGACGAGAGACGTTGCAACTCAACCAGGAGGGCAGAGCGTGG
>PVMS01136955.1_pt1 | contig 15238 bp, 7 predicted proteins | sample 1853461 | NCBI WGS metagenome assembly PVMS01 (sample SAMN08582032, study PRJNA380276) | Marine sediment metagenome, whole genome shotgun sequencing project. | isolation source: ocean sediment barecode stripped | collected 2017 | reverse complement strand
GTAAGCATCCTTTACCTTATTAAAAGCTTCGACACTTCCACCTTTATCAGGATGAGTTTTTTTTGCATTTGTTTTATAAGCTTTCTTTAAATCTTTTTCAGTAAAATCTTTCTCTAATCCTAGAGTTTTTAACGCATCTGTATACACTTTAGGTTCTACCCCTCTGTAGTTCATGATATCATTTTTCATGGCATCATACATCTTCTTCCATCCTTTGCTACTTCCTAAACCTAACGCTGCCATTGTAGAGAATGAGACTAATAATTTTTTTAATGGGTTACCTCCTATATCTAAAACTTCTTCTGCTGCTTGTAAAAACCCTTTATCGGCATTAACCATAGCATCGAAAAATTCAGCACCATACAGAGCCCCAGTTCCTATTGTTGCATTTGCAGTTCCATTAAAGACACTTCTTAGTACTAGACTACTTTCAATAGGTGATAATATAGTCTGTAATAATTTACTACTTGTTCCTAACAACCCCTTTGTTAGAATACTACCTGCATACCCACCTGCTCCAAAACCAAATCCCATTGCTCCAGACATACCTTCTCCACTACCTGACACTAGCTCTTCAGCTAAAACTCCTGTAGCTTTAAAAACTAATGCTTCTGTTGCAGCAGCACTAGTAATTCCTATTGCAAATCTAGCGTAAGGATTCCTTGTTCCCATTTGTGCATAACGAGTTAGTACTTTTACATTATTAAGTGCTCCAGTAAGATTAAGAACTTTCTTAGTTAGAAGTATCTCTCCAATAAGAGGTAGTATAGCTCCTGTAGCAGTCATGGCTTCATCGAGTATACTATCTTCAGCTCGTTGTATATCTTTTTCCGTAACTTTTAAACCTGCATCATGTCTTGCTGATACGTAAGCCTTTACCATAGCATCAGCATCCCCCTCTACATCTTGTCCTGTAGCTGTTTCATAAGCCGATACTAATAATTTTTTTACTGGATTAAACCAACCGCTCTCCTCTAATGAAGATGGATTATAATTAAGAGCTAGTGCTCCTTGAATCTGTTGTAACTGTAAAACATTGTTATTATATTCTTGAACTATAGGTGAGTTACCAGGGAGCAAAGGTAATGTCTCAGTTATCTTACCAGTGTTAGCCACCTTTATTATTTCATCTGTAGCTATCGAAAATTCCCCTCCGTTCAGTCCAAATTTATAGTACTTACCATCAACTAAACTCTCATAATTTAACTTAATTTGTTGTACTGCCGCTTCAGCTATACCCAGTTCATCATATATATTACCTCTATGATCTCTTATTTTCGTTGCTGAAAATATAGTCTTATATAATAAATCAACCTGCATTTCTTCTAACTCGTCTGGTGTATATGAATTATACTTATCTATCGAACCTTCTTCTATTTCACTATTAAAAGCTAAAACATCATCAGGGGCATTTCCTTCTTCTATATATGTCCCATCAAAATTTAATAACATCTTCGCATCAATATTATATAGGTTATTGAATTTTTGTTTTAAACTATTAATCTCTTCACTTGAAGCCCCTGCTCGTTGAGCATCTCTTACAGCTACTAAAGCCAGAGCTGCTTCTTTTCTATCAGGAGATAAGGTGTTAATAAAATCTTTCTGTGCGTTTAATCTTTGTTGTATTTTAGCATCATATAAAGCTTGATTTATAGATGATTCTGTTGGGTTACCAACATCATCTAATGCTAAATTCTTTTCATTTTGTTTAAATAACCTGTCTAATTCTTGCTGTTTATATTTCTCTCCACCTGCCTCTACATACAAACCAACTCTTTCAGCCACTACTTGTGGATCTTCTTTATCTACACCTGCTCCAAATAAACTTCCTATTACCCCTACTAATCCTGAGTTTATTCTACCTGTCTTTATATCTGTATTTATTACTTGAGGAAATAATATATTTTCTTCATTATATTTATCTTCTACTTGTGCAACCTTCTTGTAATAGTCTCTTTGTCTATCTAAATCCTCTTGAATTTCTTGTTTAGTCTTTTTATTTTCATTAAGGAATTTATTTAATTTATTAAATTCTTCTTGCCTTCCAGAGTCAGTAAAAGCTTGGAGGTCTATATATTCTTCTTTATCATCATAAGAAACAATACGCATAGCATCCCCTGCTCCTGCTTCATAAAAACTAAATCCATAATCTTTGAATTTCTTTATTAAATCAGGGACTAATACCTCTTCATCTTTATCCATATCATCTACAACAATAGATGATATTAATTTATTAAAAGATTTATCTTGAGGGGTTTCTTTATCTAAGCTTATTAAATATTTTTGAAGTTCTGTTGGAGGCACATCCCAATGAATATTCGGAGATTGACTTAAAACAGTTGAATTTTCTTCCTTAAGGCTTTCTTTAACTTCTCTCCATTTTCCTAGGTTTATTCTATCTTTAGGATCCTCTATATCTATATCTTTAACTAATTCAGCTATACCTTCAGGTGCAGTAGGAATATCTTCTTGTATTTGTGGGGATTGTTGCTGAGGAATATCAGACACTACATCAACCTCCGTAGGCTTCATAGCATCTAACGCTGATGGTTGACTTAAATCAATCTTCGGTTGTCCTGAATCTGTAGAATCCGAAACAGGTATTTCCTCCACTTCTTCGGTAGCCGATGTAGTAATAATACTGTCCGTATCTGAATCCAAATCCGAAGTTTCGTCTTTTTTTTTTACCCAAGCAGAACTAAAAGTTTCTATATCTGTTTGGTTACTTAATAAACTATTACTAATACCTGTCTCGTATAAAGAGTTTATTGTATTATCATCTGCTTGAGAAAACTGTTCAAAGGTAGTCTCACTACTTAATAACCCTTTTTTAATATAACTATCGTAAAGTAACTGTAATTTATCTTCCATAATATATTTTATATTGGGTTACCGAAAGCATCAACTTTCTTCTTTGCCTTACTACTCCTACCTATGTTAATTATAGCCTCTATAAGTTCTTGATTTGCTTTATGTTCATCTGCTCCTCCGAAATATATATCTGTATGGAATGTTCCTTCTAATTTATCATTAATAAATATAGGTAGAGACCCAGTAAACCCCTCTTGAGTAGCAGTACCAAATGTCACATCTAAATCAGGATTTTTAGATGCTATAAGATCTAAGATATAAGTCTCTGTCTCTTTAGCTCCCATATCCTTACTCCCTACATTCTTCTTTATTTCACCCTCTTCTTCAGGACTTAGTCTTAATTTTTTCAATGGAGCATCTACCTTTCCTATCCCTTTAGTGTTTTTAATATTGTCTATATAATCCCATTCTGATATTGGATCCTTACCAAACCCTTTATAATACGGAGCAAGTGCTTTAGCTGCTGCTGCTTGTTCTTCTGGTGTAATATTATCTAAAGCTAACAAAAATCCTCCCTTATTATTCAACACCTCTATCTTATTATCTACAATACTAAACTGATAGGTAGCATTATCTAGTAATGAGAAATCACCTTCCTTAACTGCCTTCCATGTAGCATCGTATCCACTACTAAAAGCAGATGTCTCTTTTTTATTATACCCATCGCTATTAGCAGATTCTTCTTTAAATGTCTGTATCCTACCTATACTAGTCTCCATTACACCATCTACTACCTCTGTAGCTCGTGTCTTTAATGCTTCTGTAATCTCAGGCTTCCATTCACCATTCTCATCTGTCATCATCTTAATACCTTTCTCAGGCACTTTGTCTCCCTCCTTGTATATAGTGTAATCATCCCAGTCAGATAGCACACTTAGTATATTCTCGTCAGTAGCTAATATCTCGCTTATCTTAGCATCCTTAGATTTATCATATCCTGGGTTTTTCCTTGCATCAGTAATCCTACCTTTAGTCCACTTACCTACGACAGCAGTCCAATCCTTCACCTGTCCTGTTAGGTTAACTTTATTGAACACCATATTGTTAGGATTAGTAAGAGTCCTCATTGATGTAGGTTGCCCTACTATCTTACCATCCTTCATCTCTGTAGCTAGTAGTGATGTAGAGCCATTCATCCCAGGCATCCACTGTAGTCTCTTATTCTTTAGCTGAGAGAAACCTCCTAACTGGTCTAGAGCCCATTGAGAACCATTACCTAGAGAACCTTCGTCTAGTCCCTTCATTACTCCCTCTACTGCTGTATTGTAATTCTTTGCGAATTTATTGAAGTCTGTCCATTGACTACTCATAGACATCTTCATTCTATTGAACTCATCAGGGCTAATCTCTCTACGTTTAAGTTTGTTATGCATCTCAGCAATCATAGAACGACCTTCGGTAGTGGCATTGTATACCATATCATTAAATGACTGTGACTTACCTGCCTCATACTCACCTAAGTCCTTGGATATATCTGAAGCCATTGTATCGTACTTCTCTCTAAAGGCTCTCTGTTCTTCTTCAACATTCCCCATCTTCTTTACGATATCACCTGCGACTACCCCCCAGTTAATAGGGGTCTTTCTTCTTACATATCCTGCATATTCTGCCATAATTATTGAATTATTTGATAATCCCACCAATTTTTTACAGGTGTTAATCCTCCCACTTGTCCTGGTAGAGATTGCATTCTTTGAGGAGTTCCCAAACCAGTTTGAATATTTTGGGGTGGTGCTAATGCTGATTGGATTCCTCCTAAGTTTAATCCTGTAAAAGCACCTAATACTCCTAGATTATTTACTACTTGTTGCTGTTTCTGTGCAGTACCTATATCTGTAGGTGTTAAATCTGTAGGAGTTAAACCTCCACTCTTCTGAGTCCCATAAGGATTAAGTCCACTTGCATATATTTCTGCTCCTGTGCCAAACGCACTACCTAATGCTACAGCTCCTGCTTGTGTTTGAGCTGCTGCATCTGCTGCTGCTTGTCCTGCTCCTATAATCCTACTCTCTTCTACACTCCTTAATAAATCTTTCTGTTCTGACTCTATCTTCTGGTCTTGCCCTAGCACTATCTTATCTCGTTGGGCTTGTAGCATATCTATCTCTGCTGCTGCTTGTGATGCTGCTGCATCGGCTGCAATAACAGTACGACCTGCACCTCCAATAACACTTCCTGCACCTCCTTGTTGTTGAGCATCTATCTCTCCTGCAACTGCCCTAGATATAGCTTCTTTCTTTAATTCTGTACCCAAAGTAGGTATTTGCATAGCCTTATACATATTCTGAGTCTGTATATTTATTAGGCTAGTTATAGCATCATCAGAAGCCTTCTTGGCTTTATTTTTGTCTTTATAACCTTTTATCATCTGACCTGCACTTAGTAGTACTTGAGACCCTGTAGCTAAGGCTGATATCATTATTAGTGGCATATCTTAAATTTTTATATATTACAAAGATAATAAATTAAGGGAAACTTTTGAATGATTCGCTAAATACTGCGAATACTTCTACCTCACTAGTACTATTATTCTCCATAGCTACCTCCATGTAGTAACCTCTAGCACCATACGACTCAGCCTCTGCATCCTTTATTGCTAAGAAAAAGTCAGTTATTGCAGGTGTATTTACCGTTACTGTCATAGTTATAACTGCTCCAGATATGGATGTTATTACACCTATCTCCTGTATAGTACCTGCGTTATCTCTATATAGCTTATCTCCCTCACTCACTATTGAAGATATATCAAAACCAAATGTTACTGTTATAACTCCTGGAGCTGTACCAGTCACACCTATAGATTCTCCAATACCTTGAGAGGATAGTAGAGCTAAGTCTATATCTCCTGCTACCCTTCTTATGTATGAGTAGTAATCACTCTCTCTTAAGTCAAACTGTGATGCTGACATAAATCCTGTAGATAAGTCTGTTGTTATAGTCGTATCCCATGGACTATTACTCTCTAGACCTATAGTCTTGAACATCTTATTCTCTGTAGGATTATCGTTAAATATAGGAGTTATCTTGGATGTATACTGCACCCCATAGTAGTTATTCCTTAGAGCATTACTGTAGTGTTTATATATATCCCCTTGATAGAAAGTATAGAAATAGCTATTCATCCCTATCATCCATTCAGGTATATACGAGTGGAACGATGTCCATCCGTTGTTCTGTGTTGAGTATGTTAATGTCTGTTCTGCCATATCTTATTAGTTAAGGACATACAACCTTCTCGACAACTTGTCCTACGCTATCGATTCTTATTACGTTATTCTTGCCTCCTGTTAGCTCATCTGTAACATACCATAGATAACCTCCGTTGTATGCTTGTAGCTCACAGCTACAGTACTCAGATACAAAGTCATTCACTACTGGATAATCATTCTTTCCATCGTGATATAATATAGAGTAAGATGGTGTAATACCACAAGCTAATACACTAGTAGTCTGAGGATTCCCCTCATCCATATTGAACCTCTTCTTCTCTGTAGGTATAGCTACTGTAAGCACTATCGCTGTATTAACACTAGTACCAAAGCAGTTTGTCGCTGTGAATGTCACCGTATGCACTCCTGATAAGATAGCTACACCTGATATTATTCCTGTCAACGAATCGAATACTAGACCTGGAGGCATAACCTCTTGTCCACACACTCCTATTAATGTTACCGTTCCTGTGCCTGATGTAACTGTAGGTAAGGCTGATGCACATACTTCAGCAATATTACCAATAGATACAGTAGTCGTAATTGTGTCTCCTGTATCGCAGTCTACACTACTAAACACAGCACCATCGCTTCCACCATCTAATGTGTAACTGTTGCAAGATGATACTACTGCAAATTCTGTTGGGTTATTGCTTACAGTTAGCTTAAGTTCTACGTTATCTCCTTGGCTCATTGTGAAGTTAGGTGTAGATATGACAGGCACTGCTACCTCCGTACAAGCACCACAGTCTCCCTCTGATATCACTATGCCATCATCGTTCACTGCCACATAGTCATCCCCTGCACCAATCTTATGTAGTGAGTTATTACCATCGTAAGCACCCTCACCTGAACTAGCTTGGAATATTCTATTTCCTATAGTCGGTAGTGCTGCTACTCCGTTATGGTAGTATGTCGTTGCAGGTACTCTAGCACATACAGTCGCTAGTTTGTCATCGTTTAAGTCTATTAAGAACGATGTTAATGTCGTTGCTGATGTTACTGCTGACCATCCATCATCTGCTCCTACACCAGTCTCTACTACTAGCTCTAGAGTGTTAGGTGATTCTAGTGTCTTTAGGAAGTTTAATGAACCTGCTCCTGCTACTAGACCTACTGTCTCGTCTACTACCTGTCCGTTATACTTAAGTATAAACTTATTCCCTAGTACATTAGCGTTATAGTCTACCCTTATATTACCTCTTCTAATTCCATAATCTATCTCGTTATTAGATGTCCCTATATTCCCTGAACCCATAGTTATAGTATCTCCTGCATCTACGTTATTCCTAAAGTCCCATACCATATACAAGTAAGTCTCAGAGCTAGGTCTGTTATAAGTAAAGCTACCTGTATACACACCTGCTGCAAGTGTAGGTACTGTAGCTGTTGCTAGAGATAGTATAGTATCAATATCGTCTGCTGTATACCTTGTGTCTGTAACTAAGTACAGTAACTGATTCCCTAAGCTTGGAGAGAAAGGTTTCTGTGTTGCAGTACCTAACTCATTAGCCTTCATGTCGATAGTATCTCCTACTGTAGGGACTGATTGTTGCCCTTCAAAATTACTATAGCTATTCCTCATTGCTACAGTATTGATAGTTAACTTTGTATTAGGGTATGTGATATCTGCCCCTGTATTGCTAGTGAAATCATAAAATGGTTCAGCTAATAATCCCTCGTCTACTGCATTACCTACTGTGAATACTTCTTTAATTATCTTAGAATCTCCTGATTGAGTTATAGTATATGTAGTAGTAATACCACAAGCAACAAAATCTATATCCATAGTCCTAGATACTCCGCCATTAGGAGAATAACGTATATCTACATTCTCATTATCCTCTCCACTATAGCTATCTGCTTGATCGTTTATAGTAATCCAACCTGTACCATCTCCTGTATTTACTAATGTCACAGCCCATGCAACATTAGACGTAACACTTAGGAATAGATGAGTAGATATATTACCTGATATAATCCCTCCTGGTGGTAGGGTTACATTAAACTCACATGGTGGGAATAATATATCATTACTAGCAAGTACGTACCTCTCTTTAAATGGGTCTATTGCACCTATCTTCTGAGTCTTGTTATTAGTCTGAGATAAATCCTTAAAGAAATCTTTCATCCCATAGGCAGATATCTCTCCCATACCATTACCACCTAGCTTCATAACAGCACCTCTCTTAGAGTCTGTGAAGTACATGCTAGTTCCCCAAGTTGCAAATGATTCAGGATTCTGGCTTATTCCATACTCTCCTGCAAATGTGTTCTGTGTTCCTAGTACTTGAGGTATAGTAGCGATTATCCCACCACCTACTGCATCAGATAGTAAGTTCTTCCCATAGAGAACTCTAGATACCTTATCCTCTTGGAACACTAATAAATCTGTGTCTCTTGCGTGTAGCTTCTGTATAGAACCAAAGAACTTATCTATATACTTAAAGTTAGCTAGTGATAGATTAAACTCATTGAGGTTGTTTATACCTGTGTTCTCTCTATATATACCACTATATGTAATAGCCTCTTCTACTCTCTGTTGTTTATAGTCCTCTATTACAGCACTCACTCTAGGGCTAAGTTTTAACTCAGGCTTATTAAATGCTCCCCTTATTCTAAGTCCTTCTACTCCATTACCAAATGAATAAGCATTATAGTCTAAAGTAGATGCTGTAGAAAAATCACTAAAATCATTTAGGCTTACTATAGCAGGTTGAGAACCACCTACTAGTGATTGAGTCTGTATATTCCCTTCATGTACACCATCCTCTATATTGAATGTCCTAGATGTCTCGTGGTATATCTCTGTGTTCTCTTTATCTCCCTCTGTCTCGAATACTGTAGCGTTATCTTGTTGGATGATAGTCATCCTTACATATAAGAATGCTCTTGCTCCTGAATCCCAAGAATTTTTACCTAATCCTTTTAAACACATCCTTATAGGTGCTTGATTAGCTAGGTATGTGTACCAATCAGTATATCCTGGGGGTACAGCAGATGATGTATTCTGGTCTATTACATTTGTTGTGCCATTATTAAATGTCTGTAGATTCCAATTAGTACCTCTCTTAAAAAAAACTCTACTAGCATGAGCATTACCCTGTCCTGAGATAGGGCTTAGGTGATTAAAATCTTGGAACGCTCCGCTCTCATAGAACCACTCCTCTATATTCTGATACTTCTCTGGTGATGGAGGAAATGTTACCGTTGGTGTAGTTATAGAATTATTTATACTCTCATCAGAATCTTGGTCTACAATCCTTATAGATATAATTGCTCCTGCTTTAATCTGCCTATCTGCAACAGATACACTTGTTACTCCAGTGGGTGCATAAACTCCACTCCATGTCTCATCAGGGAATATTGCAAACGCTTGTCTACTAAAACTTGTAGATGAAGCAGGTACATTTCCAACAAAATAAGAACTTACACTCCTTGGTCTAATATCAATTCCATGAATATTTGACATCGTAGAATGTGAATTTATTATCCAAAAATCTCCTGCTGTATATCCTGTACCACCAAAGTGTATCTTACATACTTGATTAGTTAATGTTCCATCCTTATATAAGATAGTATCACCTATTGTTAATGCAGCTCCAGTTCCAAATCCTGCTACACCACTATACCCTGTTCCATTGAATATATAGTACTTAAATGTTGTAGGGCTTACTATCTCTACCTTGAACCTTACATCCCTAGCATCATAAAATGATCTGTTAGGTGATAATGCATTTATAGAAAGTAATTTTAAATCACTCTCACCATCCCCATAAAATATAGGATTATCCACTATAGACAATCCTGCTCCATTAGTAGAAGTTACAATTGCTTGTGAATTAATATATGTTGTGGAATTACTACCATATTGATTAAAACTTGCACCCTGTCCTAGATAACTACCTGTGAATATTGAACCAAATGAGAATGAAAAACTACCTGCTTTTATCTTAAAGTATAACCCAGGTAATTGAGTGTCACTATTATCTAAGAAATCTTTATCCTTAACAGCTATATCTATTACCTTATACTTTAAATCACTACCAGACTTTACTCCATCCTTACTCTTTAGTATGATATACTCACCTATCTTAATCTTATCTACCTCAGAAGGATTAATAGCAAACCATCTAAACACACCATCAACGTAGTAGTACAATGGGAAGATGTTATAGTAATCGCCCTTATTCTGTTTGATATACATCCTGTACTTAGTAGCAAAGCTAGGAGGAAGATTACTTATCTCCACCCTTATATCGTTACCCTTATCTGACTGAGTAGGTGGGATATATAGCGTATTATCTTTAGATGTTAGTACAGTAGTCATCCTACCATTATCATCGAGATAAGTTATACCTACCTCATAATCTCTATCACTCCTGAATGTAGGTAGTGGGTTAGTTGTTACTGGTTGGAATTGTATAGATAAGCTATAGTCTATCTCTATAGGTGAACCATTAGCATCTGAGATATCATAGAACTGCACGTAGTTGCCATAAGCAATCCTACTACCTATAAGCTCTTGTGCCTTTGCCTTTAGTGGAACATTATCGAATAGCCTTGTAATCTCATCATTAGGCAAGACAGTGTATATCTTAGTGTTGTTAAAGTTAATACTTTCCGTAATATTATCAGCCCAGTTTTCCTCCTCCTTTATGTATGAGTCTATAACATTTAAGTTTGTACTACTTGACTCTATAAATAATATCTGTACCTCCTTTACTTGTGATGCTCCTGTGTTAAAACCTACCTCTGCTGAGTTATACTGATTAAGCATAGACTTAAAATCTCCATCACCGTAGTCATACTGGAAGTTAGATGGTAAGAAAGAAGTTGCTGAGAATGGAGATATTGCACTATACTCATCGTTCTCGTACTTATACCTATAAGCAAACCTAATAAAAGATTCTTCCATAGTGTTGTCATCATCTCTAGTCCCTGTAGTAGTCAGTAATATTGTTGGTGCATCTAGTGGAGGTGCAAGGATTACGGATATATCTACCTCAGAGAAATTATTAAAAGCGTAGTGGTTCTTTACGTTCAGTCTCCTAGGAGGGTTTAAGTTATCTGTCCAGAATAATAGATCATCTATAATATTTATTCCTGTTACTAGGTAACTACTATCGAACTTTAAGACTCTATCCTTTGTATCTTTTAGTAGTGTTGTTGTTGTCCCTAGCTCTTCGTTGTACTTGAGTATATAATCAAAATCTGTATCTGATACCAACCAGTATATATTACTATTAGCACTGTCTGCAATAGCTCCTATAGTCTTAGCATCAACTGTGAAGCTTTGGTTAGAGACATTAGTGTTACCCTTTATATTCTCTACTGCACCGACACCTGCTCCTTCGGATGCATTAACCTCAATATTCAACGCATCCCTATACTGACCGTTAGGGATAAGACGTTCATCAAAGTCTTTATTCATTATCCCTTGTATAAAACTCTTAATTGATTTCATCTATTTAATCCATTTATCTCTTCCTCTAAGTGCCATCATTAGCCTACCTGAGTGAGAGTTACTTAATCTTATCTTCGCATTCCTTAACTTAGCAATCTTTTCCTTCTTAGCTCTACGCACTACATACTCTTGTACACCTACCTTATTATCTAGTAGAGCCCATTTCACATAGCTGTATATATAATCCTCAGCTAACTTATTTAAGTTAACAGAATCATCCTTACCATTCTCCATCCCATCAGATATGTACTCTAGTACTATAGACTGACCACTCACACCTGAGCTAAAGTTTATTACACCAGATACTCTATCTATTCTAAAGCTATCGTTGATATTAGCCTCTGCTGTATTTAATCCAAAGTTTCCTGATATCCCATAGCCAAAGTACCAAGCCCCATCTACATTCCATCCCCATTGACCGTATCTAGAACCACTGCCTAAGTACTGACTCTGTGGTAGACCTGCTATCCTATTTCTATCTAGCTGTGATTCATTAGCCTCTAAGACCTCTCCTTCTGCATCGAATAATAGGTTACCATTGTTATCCTCTAGGTACTCTCTTGCGTAGTTTATACTGCTGTTCTCGTGTAGAGGGAATAGTATTCCATCCTTCTCTACAGATATCCTTACGTAGTTTATGTAGTCAGGTGGTAATATAAACTTAAGACTACCATCTATACCTTGTTGTAGTACCTTTATATTCCTCAGTGCATCGTAGTTTATCTCTTGTATACCTCTCTTCGCATGGAACAGTACAGTATACCTATCTACATTAGCGACTAGTTTATCGTCACCAACGAACATAAGCATAAAGTTATTCACTATATCCTTCAGAGACACATACTGATACTCTCCCCAATTTGCATTGGTTGGTACAACACCTGAGTTTGTGTAGTACTGATAATTAGTTATATATGCCATTATGATTCTTTATTATCTGTGTTTATTTCGTGTTGTGCTGCTACTTTAGCTATCTCTAAGTTCCTTATATTAAGTCCTGAGTACTCTAGTATCTTCATGACTAAGTTTGCTTGGTCTGATTTAGGCAACTCAAAATCTACATAACTCCCTGAACTCTGATTAAATATTGGATTACCTCCTACAGTTAGATATGTCCATACAGGATCAACAGGATACCTCACATAGTCAACTGTTATATCTCCTGTCCCTATAGTTGTAGGGTATAGTGTTACCTTGTTACCTATTAGCGATGCTGCTGCTCCGTTCATAGTATACGCAGGGTATTGAGTGGTTGGTTCTGTTATATTGGACTGTAGTAGCTTAGATATCTTCCCTTGCTCCACTCTCTCTACTTCTATATTTAGTAAGTATAGGACAGTATTGAGTGTGTACCAATCAGTAGGAAGCGTGAATACATTAGCGGCATTAGTTAAAGCACCTGAGTTATAAGTGAAGGTATCTATAACCTCCATTAACTGCTTAGGTATATCTGCATACCCACTGTTGTTTCTTCTGTTGTTTCTAGCTACGAGTGCATTGTTATACTCATAGAAATAATTCTCAAATAGTTCAAGCTGTGCTTGTTTAGCGAATAGATTAAACTCATCAGGAGTTATAAATCCATTATTATCCTTATTAAGGATAGCCATTACTGTAGTTCTTACTGCATCAATCATGATACAAAGATAATAAAAAAAGGGAATCTTTTTGAGACTCCCTTTATATATAAAGTTATTGTGTTACTATAAGGCAACTAATACCTTCTCTAGTTTATTCATAATCTCTATCCCATCGTTAGACTTGAAGTATGCACTTATTGCTGCTGCAGGTTCTTCTCCGAATGGTACAGTTATCATTCTCTTCTTATTACTCTTTAAGTTAAAGTACACATCCCTATTGCTATTCCTTAGTGATAATAATCCCTTACTTATAAACTGTTGAGCTAAGTCTTGAACCTCTAACTCTGGGTCATCTATCATATCTAAGAACTCCATTGGATTTTGGTCTGCGTATATACGCACATCTCTCTTTATCTCTGCTGTACTCATCTTATCTGCTCTAGATCCTAGTAGTACTCTAGCAATAGATTCTATCATATCTAAAGATAACTCTCTAGCAGCTATAGCAGCATTAAGTTTCATATCCATAACCTCTACCTCTTTAGAAGCATCCTTCTCAGTATTAACTTCCTCAAATTCCCTATCTAAACCTGGATGTAGACTTAAGAACCACTGTAGTACAGTATTATTCTTAGTAACCCTTAAAAAACCATCCTCAAAAATAACAGGCTCTAGGATAATATTATCATCCTGGTCATCTTCAAATGGTGTCTTCTGGTTTGGTGAATAACGAAGGGCTCTATTTACCCCCTTGGCTTCATCGAAATGCATTAACGGTGATCTCCTTGAGTTACGTATCTTAAGCATATAACTAAGTGGAGTCGCTTTTGATTTTAGGACATATATCCTATCTTTTCTTTCTTGTGTTTTCATTTTGTTTTATTTAATTTGATTTAAAAAAAAGGGAGGAGTTACCCTCCCTATTTATATTAACTATTATCCTTAATCTTTAAAGATAAAGAAGTTGTTAGCTCCCATTGTACATAGTGCTCTCTCAGATAAGAAATTGATTTCCATCGCATCTAAGTCACTAGTTGCAGCACCTCCTGCTGAACCTGTAGCCCATGTCTTGTACTTTCTATCCTCAGTCTCAGAAGCTCTATATCTGATATGTAAGAATGGTCTTCTTGCGTTCTTGCCCATTACTTGGTCATACACATTCGTAGAACCTGCAGGTACTAACATACCATTTACAGCTCCACCTATAATACCACCTCTAAGAGTAGCATCGTTTAGGTACTTCCAGTCAGACTTGTAGAACTCATAACCTCTCTTGAATCCCTTGAATCCTAGGTTAAGTGCCATCTCTTCGTCATTATCAAATAATCCATAAGATGTACCACCTGCTCCATAAGAGTTCTGTGCTGCTAACATATCATCTATGTCAAAGCCCATCTGTCTATTAACGAACAGTACGTTCTCTTGGATAGCTCCTTGTTTATCTAGTCTACCTATTATAGTATCCATCTGTGCAAGAGTAGTTAAAGCTCCTGTATAAACATTACCTCTATCCCCTACAGTGTAGAATAAACCATCTGTACCTTGATTACCTTCTTCAGCTGTATCTAATATAGCTATAACACCAGATCCTGCTTCAGCAGGTACTCCTTCTATCATTGCCATCTCTAAGTAATCATCGAAACGTAGTCTAGTCTCATGCTCTGACTTTATATACCATAAGTATCCTGATGCTCCATTCTCTGAAGTAACCTCTACCCATCCGATTTGTGCCATATCAGAACCTGCAACGATGTACTTGTCCTTTATGATAATTGGCTTATTCTCGAATATGTTAGGGTCTGCTTCTAGAGAACCAACCATTCCCTTAGAACCTTTACTAAACTCTGAACCATAAACGAATACAGTACAATCTACTGCTGCTGCAACTTGTTGTCCTGCTGCTTCATAATAAGCTACATCCACTGTAGTCGTTGAAGCTATATTAGTTATAATAGCTTTATTACTTAATACAGATGCTGCTGTCTCGTCAGACAATATAATAGTCTGACCTGCTCTTAAGTTATGAGCTGCTAAAAAAGTTAATGTAGCAGTATCTTGTGCTGCTGCTGCAGCTGATACTACTCCTGTGAACTTTGTGTGTAGTCTACATT
>PVMS01133845.1_pt1 | contig 15241 bp, 17 predicted proteins | sample 1853461 | NCBI WGS metagenome assembly PVMS01 (sample SAMN08582032, study PRJNA380276) | Marine sediment metagenome, whole genome shotgun sequencing project. | isolation source: ocean sediment barecode stripped | collected 2017 | reverse complement strand
TAGGTAAATCTCAATGCTTGGATTGACCACCATGTATTGTTGGAAGGTTTCTTTAAGCGCGGCTTCGTTAATTTTGCCTTGAGCTACCAGGTTTTTATCGGCAACCAGGTTCTGAGCCAGTGAACGGTGCAAGTCCTGATTGAGCTGCGCGACAAAACGCTGGGTTGCGATGGTGTTCAACGCGGTATACAAAACCCCAATTACAAATAACAACAGCACGAGCCCGGCAGCCAGACGCGTATAAAGTGATTTAAACCGGTTCACGATTCGCTAAATTTGTAACCCACGCCCCATACGGTTTGCACGTATTCGGGATTGGCTGGATCCTCTTCAATTTTTATGCGCAGGCGATTAATATGCGTATTGACGGTATGCTCATAACCATCGTGATCGTAACCCCATACCGCGTCCAACAGTTGCGCCCGACTGAAAACATGCCCGGGAGAAGAAGCCAGATAGACGAGCAAATCAAATTCGCGCGCGGTCAATTCAATGACACCTTTGGGTGTCTCGACCTTGTGGCGTGCAGTATCGATTGCCAGGTTGCGGAACTCGAGCGTGGCAGAAGATGCGGGTGGTGCCTGTGATTCGCCCAGTGCATCGACGCGCCTGAACAGTGCTTTGATACGCGCCATCAATTCAACCACGCTGAAGGGCTTCGTCAGGTAATCATCTGCGCCCAATTCCAGGCCCAGTACGCGATCCAGTTCGGTCGATTTCGCGGTCAGCATCAATACCGGCAGGCGCTCGTTTTGTTTGCGTACTTGCTTGCACACCTCCAGGCCATTCATGCCCGGCAACATAAGATCGAGCACCAACAGATCAGGGGCGGAATTTTCAATTTCCTGCAAGCCCTGTTCACCATTATCAACGTGGATCGCTTCGTATCCTGCTTCCCTGACGTGCATGGTTATTAACTGCGCAATATCCGGATCGTCTTCGATGATGAGTATTTTACGATTCATTAAATCCAGGGATTGACAAGCATGGTATGCATGACGAAACAGATCGTCAATGCGGGTGTAACGCAGCAATCTGAATGCTTCTGTTGAAACACCTAGACTGCCACGTCTCTTCATTTCGCGCAAGAAATTTGCTTAGCTGCCCATTGCGGTTTCTTTTTTGTGATCTTTCTTCATTTCGCCATCCATGTTTTCCATTTCATCTTGCTTCATTGCGCCATCCATTTTACTCATTTCGTCCGTCTTCATTTCTTCCATCTTTTCCATGCCGTCCTTTTTCATCGTCTCACCGTCCATCTTTTCCATGCTGTCTGTCTTCATCATTTCGCTGGTATCGCTTGAAGCGGCCATCGCAGACCCCGCAGCCAAAGTCAAAAGCGCCATCAAAGCTATGCTAATAGTGTTGTTCATTTTCATCGTTGTATTCCTGTAATTAAGTTGTGTTGATTCCCGGTCATCGGGAAACGCTATTAAACCCGGGGCAAATCACCCCACGATCACAAAATAATCACAACTTTATAACATTGAGACCCCAGCACAACTCAGTGGCGAAAGGAAAAGGATGTAATATCTTCTCGATCAAGGCGCAATTCACTCCAGCAAAAGGCCAATATTGTCCAGGATTTCATCAACCATGCCCATTTCACGCAAGTGAGACACCGTGTTAAGCACATATTCTCTATTACTACCCCGCGCCCCGTGTGCATGCTTAACCAGATCTACAATCACTTGCTTACCCAGGCGTGGTGCGTACTGAGGGTGATCATGTCGTGCCACCAGGCACACTCCTTGCACCTGTTCACCTGTGCCAAGTTGCAGAGGTTCGAGCGAAGATCTGTAGGCGCCGGTTATCATCTCCCGCTCATTTAACTGAGCGATAATGCCCGGCGCATCCGTTTCGCTAACCAGAAACGCCCTGCCCATGCAGGACCCACCATCGTCCAAACCCATCACCAGCCCCGGCTGCTCCGGCGTACCGCGATACTCTACCGACCACAGACATAAACAGCGGTGAAAATGATTTAAACAAGCGGTTTCGCTGCGCAGATAATTAAATTCAGGGTTCCACATCAATGAACCGTAGGCAAATACCCAGAAATCCCCTTCGGGATACGCGATCCCTTCGTGTTGCTTTGAATCAAATATCAGGCCGCTAAAATCCGGCATATCGACAAGCGGCTTCATCTGAACCCTATTTGCTTAGCTGTGTATATACGATTCCAGCTGTTCTATCATGAAGTTTTGCTCGTCAATCACTTCTTTAACGACGTCACCGATTGATATCAGCCCTACCAGTTTCCCGTCCTCCAGCACCGGCAAATGGCGTATGCGTTTATCGGTCATCAGAGCCATGCATTCATTCATCGTAGTGGCCGGCCGAGCTACCACCAAATTTTCAGACATGATCTCCTCAACATTAGTGGTTTTCGACTGTTTACCCTTGACAATTATCTTGCACGCATAATCACGCTCGGTGATTACTCCCGCTAGTTCGCCCTGATCGGTGACGACGAGTGACCCGATATGATGGGTATCCATGAGTAAAATAGCATCATATACAGTTTGCTTACGATCAATGGTTATTACATTACTGCCTTTGGTCACGAGTATATCTTTTACGGTTCGCATCGCTTCCTCCTCTTATCGTGTTAGGCCACAATCATACCGTAATTGAGAATAATTTCATCAGGCGATTGGCCTGCCTTTATTTTCCTGATTTAAACCCCATTTAGCCCTGCAACAGAAGCACTATTCAACCGCTTATATTACTCGTACCAAATTCACGTGAAAAACGCGCTACAAAAATTTAAAAACCAGCTTGTACTGGTCACCGGCGCAACCGGATTTACCGGCCAGGTATTATGCCGAAAACTGGTCGATGCAGGTGCCAGTGTGCGTGCCATTGCGCGCGTGACTTCAAATATCTCGGTGCTTGATGACATTGACATACAATGGTATCGCGGTGAAGTTTTCGATGAAACCGTCTTAACGTCTGCTGCGGAGGGTGTGAATTACATTTTTCACGTAGCGGCTGCATTCAATGAAGAAAAAGGCGACATCGAAGAATATCGCAAGGTACACGTTTATAGCACCCAAATCCTGGCCAGGCTAGTTGCGGGAAAGCCGGAGTTCAAACGTTTTCTCCATGTCTCAACGGTCGGCGTACACGGACATATTGAAGGAGCTCGCGCTGATGAAAACTATCGTTTCTCCACGGCTGACGATTATCAACGCACCAAACTCGAAGCCGAATTATGGCTAAGAGAATACGCGCCGGAACACAAGCTGCCCTTTGCCGTTGTTCGACCTGCAGCCATATACGGCCCGGGAGACAAACGCCTGTTAAAGATGTTCAAAATGGCCCGAAAAGGCTTCGTGCTGATGCTGGGCAAAGGAATAGGCATGTATCATCTGATCCATGTCGATGATCTGTGCAACATTTTCCTACTGGCGGCTACTAAAGAGGAAGCGCAGGGTGAAGTTTTTATTGGCGCTTCCAATGAACCCATTACTATCATCGACATGGGTAAAACCATCGGCAGACATATCGGCACGCAACCGCGCACGCTACGTTTGCCTCTATGGCCTTTTTACCTGGCGGCGGATGTTTCGAAAGCCATTTTCCCTAAATTGGGCATGCAGCCCCCTATCTATCGTCGACGCGTCGGGTTTTATACCAAGGACCGGCAGTTTAATAATAGTAAAGTGCGGGATTTGCTTGGGTATCAGCCTAAATATTCAAATGATGAGGGATTGGCAGAGACGGCCAGATGGTATCAGGAACAGGGGATTATTTAGGGCGGGCCAGGGCCCATTAAAAGACATTTAGAGAAATGAAAGATGAAACTATTTATGTTTTGAGAATGGAATTAGCCCTGCGTATAATGCGCGACCAACCCTTCTAGCATAATATTCTTGATGGGCGAAAACGCAGGCAATACAGGGTGTATAACTTTAGCGCTGGAACGTGCACTAGTGAACTTCATACGAGATTTCAAATATAAAAATGCCTGATAATATTTTCACCTTAAGCCTGATTTCAACTAAGGCTATCTCGCCCAGGCTTGAAACCATCCAGGCTGAGCTGGGCGCTCGCGGTTTCAAATTACTCAGCGAAATGCATCTGAATCCCGACTTTGAAGCGCATGTTCCCGACCCAATGGGCGATGCATATACACTGACGTTTGAAGCCGAACTCACCGCTGGTGAGTGCAAATCGATAAGCCAGCACCTGGCTACCGCGTTTGAACTGGATGCACTTGTTCAAAAGCAGCCACCGGCGGATATGCCTGTAAAGCTAGCCTGCTTTGACATGGATTCCACGTTAATCCAGCATGAAGTGATGGATGAACTGGCCTATCAACATGGAATTGGCGAGAAAATCTCGACGATCACCGAATCTGCCATGCGCGGCGAAATATCCTTCAAGGCAAGTTTTGAGCAACGCCTGGCCTGCCTCGAAGGTTTTGATGCATCACTTATGCCCGGCATGGCCCGGAGCCTGAAACTAATGCCGGGTGCAGAAGTACTGATAAAAACGCTTAGGGCCAATGGTACTAAAGTTACGATTATATCCGGTGGCTTTGAAAATTTTGCGGTGTTTTTACAGGAAACTCTTGGTCCACTGGATGCGATTTATTCCAACATTCTGGATATCAGAAATGGCCGCCTGACCGGCAAAATAAGCAACCAGCTAGTGGATGAAAGCCGCAAACTCACCTTAATTAAGAAGCTGGCTCAAAAACAGGGAATAGATGATCAGCAAACCCTGGCCGTGGGCGATGGTGCGAACGATATTCCGATGTTGTTACACGCCGGCCTGGGCATAGCCTACCATGCGAAACCGCTGGTTCAGGAAAAGGCCCGGTACTGTATCAATCATACTAACCTGGCAGCGATTTTGTATGTGCTAGGGTACAAACGATCAGAATTTGTTGAGCATTAGGGCACGCGACAGCAGGGGCTGAGACCCCGGTTCCAATCGAGGCGTTAAAACAACGACGCACTCAACTCCTCTACCGCCTGCAACATCTCCGGATCATCCGTCAGCGCCTGCGTAATAGCGGCCTGGCAAGCTGGAACCGGCTCGATACCCGTCACAATTAATTTTGCAGCATGCACCAGCAAGCGCGTGCTCGCACCCTCCTCCAGGCCATTTCCTTTTAGATTACGGGTCATGCCGGCGAATTTAACCAGCTGTTTTGCCAGAGCTTCATCTACACCACTTTCCCTGACGACAATCTGTTGTTCCTGCCGTGCATCGGGATAATCAAATTCCACCGCCACAAAGCGCTGCCGTGTGCTTTGTTTGAGGTCTTTTAGCACGCTTTGGTATCCCGGGTTATAGGAAATTGCCAGGCAGAATTCTTCTCCAGCCCGCACTAGTTCGCCGGTTTTTTCGATCGGCAGCACACGCCGGTCATCCGCTAGCGGATGGATTACCACCGTCGTATCTTTACGCGCTTCGACAATTTCATCCAGGTAACAAATACCGCCGCAACGTACCGCACGGGTCAGTGGTCCATCCGTCCAGCGCGTCTCGCCACCGACGATCAGGTAACGCCCGACCAGATCAGAAGAGGTTAAATCGTCGTGACAGGAAACCGTAATTAACGGGCGTTTCAGGCGCCACGCCATGTATTCCATGAAACGACTCTTTCCACAGCCTGTGGGGCCTTTTAGCAACACCGGGATACCATTTTTATACGCCGCCTCAAATATTTCTATTTCACCACCCTGCGCTGCATAGTAGGGTTCTTCCGTGATCATGTAGCTTGATATTGCAGTATCCATCGTCATTCTGGTTTCAAGGTTTAGGTTTTAAATTATACAGGACGTCCTTTGGCTGGCCGGACAATTTCCAGCCAAATCGTGGTCGGGATATTAACCCTTATATTAGCGAATTCAAACCTTGAAATACGAGACGTTCGCACTTATATAGTATATAATTTAATACTAATGTAAGTATCCGGAGAATTACGTTATGAGCAAAGTAGTAGAACTCACTCAAGATAACCTAAATGAGGTTATCGATAACAACCCGATTGTCATCGTAGATTTCTGGGCCGAATGGTGTGGCCCGTGCAAATCATTCGCACCCACCTTTGAAGCCGCCGCTGAAGAGAACGATGGCGTTGTATTTGCGAAGGTCAACACGGAAGAGCAACAGGAACTTGGCAGCATGTTTCAGATCCGCTCCATCCCTACCCTGATGGTATTTAAAGATCAGGTCGTGGTTTTTTCGCAAGCAGGCGCATTACCGGCTTCCGGCCTGGCAGATTTGATCAAGAATTCACAGGAGCTGGACATGGATATGGTGCGTGAACAGATTGCTGAAAAAGACAAAGAGCGCACGGCAAAAGCGGTATAACGAATTGTTTGCTCGTGGTCACTAAGGCGCACTGGGATGCGCCTTTTTTATTGCCGAAACCGGGGTATTCCCGCTTGAAGCCTCCCGTCCATCCGCTCTTATTGGCATTACTAAAGATTCTGTGTTTTAATAATTACCGATCACTAAAGATCTATTAATGAATTATTCCAGGCCTGGCAGTAGTTTTGGCAAAATCACTATCATGCTGCTGTTGGGCGGTTTCGCATTGATGGCACCGGCGCAGTCAGCGACCCTTGATGAAAACAGCTCGCCTCCTGCATTATTTGAGAAAATCTGGGATAGCGCGAGCCTATACAACAATCCTACAAATCCGGCCATCCAGTCATTCTCACTGGTTGGGCGCTACCACGGCCAATACTGGTCTGTCGATGCCGATCAGGGCAAGGCAGACGGTTGGGATAATCGGCGCATCATCTTCGGATTTCAAACCGCACTGTACGAAGATTTTTTGTTTGAAGTACAGATACATGCCAATGAAAGCCTCTCGACCGTGTACCAAAGCTTATACGTGGGGTTTTTGAAATGGGCTCCGAAAGATAAAGACCTTTCGGCGAGCCTCGGCCGCCTCGACTACGTCTATACCGGCATGGAGCGCACCACCTCTTCGAAAAAATTGTCCACGTTTGAACGGGGTCTGCTGGTAAACCAGTTGATGCCGGGTGAAGTGTTCGGATTATATGGTACCGCCCGGGTTGGCGCACACACTGTTCAGGCAGGTCTGTTTACGGGTGCTACAAAAGGGGAGTTTGGTGATTTTCATTCCGGATTCGCCTCCACCCTGGGAGTAGAACACGCGCTACCCATTTTCTTTGATCAGGGCGAACTGCATCTGGATTTTCTCTACAATGATAGTGATCGGGGTGACACCAGTTTTAGGCCCTACCAAACCGTAGTTTCGCTCTGGCATCAGGGCCGGCTTGGTCCATTTTCAATGGGCATTGATATTACTAGCGGGTACCGCGGGCTTGATGGTCAAAGCAACGTGTGGGGCTTAACCCTGTTGCCAGGCTATAAATTCGCGCATAACCTGCTGATCGGCGGTGATGCATTACAACTGGTACTACGTTATCAGTACGCTAAAAGTGCGGAGTCTAACGGATTGCTGCTTCCAACGCGTTATGAGCAGGAAGTAGCAACCGGCGCAGGTGATCGCTACCAGGCTTTTTACCTTGGAGTGAACTATTTTCTCAACGAGGATAAATTCAAAATCATGGCGGGTGCGGAGTACGCCCGAATGAAAGACGCTGCGGGCGACGGCGGCGACTATCAGGGATGGACTTATCTGGCGGGGATTCGGCTTTATTTCTAGCCTTCAAATTCCTATTCTGAAGTATCAAGCTTGTCATTTAGCGTAGCGACATCCTCTTTCATCAATATCATTTGGTTTAATCTTGGTCGTAATTAGCAACAATAGTTGGTGTTTTAAATTGCCAAACTGATAGTATATTTTAAATTGTGCCGGTTTAATTGTCATAGTATTGGGGTTGGAATTCAGATAGCCTAGCCAATAATATAGGCTTGATAAGGAAAATATATAAATGCTTTGCTTAAATTGGTTCAGTATTGGCGCTAAATCGATACTTGTTTGCATTAACGTGCAGGAATAAAGTCTATAGTCATGCGATTCTGGTTCTATAACGCTTTAAAAGATACACACAGACCAGTAAGACAAGGCCTTATCGCGACGCAAGTGACAAAAGAAAGACTAAATAGAAATAACTTAATTGATATTCAAATAGAGTGAACATCCAGCTACGCACAAAACACCGAAATCGGCGTGTCATTTTCCACTGGGCCAGGCGTACCCTTAATCAAGTTTTACTCCATTCCTAACCTGGATGTTTCATAAACCTAACTATAGCGCTATATACCTTATTCATTGCATGGTAAAGATGTCTCGGGATGAGAGATATTTGCAATCTATATTCTGTAAGCACTTAAAATAATTCATGCAAAAGGGGTTCCTATTCTATATTTAACTGATCCCGATGCAGGCGCGTCCGTAAACTATGCGAAGTGGGTGCTGCATGTTCAGGTAAAAGGTAGCGGAATTTTTGACTGCTATTTGGCTGCCTATTCTTTGATATATTTGCTGAGTATAACCATGTTAAATCAGGTAGGCGCGAAAACACGTATTCGAATAAAAGAAATTGAAGACATGCACACTGAATTACAAGATTTTGACTAACATTCCGGAAAATTAAAACTACATTATGTCCTGGAAGGCTGAATTAGCTAAAACTTGAATTGTAGCGTCTTAGCACCATTTTCCATGCATCATATAAATGATTATCCAGCAGGTAAAACCTTGAGTACACAAACAAAGCTGCACCATAAGAAAGAGAGGAAACCGATACCCTCTCAACCGCAGGCTAGCCGTAAAGACCAGACTTCAAAAACGAAGTCTACTCCACCGCCCAAGAAAAGTAAAACCAATGCCTTGCGTGCAAAAAAGCGTGCGGTTGCTAGAAAGACTCGCAAACAACGGCTAATCGGATTGCTTAATCGTCACGATCAGGCGCTGAAGGCGGGCAGAAGTAAGATGGTTGTAAAATTTGCAGCAGCATTGCGAAAAGAAAAAGTGGGCAAACACGAATTGACCCGAATGCGGGAAGTCATCGACAACCTGCGCAAAGCTGAAAACTCGATTGAAAAACAAACATCTATATTCAGTGCTTTAACCGCAGAAAAAGTCGATGCAAAGCGCGTTCATAGCAAACAAACTTCGCCGCGGGAAGTCGGAGTAGCTGAGAAGAAAAAAGCGGACGCTGTAACTCGACTAAAACGGGCGCAACAGGCAGAACAGGAATATTTTGCAGCGCTGATGAAAAAGACGAAAAACGGTGTCTGCCCCTTTTGCGCTGTTGAACGCCTGTCGATTGATAGCCATGTGATGGAAATGCATCCTCCACAATGGGGCGAATACCTTAATCAGCTTGGAAAAATAGATTAGTAGATCACCTGTAGTGCCTATTTTTTGACAATCCAGCCGGCAACTGCTTATAGCGACTTCCATTTTGGATGCGATTTAACAGAACTACGCTCTCGGAAGTAAGCCTGCTGCCTGGTTCAATTCAATTAGATTTTGTTGCTATGACACAAAACCAGCTTGCATCAGCGGGTTATTGTCTTGAATAGATTAAGAATGCGTTTTAATGTTTATGAGTACTCGAATCCAGTAGCGAGCGATTTATTTAACGACTTTTAGTTTAGAACGCGGCTTTTCTGGATCGGGATCGGGTTCTGGATCAGAGCCACCATCAGACCCCATTAAACCCGCGTCAACGGTTTCAGAGAACACCATGCCTTGCCCATTCTCACGCGCGTATATCGCTAGTACCGACACCACGAGAAAGCTCAATGCATCCGGTTTCCCATTAAAGCGGGCCCCGAAGGAAATTTCTTCATCACCCAAAACCAAACTATTAATAGCCATTGGAGCAATATTTAATACAATTTTCCCATCATTAACTAATGATCGTGGAACCGAACAATGCTCGGTATTTGCATCAACTAAAAGATGCGGTGTCATACCGTTATCGACGATCCACTGATACATGGCGCGAATAAGATATGGTCTGCTTGAAGTCATAGAAGTATTTTTAGAGTAAACAGCGCGCTCGAACGTAAAGCGTTAATTAAAGCCTTAGTTCTCTTTCTCTTTCTTTTTCTGTCAGCGCATCATGGAATGACTCTCTAGAAAAAATTATTTCTGCGTAATCCAGCATTGCTTGAGCCGCTTTCGAGCATAGGAAGCATAAACACCCTATTCCTCAAAATCAAGAAGTATCAACCAGGCCAAAATCTGCCCAAAATTACTTTTCCCTCTTTCTGTTTATAGTCCGCTAAACGAGTTCCGCTGTGAAGCCGCACAAACGGCAAATCAAATTCGGGACGAATCCGGCCAAACTGCTGGTTTCGTACTCTTTTGCATGAACGAACGCATACTTATTGAAATTGCGGTAGGGCAATATTCTCTAAGCCCCGTCTACGATACATGGCTCGATAGCCCGATTCATGCATCGGCTTCTGGAAAGGTTCTTCTCATGTCTATGAATGAGGAAGAGCGTTCACAAATACTCGGTCCAGGCCCATTAGAAGCGCATACAAAATACACCATCACAGATCCCATTGAACTTGAAAAGGATTTGTCAGTTTGGGCACAGAAGGGCTACGCTGTTGCAAATAATGACTATTTTGATGGCCTTTTTGCATTGGGCGCCCCAATTTGGGCCAACACGGGAGCCTGTGTAGGATGTATATTTGTAAATGGACGCTCAGCGAACATTGATGATAAGCAGTTAGATGAATTAGGACTTAAATTAAAATCGGCTGCTAAACTGTTTTCAATGGGTACGCCCGCCGTACAGGCTGTTACTGGCATGTTCGATGCCAATTCATTGCCTAGCCGCAGCAACAAATAGCAGTTATGCCTGATGTCAAAGTTACGATAAACAAGTGGACGACTAGAGCTGGCAGGGTGACGGCGGCGGCTACCGGGGATGGACTTATCTGGCGAGGATTCGGCTTTATTTCTAGCCTTCAAACTCCTATTCTAAATTATCCAGCGTGTTCAGTATGTGTAAAAAACTGGACATTCTTGCCTGTGATATCTCACCGGATTTTAGTGCCTCTTGAATCGCGCATCCTGGCTCCTGGTCATGCCTGCAATCACGAAACCGGCAGTGGCCGATCAACGGCCTGAACTCAACGAAGCCATTGAGCAGTTGATCACGGTTCAACTGCCATAAACCAAACTCGCGGATTCCAGGTGAATCGATAAGCTGGCCGCCCTGTGGAAAATGAAACAAATGGGCCGTGGTGGTGGTATGCGTGCCCTTTTGGGTCAACTCGGATAAATTGCCCACCCGTGTATTTACACCGGGCAACAAACTGTTGATCAGCGAAGATTTACCCACCCCCGATTGCCCGACAAATACACAGGTTTTATTCACCAGAAAATTGCACAGCTCGCCCAGGCTTTGAGCGCTTTTGGCCGAGGCCCGTAATACGTCGTACCCCAATACCTGGTACGGGGCCATCAGTGCATCTATTTCAGCCTGGTTATGCTCATCCAGACGGTCGATTTTGTTTAATAAAATAATGGGCTGAATTTGCTGGGTTTCAGCCGCCACCAGGTAGCGGTCAATCAGGTTCGCATGGGGTTGCGGAAAAGGCGCCACAACTATAATTACACGATCGATATTCGCCGCAACCGTCTTTAAATCGCCATAGGGGTCCGGGCGGCACAACTCACTACTTCGATCCAGGCGCGCGACCACGACCCCCATTGGCTCCCTGTCGCACCAGATAACACGATCACCTGTTACCAGTGAACCCAGGTTGGCGCGAAGATGACAGCGTTTTGACGGCAACCCAGCATATCCGCCCCCATCCGTCGCGGGTTCAACGGCCAGCTGCGCACCATAGTGCGCGATCACCAGCCCCTCCTGCTCAGGCCCCAAATCTCCCTCAAGAAGTTGATTTTCCACCGTAGAATCACGGCGCGCTGCACGCTCCGCCCGTTCTTCCTGGACTTTCTTTATACGCCAGGCCTGGCGGCGATTGAGTTGCCGTTTAGGCATAGATGGTCATCGTGTAAGGAGCCTGCATCGATTTGATTTTTCCAAATATGATTTGTGCGTTAAAACTTATAGGGAATATACAACGCCAGATCTTTCCAGAACATCAAAAGTATCGCCGTGAGCAACATCATCAGCGCAAACGGCCAAGCTCCTTTGACGACCTCTTCCAGGCGTGCTTTGCCCACAGCCTGAATGATAAACAGGTTCATGCCCACCGGCGGTGTGATCAGGGCCGTTTCGATGAGTACCACGAAAAATATGCCGAACCAGATCGGATCAATATTCATGGTTGATAATGCAGGGAACAGCACCGGCACCATAATCAATAACATCGACAGGCTTTCAAGAAAAAACCCGATCAGCAATAATACCAGACCAACCGCCATAATGAACAGCGTTGGGTCGGATATGTTGGTGGTGAGTAAATCGGATATATGTTGCGGAATTCGGTATAGCGTAATCGCATAGGAAAATACTTTCGCACCCGCAATAATCAGAAAGATCATGGTGGTGGTTTTCATCGAATCGTAAACCGCTTCCTTAATTGATTGAATACTCATGCGCCCCATCAAACTGGTCATGATCAGCGCCAGCACAAAACCCACGCCTGCGCTTTCTGACGGAGTGGCGATGCCAAGGTAAATCGAGCCAATGACTGAGGCAGCCAGGAATATAGTTGGCAATGCAAGCAGGCTGCTTCGCTTGCGTTCCGCCCAACTGGATTTTGGCTCCGCTTTAAAATCATCGCTGAGTCGCGCGTAAATCATGCTATACGCGATAAACACTCCCGCCAGAAACAAACCCGGGCCGATCCCGGCGAGAAACAGGGTAGGGATCGACGTTTCTGTAATCACGCCATACAAAATTAATGGTATGGATGGGGGGATAAGAATCCCTAGCGTACCACCCGCCGCGAGTAAACCAAGCACAAATGGGCGCGAATACCCGCGTTCGGTCATTTCCGGAATGGCCACGGTGCCGATGGTGGCAGCGGTAGCAACCGATGAACCAGAGATCGCCGAAAACAGGCCGCAGGATAAAACCGTTGCGACGCCCAACCCCCCCGGCCAGTGCCCGACCCAACTCTGCACCGCAGCAAATAAATCACGCCCGACCCGCGCTTTGAGCAGGATATTGGACATCAATAAAAACATCGGCACGGCCAGCAATTCAAAGCTGTCCATGGTGCCGAACAGGCGTTGCGGGACGCCCGTCATGGGAAAAGGAAACCACCACAACAAAAACACGCCCAGACTACCGAGCGCGAAGGCCACCGGGACGCGCAGAATCAGGAGCGCAAGCAGCATCAACAGGATTATAAAAGCACTCATTGATTATCCGCTGAGTGTGGCAAAGCGGGCGACCAGATCTTGATGGTTTCAGCGGCAGCTTGCAGCAGCAACAAACCAAAGCCCACCCAAATAGAAGCTTGAGTGAACCATTTCGGCAAGGCGAGATAGGTATCCGTGGTATGTCCTCGCAAAGTCGATTTAAGCCAAAGCTCGAATCCGTAATACACCGCGACCGCACTGAATACGATCACCAAAAGCAGCGCAAAGCTATCAAGCCACTTTCGAATGGGCGTCCCCTCTTCGCGAAAAATAAGATCAATCACCACCATCTGGCGATGTTTCAGCGCAAATCCAGCCGCCAGGTAGGCCGCCCAGATTTGAATGATGCGCGAGACTTCATCCACCCATATCGTCGGCATGATAAAGACGTGCCGCATAAACACTTCATAGGTGATGAAAAACCCGACCGCAAAAAATAGCCAGGCCGCGAGTTTCCCCGCGAACTCAGAAACACGATCAATCGTTTTGAGTAGGGTGTACATAATTCAACAAAAAAGGGCGCAAAGCATTTTGCGCCCTCTATACCTTATAGTGAAAACACGGCCCTAGAGCGCGCGACCCGCCTCTACCACTTTGGCCGCAATATCTCCATTTTCCGTAACAAAACGATCAACAACGGATTGCGTAGCTTCGACCCACAGTGCACGTTCGGCATCGCTCAGTTCAACTACATTTATTTTATCCACGACGTCCTTGACCATATCAACTTCGCCCGCGTACACCTGATTACGCAGATCCTGTTCCACTTTAGCTGAAGCATCAAGAATAATTTTTTGATGCGCATCTGACAATGAAGTAAAAAAATCATTGTTCATGACCGCCACAAATTCAATCGCGCTGTCGTAACTGAGCGTCATATTGTCCATAACTTCGTATAGTTTGCGACTCTTTACCGCCGAGGCACCCGTCATGCCAACATTAACCGCACCCTGCTGATATGCCAGGAATTGCTTAGAGCCGGACATCAGGGTCGGCGCGCCGCCCAGAGCTTCGACTGTCCAACCGAGAACCTTGCCGTAGGTACGAACCTTCTGGCCATCTAAATCAGCCGGCGTTCGAATAGGATCGCCTTTGTTGAGATAAATATTGCGCCCGAACGCCTGCCACCAGAGCACTTTAGCACCGGTTTCATCCAGTACCGCCTGATCAAGAATCGTGCGCATGGTAGAACCACCCGCTGCTGCCGCTCTTAAATGGGCTTCATCACGAAAGAAAAAAGGCAGGTTGATCACGTCTACTGCCGGCACCGCACCAGCAAAGCGCCCCAGGAAGGCCGAGCCTGCTTCAACTGCGCCCGAGCCTACCGCTTCGGGTACCTGCTTATCTTTATAAAGTTGCGCAGACGGGAAAAGTTGTAGTTCGAGTTCACCACCGGATTCTTTCTCAATGATGTCTTTAAACGCCAGCCAGTTCTGGCCCAAAGAATGGGTTTCGGGCAATTGTAATGTCACCCGGATTATAGTGGCGGCCTGAACCGCGCTGGTTAATAGCGCGCACAGTAATGAGGCATATGCCAGTTTTGAAAATAGTTTCATATCTAACCCTCCATCAGAGTCGTAATAATTATCAGGTTTAAAAGCGCTTCCTTGTCATCAATTGTTTCCACCCGTATTTTTACCATAAGCTGGGGGCAAATGGCAATTACTCATGTTATTGGAACCGGGATTTACCTATCGACAAATCTACTATTTCTCATTTATCAATTCGGTTATGCTCACACCCTGGCTATTTCAATCTCGCACAGGTACACACATGAGCAACACATCCAAACTAAGAGCCCTGCTGGGAAAACCTCAAATTTTGACCATGCCGGGTTGTCACGATGCGATGTCCGCAAAGCTGATCGAACAGGCCGGTTTTGATGTGTTGCTCATGTGTGTACCTGTGCGAGATTGAAATAGCCAGGGTGTGAGCATAACCGAATTGATAAATGAGAAATAGTAGATTTGT
>PVMS01085288.1_pt1 | contig 15247 bp, 15 predicted proteins | sample 1853461 | NCBI WGS metagenome assembly PVMS01 (sample SAMN08582032, study PRJNA380276) | Marine sediment metagenome, whole genome shotgun sequencing project. | isolation source: ocean sediment barecode stripped | collected 2017 | reverse complement strand
CGTGGGAAAGACCTCCCGCCCAGTTGAAGTTGTAGAGAAGTCGGCGCCTTTACTCCCTTCCTGCACTGCTTTCGAGAACGGGAGATCATTCTCGATCTCTTTGAATGGTTGTGCGGCGCGCGACTTCTCTACAACTTCAACTGGGCGGGAGGTCTTTCCCACGATCTGCCGGACGGCTGGGTGGAAAAGGCACGGCAATTCACCACTTCGTTCGTGCCCGTCGTCGACGAGCTCGACGATCTACTCAGCTTCAATAAAATCTTCACCCGACGAACCGCAGCCGTGGGTATCATCCCACGCGAAATGGCGGTCGACTATGCACTCAGTGGCCCCAACCTCCGCGGCTCGGGGATCAAGTGGGACCTTCGAAAAGACGACCCTTACTGCGGGTACGAGAACTACGACTTCGACATTCCGGTGGGTGTCGGCAAATATGGCCCTATCGGGTCCTGCTGGGATAGGTATTACATCCGCGTCCAGGAAATGAGGGAGTCGGCGAAGATCGTTCTCCAGGCGCTGGATCGCCTGCCGGAAGGTAACGTGCAGGAAAAAATTCCTAAGCGGGTAAAGCCGGCGAAGGGCGAAGTGTATCTTCGCAGCGAGGCCCCGCGGGGCGAGCTCGGTTTCTACATCGTCAGCGACGGGACTCTCAAGCCGTTCCGCGTCAAGGCGCGCTCTCCGTGCTTTGTGGCCATGAGCATTTTCCATGAAATCGCCCGAGGCGAATTGATTGCCGATATCATTGCTCTAATAGGCAGCCTGGACATCGTGCTGGGGGCGATCGACCGCTGATGATTACCCGGGCGCGACAAATCGAGATGAAGATCCTGCCGGTTGTCTCCGCGGCGGTGGTGGCGGGGATGGTGGGATTGTTGATGGTCATCGGCGCCTTTCCTCTCGTCATCTCCTTGCTGGCCGATCTTGTCGAGTCCCTCGTTCCCGAAGGCTATCGCACTTTGGTGACCAAGATGCTCGGAGTGGCGGCAACGATTGGTTTCCTCTCGCTCCTCCCTATCTTCGCCATCTGGTTCGAACGTAAAGTCGCCGCCCATACTCAGGACCGTCTCGGCCCCATGCGGGTGGGTTGGCACGGGGTTCTCCAATCCTTTGCCGATGGTATCAAGCTGTTTTTCAAAGAGGACATCATCCCAGAGAAAGCCGATCGCTTTCTTTTCAGGTTCGCCCCCTATCTGGTGGTGGTGGGCACCTTCGCCGCCTTCGCCGTGCTCCCCTGGGGGGACGGCCTGGTCATTTCCGATATGAATATCGGGCTGCTCTTTATCGTGGCCATCACTTCGCTCAACGCCATCGGGCTTCTGATGGCGGGATGGGGCTCGGGCAACAAGTACTCGCTTTACGGAGGCATGCGCTCGGCGGCGCAGATGGTGAGCTACGAGATCCCCACCGGTTTGACGCTGTTGGTGGTGGTGGTGCAGGTCGGGAGCATGAACCTGCAGGAAATCATCGCCGCTCAGGAAGGCGGGATTTTCAACTGGTTCATCTTCCGCATGTATGGGCTCAACCTGGTGGCTTTCGTGGTCCTTTTCATCTGTGGGCTGGCGGAAACCAACCGCACCCCTTTCGACATTCCAGAAGCGGACTCGGAGCTGGTGGCCGGCTTCCACACCGAGTACAGCGGGATGCGTTTTGCTTTCTTTTTCCTCGCCGAATATGGAGCCATGTTTCTGGTGAGCGGCCTGGGAGCGGTGCTGTTTCTCGGCGGATGGCAGGGCATTTTTGCCACGCCGGTGCTGCCGGCAACGCTGCTATTTGTGGCGAAAGCGATGTTTCTGGTGTTCGTCATGATGTGGCTGCGGTGGACTTTGCCGCGGCTGCGGGTGGATCAGTTGATGGCGCTCTGTTGGAAGTACCTGATCCCCATCGCCTTTGTGCTTCTGGTCCTCGTGGGAGCACTCTCCCTGGACATGTAGCGGCGATATGAAGGAGTATTTCTCACAGATTGTCGAAGCGGTGGTCACCGTTGCCAAAGGCATGATCGTCACCGGACGGCACATTTTTATGCCGTCGGTGACCCAGCAGTACACAGGCGACGAAAAACCGGAGGAGAGATGGCGGTCGCCCATCGTGCCGGAAGGCCTTCTCGAAGACCGTTCGAGGATGCGGCTTCACGTCAAGATAGAAGATTGCATCGGATGCAAACAGTGCGAGAAAGCCTGCCCGGTGGACTGTATTTACATCACCACTCAGAAGAGGGAAAAGACGGCACCGGCGATTTTCGCCTCCGACGGAACCCCCATCAAACAGCAGGTGGTTCAGTTCGACATTGACATGAGTTTGTGCTGTTATTGTGCACTTTGCGTCAATCCTTGTCCCACCGATTGTATCGTGATGACGCCTGAGTTCGAGTTCGCTGAGAGCGAGAAGGGCAATTTCCTCTATCGGTTTGCCAAACAGGAGCCGGCTCCTCCCAAACCGAAGGAGGAGCCCGCCTCGGCCTCGGCGGGAGGAGATGGAAGCCCGTGACGGGGGATCTGGCGGTTCAAATCATTTTCTATGTTTTCGCGGCGCTGGTCATAGGATCCGCTTTCCTGGTGGTTTACGGCCGGAACCTGGTTTATTCGGCCTTTGCCCTGCTGGCGACGTTTTTTGGGGTGGCGGTTTTCTATGTGTTGTTGGGAGCCGACTTTCTAGCCGGGGCCCAGGTTCTGATTTACGTTGGTGGCATTCTCATCCTCTTGTTGTTCGGCGTGATGCTGACCCAGCGCATTTACGACTTGAACCTCAAGACGGAAACCCACCAGGTGTTGCCGGGTGCCGCAGTGGCCTTGGCGGTTTTCGCCGCTCTGATAGCTGTTATTTTCCGGACTCCTTGGAGAAATCTGGGGATCGTCGTCGAAGGCGCAACCACCGAGACCATCGGGCGATTGTTCATGACCCGTTACATCCTGCCTTTCGAGGCTGCATCGCTGCTGCTCCTGGTGGCTTTGATCGGGGCCGCCATGTTGGTCCGGGGGAGGACCGACTTGTGATTCCACTCGAACACTTCCTGGTTGTGTCGGCGGTGCTGTTCTCCCTGGGTTTGTTCGGAGTCTTGACTCGAAAAAACGCGGTCAACGTGTTGATGTCCGTCGAACTGATTCTGAACTCCGCCAACATCAATCTGGTGGCATTCTCGAGGTATTCCTCTTCGGATGTCACCGGCCAAATCTTCGCGATCTTTGTCATCGTGGTGGCCGCCTGCGAAACGGCTGTGGCGCTGGCCATTGTTTTGTCTCTGTATCGAGTGCTGAAAACGGTCAACCTCGATCAGGCTTCGGTACTGAAAGGATAGACGAGCTTTGTCGCTTGGAACCATCTCCAGCTTGAAGTACTTCATGCCGGAGCTGACTCTGATTGTGACCCTGGGATTCGTCCTGGTGTGGGATTTGATTCTCAGAAATCACAAAGATCGCGACAAGCTTTTACCCCTCTTGACGTTGGCAGGGCTGGTGCTGGCCGGATACTTCACGATCGATTTAATGATGAAAACTCCAGAGGGGGGGGGGAGCCTGTTTAACGGAATGCTGGCGCTCGACAGCTTCGGGCTTGCCTGCCGGCTGATTTTCATCGCGACCGGCATCCTGGTGACACTCCTTGCCATTCCATCGCGGGAACTGGCGGGAGTACATCGCGGAGAGCTTTTCGTCTTTTTGCTTGCCGTGACCGTCTCGCTGATGTGGATGGCCAACTCCATCAACTTGCTGATGATTTACCTCTCCCTGGAGATGGTCTCTATCACCTCATACATCATGGTGGGTTACTTGAGGAGGGAGCGGCTCTCCAACGAAGCGGCGATCAAATACGTGCTGTTCGGCGCTGTCTCTACCGGGGTGATGCTTTACGGAATGTCGTTTCTGTTCGGCTTGACTGGAAGTCTCGATCTCTATTCGATTCGAAGCACCCTGGCGAACGAGAGCGCCCTTGCCGAAGCCGGACCGGCGTTGCTCTTCATCGTCGTCTTGATATTTGCCGGAATAGGGTTCAAGACGGCGGCGGTGCCTTTCCACTTCTGGTGTCCGGATGTCTACACCGGAGCGCCGACTCCGGTGACTGCGTTTTTGTCCGTGGGGCCGAAGGTGGCGGGATTCGCGGTGCTGGTTCGTTTCTTCTTCATTGGTATGGCGGAGCCGACCGGCGAGGGAGTCTGGCTCGATTATCGGATGGTGGGCTCTGTCGACTGGCAGGCGGTTCTGATTGGCGTGTCGATAGCCACCATGAGTCTGGGAAACGTGGCGGCGCTGGTTCAAACCAATCTCAAGCGGCTGCTGGCCTACTCGAGCATCGCGCATGCCGGCTACATCTTGATGGCGGCGGCGGCGCTCTCCGGCAAAGGCATCCAAGCCATGTTGGCTTACATGATCATTTACCTTTTCATGAACCTGGGAGCATTTTTGGTCGTCATCGCCATCTACGACAACGTTGGAAGCTTCGACCTCAAGGACTACCGAGGGTTGTGGAGGCGCTCGCCGCTTCTCACCGCGGCAATGGGAGTCTTCTTGTTCTCTCTCATGGGGATTCCCCCATTTGCAGGCTTCCTGGCCAAGTTCTACGTGCTGGCCGCGGTCATTCGGGCGGGTCTGGGTTGGTTTGCCGTGGTGGGTGTGTTAAACGCTGCTATTGCTGCTTTTTACTACATGAAAGTTCTGAAAACCATGTTCCTGGAGGATGACCGGACGCCGGAACCGCGCCCCCTGGAGCTACATCCTATATACTCCGGTTTGCTTTTTGTGTTTCTGGTGCCCAATATTATTGGGCTGGTCTTATGGGGCTATTTGGACCGTTTGACTGAGTTCTCACAGAAACTGTTGGAGGTCATGTAGAGAGCAAGCCAATCACGTACCGGGTTCCGAGTTTGAATTCGTCGCCGGCTTGCTTCAACAAGGAGGAAAACGACTATGTCTTACTGGATCGCTGAACCTTGCATCGGGACCAAAGATACTGCCTGTGTCGAGGTTTGCCCGGTTGACTGTATTCATCCCACAAAAGATGATGACGACTTCGAAGCGGCCGAACAGCTCTATATCGATCCCGAAACCTGCATCGACTGCGGGGCTTGTGAGCCGGTTTGTCCGGTGACGGCGATTTTTCCAGACGAAGAGCTTCCCGACAAGTGGGCGGACTTCAGAGAGAAGAACACCCAATACTTTCAAAAGTAAGCTCGAGGCTATTGAACCGAGCTTAGGCTTTGGGGCTTGGGGCCTTCTCGCGGCGGGCGGCTGCCAATCATGCTATGATGCAGGACGGGGTCCGGTGAAAGCCGCTGTTCGGTTTCCCAGCCAGCTTTTTGATCGCACGGGATCCTTGTGCACGAACCGTTTTCGCGATCCGTGCAGTTGGCGGCGTTCCCCTCGAGCTTCGTAACGCAGCTCTCGGCGCGTTGCTGAGAGCCAAATCTGAAGATTGCGGGTGCGGGTGGAGAGTGAGAGCTTCGCTTTGCAGTCAGAGGAGGTGAGTCATGTCGAGTTCAGATGGAGGTTACAATTTCCTTGCTGGATTTTTCGTAGGGGCGGCGCTGGGAGCCATGGCTGCTTTGCTCTTGACCCCTAAGACCGGCCAGGAGATGCGGGAGACGTTGAGCGAAGAGAGCAAAAAACTGCGAGAGAGAACGGAAGGTGCGGTCTCTGAGCTGCGCGGGCGTGGAGGAGAAGCTTACGAAAAGGCTCGTGGAGTGGTTACCGAGACCACCGAACGGGCTAAGGAAGCTCTTTCCGAGACCACGGAAGGAGTCAAGAAAGCGGCGCGCGCCATCTCCAAGAGCTGAGTATGCCTGGTTCAGAGGGCGAAGAACATAACACCGGTTTCAACACCGGGGAAGGCCCACCGCAGGGAGAGCCCTCCCCGGTTCCGAGCTTCGAGCTGGCACGGCGCGTCATCCTCGGGATGATCCAGGCGATCGGTGACGGTGCCGAGCTGGTCGGTGCGACGGTGAGTGAGGAGCTCACGAGCTTCCGGCTCGAGTTGGAGCACCGTACCGTCATCGTGCTGCTGGTCTCGACCGGTGTGCTAGGAATTTCGGTTGGAATCATGCTCTTTTTGAAAGAGCTCATTGGAAACTGGCCCCTGACCCTTCTTCTCGTCGGTGGGGCTCACGTCGCTGCGGGAGTTTGGCTTTCCATTTATTGGCGCCGAGCGAGGGACGCGAAGTGAATGACCAAGAGCCGAATAAAAGCAGAAGTGCCCTGGAAATTCGAAAGTCCATCGACGCGAATCGAGACCAGATCGAAGAGGATTTAGCCGAGCTTGGTGATCGCCTCGAGGCAGGTGTAAACCCCGTACGTCAGTTAGGGCGTCATCCTGTTGTTCTCGCGGTGGCCGGCGCCGTGGTTGGAGTCCTCGTGATTCGAAATCCCGCCTTGGTGTGGCGTTCGATGGGCCGGATGGTCAAGTGGGGCGCCCCGCTGCTGGTATCCACCCTTCTTAGGTCCCGGGGAGAGATTGCGGCTCGTGAGGCCGCCACACCCAAAACCTCGCCCGAAAACTAAAGTCGCTGAGAGGAAAGCGGAAAATATGAAAGGTAGCCGTTGGCATCTCTCTGTGTGCCTGCTCCTCGTGGTGCCTACTTTTCTCGCCTGCGCCACCAATCCGGCAACCGGCAAAAAGGATTTGGTGCTAATCAGCGAGAGCCAGGAGATTCATCTGGGCCTCGAAAGCGCCCAGCAGGTGGGCCAAAGTTTGGGTCTTTATGAAGATCCACGACTTGCCGACTACGTATCCGAGATCGGTTTACGTCTGGCCCGGGGCTCGGAGCGGCCCGACCTGCCCTGGACGATCCAGGTAGTCGACTCTTCCGTCGTCAATGCCTTTGCGCTACCCGGGGGGCCGGTTTACCTAACCCGCGGAATTTTGGCTTATATGGAAAACGAGGCGGCGATGGTGGGGGTGCTCGGGCACGAGATTGGGCACATCACCGCCCGCCATAGTGTGCAGCAGATTTCTCGATCCCAGCTAGCCGGTCTCGGGCTCGGTCTGGGCGCGGTTTTTCTTCCGGAAGTGCGCCCTTATGGGAACCTGATCGAAACTGGCTTGGGGGTGTTGTTTTTGAAGTTCGGAAGGGATGACGAGCGGGAGGCCGACAGACTGGGAGTGCGCTACGCTCTCGCAGCCGGCTACTCCCCGGCGGAGATGGCGGGTGTCTTCCGGATTCTCGGCCGTCTCAGCGAACGTTCCGGACAAGCGATCCCCACCTGGCTTTCAACCCACCCCGATCCCACGGATCGCGCAGAGCGTATCCTGGCCGATGCCGAGGCTCGAAGCCTGCCCGGGCAGGAGCTTCTTGTGCGCGAGGAAGAGTTCAAGAGCCATTTGGAAGGCTTGGTTTTTGGAGACGACCCTCGCCAAGGCTTCGCCGACGGATCGCGTTTCAAACATCCCGATTTGAAGTTCCAGATCGATTTTCCCTCCGGCTGGAAAGTGGAAAATACCCGTCAGGTGGTTTATTCGGCGCCGCCGGATGGGGGTGCAGCCATGCGTCTCACCGTATCGAGCGTTGCCGCCGGGACAACAGCGGAAAGGCATGCGCAGGAGTTTTTTGCTGCCCATCAGTTGGAGTATGGAACCGGTGAGACAGGTCGGGTAGAGAAATTCCCCGCTTATCGGGCACCCTTTCGGGCTCGTACTTCCGCGGGTACGCTGGTGGGTGAAGCGGGCTTCGTGGTGGACGGGCAAACGGCCTACGAGATTTTGGGCTATACGAGAGAAGGATCTTATCGCCGTTATCGCGAGACGTTTCTCGGGGCCATCGAGAGCTTTTCTCGGTTGCGGGATCGAAATGCGCTCGACGCTCAGCCGCTTCGGATCTCTCTTTATCGCGTTCCCGAAGCCATGACACTTCAACAAGCCCTCGTGCGGTCCGGTGCGGAGCCAGATCTGGTATCCGAGCTGGCTCTGGTGAACAACGGTTCCCCCGAAGATAGGGTGGAGCAAGGCTCGTTGGTGAAGACGGTCGGCCGAGCAAACCGGAAAGCCACTGGGGGTAGCCGGCCTTGATCGGACGTCCCTTTCGTGTCGCGACACTCTTCGGCATTCCCATCAAGGTCGATTGGTCCTGGCTCGTCATCGTCGGATTGATTACGGCGAGCTTTGCCTTCATGTTCTCCCAGGAGTTCCCTCGCTTGAGCTGGCCTTTCTCGTTTTTGATGGGCGCGGCGGTCTCGGTGCTTTTGTTCGCCTCCGTTTTGGCGCACGAACTGAGCCACGCGTTGGTTGCACTCCAACATCGAATCCCAATCCGGGGAATCACCCTGTTCATTTTCGGGGGTGCAGCGGAGATGGGCGAGGAGCCTCCCGACGCCGCCGCCGAGCTCTGGGTGGCTTTGGCGGGACCGGTGATGAGCTTGGCCTTGGCGGTTGGGTTCGGCGGGCTTTATTGGTTCGGCTCGGGTTGGCTGCCTTCGCCGGTAACCGGAGTCGTCAAGTATCTGGGCCTCATGAACGGGATGCTGGTCGCTTTCAACGTTGTCCCTGGATTTCCACTCGATGGGGGACGGGTGTTACGGGCGGTTCTTTGGGGCATCTGGGGCGATCTCCGCGCCGCCACCCGAGTCGCAAGCGCGCTGGGCTCTGGCTTTGCCACACTCATCATGCTTCTGGGAATCCTGCTCTTTGTGTCCGGAAACCCTGTTGGCGGAATCTGGTACGTGTTCATCGGGCTGTTTTTGAGAATGGCGGCTCAGGCCAGCTATCACCAGATGATGATGAGGGATTCGTTGAGAGGCTTCAAGGTCCGGGACTTGATGAATCCGGACGTGGTCTCCGTTTCGCCCCAGACCCATCTCGAGCAAATCGTGCATGGCGTGGTCTTGACGAGCGGGCGCACCGAGTTCCCGGTCGTGGAGGGAGGTCGATTGCTGGGAATGGTAGGTGTGGCCGAGATCCGTGCCGTCGACCGATCTTTGTGGCGACACGTGACCGCCTCGGAGGTCATGAGACGAGGGTCTTCGGTCCAGGCCGTATCGTCTTTGGACGATGCCGATCGGGTGCTCACCTTGGCCACCAACGAGGAGGTGCTCATCCCGGTCGTCGATGGGGACACTCTGGTTGGCGTGACCACGCCCCGGGAGTTATTGAAGCGTCTCAGATTGATGGCGGAGTTGAGAAAAGCTTGAGCGTCCGATGTTTCGGAGCACTTTGCATTGCGGAAGGTCTATTTATTAGAAAAAAAGCCCACCGACGATGAGGATGGGTAACAGGATCGGGAGCAGCACGATCCCGACTACCACCACCACGAACATCAAAACCAAGAAAAAAAGCAGCTTAAAGGGTAAAACCACAAGCTCTGCGGCTCCTCCCGCCAGAGCTCCCAGTAGCTTGAGCGGGAGAAAAACAAGGCCGAGTAACAGTTTCCCTCCCAGCCAAACGAGCTTGAGCGCGATCACGACAAATGTAAGAACCATGACCAGGGCCAGCACGCCCAGGATCAAGATTTCCATGATTTGTCCCCTCCTTCTGCTTCAATAGGTACTACGAGTAGACTCCAAGCCTGGTTCCCTGCCAATCCTCTAGCCAAAGCTGCCTGCAACAGATAGAATCACCTCAAATTCTTTTCTTCCGTGGAAATGCTCTGACGCCTGGATTCTGGCCTGCTGTCGTTGTGACCGATCTCGATGGAACTTTGCTCGGAAGCGGTGACTACTCGTTCGAGGAAGCGCGTCCGTCTCTTGCGGTACTTCGTGAGAAAGGGATTCCGGTGGTGTTGGTTAGTAGCAAGACACGGGCGGAGATGGAGCTTTTGCGCGATGCCCTGGGCATCGACCACCCTTTTTTCGTAGAGAACGGTGGAGCCTCTTATTTCCCCATCGGTTATTTTGATGAGTCCGTGGGATCGAGGGATTCCTCGGGGCGATACGAGGTTTTGAGCTGGGGAAGGGCATATGGGGACCTGGTCGCCGCATTGCGGAAGGCGAGGAAAGAGACGGGCGCTCGATTGGTGGGATTTAGTGATGTGGATGCGGGAGAAATCGCCCGGCGAACCGGTTTGCCCCCGGCCGACGCTCGGCTCGCCATGGAGCGACAATATGACGAGCCCTTTTGGTTGGAAGGGATGGAGGGCGAGAGCAGTCAGAAAGCCCTGGCTATATTATCCGCCGAAAACCTTACGGTGACTCGCGGTGGACGCTTTTACCATGTCATGGGGAACTGCGACAAAGGCCGGGCTGTACGAGAGATTTTGGAGCTCTATCGACGGTTCCGAGGTTCTTTTGTTTCCGTGGGGCTGGGAGACGCGAGCAACGACATCCCGCTTCTTCAAGAAGTCGACCGAGCTTACCTCGTGGCCGGCCCCGATGGCCGACATGACACCGCGGTCAAGATGGCCGTTGCCCGAGCACGGCCTGTTGGACCGGCTCCGGGCGGTTGGGCGGATGCTATCGAGGACTTTCTGAAAAACCTCGATTTTTAGCGTCATCGGCACAAGGATTGCTATCGATCCCTTTTGAAAGCGAAAATGGAGGTTCGGATGTCCTCCCGTGGGGACAAGGCAGATGGGGAGGAGACAAATGAAGTACCTGATTGGATTGTCGATTTTGTTTCTTTTTGCGTCAGAAGCAGTTGCCGATCTGTCCAAAGGAATCGAGCTTTACAACCAGGGGAAGTTTGCCGAGGCCACATCGGAGCTGAAGCAAGCTACGTCCCAACAACCGGGAGATGCCAAGGCCTTGACTTATTTCGGACTGGCCCTGGTCAAGTCGGGCAAACCGGCGGAAGCGCAGGAGCCGTTACGTCGGGCCATCGCCATCGATAAGAAAAACGCCGAAGCCCACTATGGTCTCGGACTGGCTTACGGCTATTTGAAGAAGCTTCCGGAGTCCATCAAAGAGCTCGAGCGTGCGGTGGAGCTCGATCCTAAACATGCTTATGCACGCTACAACTTGGGTCTCGCGTACAACCAGCAGAAGAAGATCGATCTTGCTGTTTTGCAGCTTCAACGATTCGTTGAGCTGGCCCCCAACGCGCCCGAAGCTCCGCAGGTGAAGGCGCTGTTGAAGCAGATGAGGCGGTAATTCCGGGGAGAAGAGAAAGATGTGCCCCGACTGTCGTCGGGGATTTAGAATGCATGATTCAAACTAAACCAGAAGCGCGAAGCTTTCTCGCCCGGTTGCTTGTCGAGCACTCTCGTCCAGTCGAACCTCAAAAGGCCGAACGGAAACACCATCCGAAGACCAACGCCGGCGCTGTGCCTGAGATCGAGGGGATTGAAGTCGGATGCCTTTAAATAGACGTTGCCGGCGTCATAAAACCCGACTCCCTGAAACCAACGGTAAATTGGAAATCGAATCTCCTGGTTGAGGACCAAGACCCCTTCTCCTCCGATTACGGAATCGGTGATGGGATCCTCCGGCCCCAGCGAGTTCTCCGCAAAGCCCCGAACCGTAGTTGCTCCCCCGGCTCTGAAGCGGTCATCCAGAAGCAGGTTTTGGTCAAAGGCGTCGGCGATTCCGGCCCGATAGCTAGCAGCCCAAACCACGCTCCGGCCGAGGGGGACGAAAGTGAAGAGTTGGCCGAAAAGCTTGATGAACTTGATGTCGGAGCCGAGCGCTTCGGGCGCGAACTGGAATGTGAGGTTCCAGAACCGACCACCGGTGGGTTGAATGAGGTTGTCGCGCCGATCGTCGACGAGAGATGCGGTGAGAATCGATTGCCGGGCGGTGAAATCAAAGGGAAAAGGTCCGGTAACTACTTTTCCCAGCGTATGGCTGTGCCGAAACGTGTAGCTCCACTGAAGATCGTAGAATTGCCGGAGCTTCTTGGTTTGCTGGAAGGTGAAATTCCAGGCCCGATTGGAAAAGAACTCGTCCTCTTCGGTTTCCCGCGACAGGAAGACGTTGGAGTCGAGGCGGTATTTCCAGAAGTAGGGCGTGTGGTAGGTCGGCCGAAACAGGGTGCGGTTCTCGTTGGCAACGATATTGAGCCCCGCATTCTGAGCAGAGCCCATGAGGTTTGGAAACTGGAGCGACGCTTGAATCGCGAATCTATCTTCGGTGCTGAAACGTAAACCATAGCTGATGTCGACGTCGGCCGCTTCGTCGACTTCAATTACCACGTCTCTTTCTTCGGATCCTGCGGGAGCGGGCTCCATCCGGATGTCGACGGAATGAAACACTCCGAGCTCGTAGAGGCGTCGCTGAGTCTCGGTGAGGGCTGAAACTCTCAGGGGGGCTCCCTCCTGAAACGTGAGCTGGCGTCTTATGGCGTCCTCCCGGGTTACATGGTTTCCGACGATTCGGATACTTCTTACCCGGGCTAGTGGGCCTTCCTCGATCTCGAACCAGATGTCGATATTGCGGCCGTTTTGAGTAGGCTCGAGCCGCCCTCGCACCCGTGCTTCCACAAAACCTTCTCGACGATAAAGAGACGCCAGGGTGGATCGGTCTTGTGCATAGTCGGAAAGGCGGAAGGGAAGACCCTCTACAAGCTGCAAACGGCGCCGCAGTGCAGCTTGGTTCATGGAGTCGGCACCTTCGAAGCCGATCTGTGAAACCCGGGTGAGGGGCCCTTCTTCCACTGAAATGACGATCTGATACATTCGGCTGGCACCTGTATAGTCGAAGCGGGGCTCGTCCACTCTTGCCTGCAGGAACCCGTGAGATGCGTAGAGGACGCGCAGAATTTGCCGGATATCGGCGGCATTTTGAGAGACGAGCTCAAAAAAATCGGCTGAGGATGTTGGCGGCAAAGCGTTGCGGAGCTCTCGGTCCGTCAAGGCTTGGTTGCCTTCGAACTCGAGGACGACAGCCTCACCACGGGCCCCTTTGTGGACGACGAAAGCGACGTCTCGGACCCCATCGGGTGCCTGGGAAGCTGTCGCCGAAACCCGAGCCCCGAAATAACCTTGTTTTTGAAGCTCTTGCCGGGCCGCTGCCGCTAGCTCGAGCAAAAGAGAGTTTTCGGGCAAACGACCGTTCCACTCGGTTTCGATTCTCTTCCGGATTCTTTTTCCCGGATCGTCTCCTTCCCATTGAATTCGGATAGGGTATCCGGGGTCGATCTTGTAGGTGAGATCGACTTCATTGCTTCCCGCCGCCGGTTTCGATTCGGCCTCGACAACCGCACCGAGATATCCCTCGCTACGCAGCGTTCGCGTCAAACGATCGACATCATCTTGCGACTTCCAGTAGTTGTAAGCGTCACCCGGGTCCATACCGACTTTGTCTTTGAGGTTGACCTCCATCTCGGGAGGAGCGCCCTCGAAGGAGAGGTGGACCGAGGCGACTCTTTCGCGCTGGTTGCTCGGCTCGGCTCGCTCGGGACGTCCGGGAAAATCCAGATGAAGCTCGTGGGACAAGCTGGTGTTGAACTTGTTGTCCTCTTGGCGGGTGGCGCGGAAGCCGAAACGTCGGGGAAGCTGGTAGTCGACGACCCAGAGCTGTTTCTGTGCATCGTTGAGACCGATGGAGTAAGTAACGAAGAGCTCCTCGGTCACCGCTTTGCCCAGAGTGAATCGGATTTCCGGGTTGACCTCGTTTCCGATTTGAGCCGACGCCACCGATATCTGGTCAAAGGGAAATGCCTGCCCCAATCCTTGCTGGACCAAACCGGTGAGTGTCCCACTCAAGTAAGTAGCCAGTTGTTCACCCAGTAGGCGAGCTTGCTGCCCGGAGATGGATTGTAGGTCCGAGGTGGTGCGGCCGGTTACGAGGAGGGATGCCTTGTCGGCTTGTGTCAGCTCCGGGTCGTTGGGCGCTCTGAGCTCGATGGCCAGCGCGTCGCCTGTGCCACGGAGCTCCACCACGATGTCGATGCCGGACACCGAAGTCCGTGCCACCAGATCCAGCTCGGCCGGTTCGGTGGGATAACCAGCGAAAGAGATGCTCCCGGACTCGATACGATAGGTATTGCGGCCCAGTCGAAATGTCCCGTCCGGCCGCGCGGTCAAGATTCCGTCGAGCTCCGGGAACGCGACGGTTCCGGTCGCCCGAAGGTCGGCGGTCGCCTGCACTTTGGCCAAATTGTTGTCTATACGTAGCTCATCCACGGTGCGGGCCCGGAGGTTCAGCCTCACCGTTTCGGCAAAAGACTCTGCGTCGGTCCCTGGTGTCACTTGGCGTTCGATGGAGCCAAGCAGTTCGGTCTCCAGAGAGAGGTCCCGGTGGAAGAGAGCTTGGAGAAGGCGGATATCACCGGCGAGCAAAAAATCTCCAGGCTCTCCGCTCAGTTGAACCGAGCCCGACATGTTGCTCCGCATCCCTTCGGGATAGTCGAGGCGAACCGAGTCCGCCTCCATGTGAAGCTCGAGACGCTGTAGGCCGGGCTCTGCCGTGAGCTCCACGGTGCCCGAGCCGGTAACCTTTCCGCCGCCCGCGTCTGCGGCTAGGTTGGTGAGCTGTATCGACTGCCCTTGGAAGCGAGCTTGCCCGGTTAGGTTGGAGAGGATCAGAGAAGGTTCCCGGATCAACAATCTAGCATTTTCGAGCGAGCCGAGTCCGGAAAAAAGCGGACCCTCCGCGGAGCTTTTTACCTCCAGGTTCACCTCGGTGGTGCCGGCGAGGAGGAGGTTCCCGGCCGAAGGAAAAAACGGATTCAGGAATTTGTTGTCCCAACGACCTTGCAGCGACGCCGACCAGCTCGTCTCGACTTCGCCGAGCGTGGTCGCGAAGCCGACTTCCAAGTCGGTTTGCCCACCCATCAATTGCAATCGGGGAAGGGTGAAGCGGCGGTTTGTGAGATTCCATGGCGCAGCTTCTTGGGTTTCGAGCTCCAGCTCCCCCAGGCCGGCGCGCAGCTCGAGAAGATCACCGGAGCCGGAGAGAACAGATAAGTCGAGATCTGGAGCTTCAATCGAACCTTTAACGCTCGCCAAAAGACGGGGCCGAAGAGGAGATGGGGATACTAGCTCTGCAAGGTCGAGCCCTGAGAGTGTGAAATCGACTCGTAGCGGATCGGAAGGGGTTGGGCCGGGCAGGGGGCAGGCACCGGATAGTTGAACCCTTCCCCCAAGAAGCGTTGCTTCGAGGCCGTTCAAACGAATGGCTCCGTCCATAGCAGCGAGCGTGGTTTCGAGCCCTTCCACCCGAATGCCCCTCCAAACGCCACTTCCATTGCTTATGGTGAGCTCACCTATGGGATCGGGGCTCGAGGCGCTCCCCCCTAAATAAAGCTCGAGGCCGGCCTCGCCCTCTAGCTCCATGCCGTCCAGGAAGGGGTTGGCGAGCTCGAGGCGAGCCTTACCGAGGAGGATGAGGTCCAGGTCACCATCCGGTGTGAAAGGGTAAGTCCCGTCGATCTCGATGGCTGTACCGGTTCCAACCAAATT
>PVMS01139902.1_pt1 | contig 15255 bp, 17 predicted proteins | sample 1853461 | NCBI WGS metagenome assembly PVMS01 (sample SAMN08582032, study PRJNA380276) | Marine sediment metagenome, whole genome shotgun sequencing project. | isolation source: ocean sediment barecode stripped | collected 2017 | reverse complement strand
TCGCTCGCTGGAGGAGGAGATGAAGAACACACCGACCGCTCGCTTCGCTCGCTGGAAGAGAAGATGAACTGTCTCCACCCCCACGTGGAACTCAGGCTTCCCTAACCTCACCCGTATGCCTAGCAAAGTTCTGCTCGCGGAGCCGCGGGGATTCTGTGCGGGTGTCGAGATGGCCATCAAGGCGTTGACCTGGATGGTGCAGATCTTCGAACCGCCGGTCTACTGCTTTCACGAGATCGTCCACAACGCGGCGGTCGTGGACGCCTTCGAGCGGGCCGGAGTGGTGTTCGTCGAGGACGTGTCCGAGGTGCCCGAGGGAAGACCCATCATGCTCTCAGCCCACGGCTCCGCCCCGGAGGTCGTCACCGCGGCCGACGCGAGGGCCGCGGTTCTCGTCGTCGCGGTGGGTCCGCTGGTCACCAAGGTCCACCACGAGGTCCGACGCATGGCGAACAGGGGTTTCGAGATCATCTACGTCGGCCACGAGGGTCATGATGAGGCCGTCGGAGCGGTCGCTGAAGCGCCCACGGCGGTCACCCTGGTCGATCCCGGCGGCGGTCTCGGCGGCTTCGACCCCGACCCGACGGCGCCGGTGGCACTGCTGGCACAGACGACGCTCGGGATGTACGAATGGTCCGGGATCCTCGACGCGGCCACAGAGAGATATCCCGACATCTGGACCGCCCGGCGCAGCGACCTCTGCTATGCCACCACCAACCGGCAGACCGCCGTCGCGGTCCTGGCCGAGCGATGCGACACCATCCTCGTCGTCGGTTCCGAAAACTCGTCCAACACGCAGGCTCTGGTTCGGGTCGCTCGCAACGCGGGGGTGAACGCGTACCGGGTCGATGGCCCCGACGGTGTCGATCCGGAGTGGCTCAGGGACGCCGATGTGGTGGGGGTCACGGCCGGAGCCTCCGCTCCCGATCGCAGGGTGCAGGAGGTGATCCAGGCGATCGCGCCGACCGCCGGGGTCGAACTCGTCCGGGTCACCGAGGAGGATGAGTACTTCCCGCTTCCCCCTCGCTTGCGCAAATTCGTGCAGGTGCTCCAGTCACTCGTAGAGGGCGCCTACGCGTGCAGGACACCGGGACGCGCCGGGCCGATCGACGCCGACCGCGAGTGGGGAGCCACGGGCGCCCTGGAAACGCTGGACGTCTGACCGACTCTGCCGAGCACGCGCCTACTCGGCGCCGGTCGTCTCGCGTTCGGTCCTTTGGGCGACCACAGCAAGCACCGACACGACCACCTCGTCGATCGACAGATCGCTGGTGTCGATGAGCACCGCGTCGCCGGCGGGCTGCAGCGGCGAGGCAGTGCGGTTCGTGTCCGCCTCATCTCTCGCGTCCAGCTCCGCGGCGATGGTCTCGAGGTCCCTGCCGCCGGCTTCGGGATCACCGGCGCGTCGTGCCGCACGGATCTCCGGCCTTGCCGTCAGGAAGATCTTGGCATCTGCGTCGGGAAAGACGGCTGTTCCGATGTCTCTTCCTTCCACGACCGCGTGGTTCCCGTGAACCGCTACCCAGAGCCTTTGGAACGCCACGATCCGCTCCCGGATGGCCGGGTGTGCCGAAACCGTGCTGGAGTTCGCAGTGACCTCAGCCGACCTGACCTCGCTGCCGACATCCTTGCCCTCGACGTAGATCGTGCCCATCGAATACCCGAACTCGGTCCGATCGACGACGGCGAGCGCGGCGTCGGCGTCATCGGGCGACACGCCTGCTCCCAGGACGACGAGAGTCGCAGCGCGGTACGTCGCTCCGGTATCGAGGTAGGCGAGGCCGAGGCGCGTCGCCACCGCCCGCGCCACCGTGCTCTTCCCGACTCCGCCGGGGCCGTCTATCGCGATGACCACAAAGCCTCCAGATCGTCGTAGAACGACGGCCAGGATACGGCGGCGGCCGACGAGCCGAGCACCGTCACCGGTCCGGTTGCGCGCGTGGCCGCAACCGCGGCCGCCATCGCGATCCGGTGGTCGCCGCCTGCTTCTACGGTACCGGCATCGAGCCTGCCGGTTCCCAGGATCTCGAACCCGTCGGTGGTCGCCTCGGCGCCACCCCCGAGCGCTCGGATCATGTCGACCGTCGCGGCGATGCGATCGCTCTCCTTGGCTCGCAGTTCACCGGCGTCGCGCACCACGGTGATACCCGTTCCATAGGCGGCCACCACCGCCACGAGGGGCAATTCGTCGATCGTCGGGGCCACGATCTCGCCGAGCACCTCGGTCGATCCCAGTTCGTTGCCCTCGACGACCACCGTGCCGATCGGATCGCCGTGGATGGCACCGGTCACCTCGGCCGAGATCGTCGCCCCCAAGGCTTCGAGGATCGTCAGGAATCCGATGCGCCCCGGGTTCAACGACACCCCCGGGGTGGCCACGATGGCCCCGGTCATGATGGCGGCCGACGCCCACAGGAAGGCTGCGCTGGACGGATCGCCGGGGATGTCGTAGCGAGCTGCAGGAACCGGGCCGGGATCGATCCGGAACCGGGTTGGGGTCATTCGATTCCCGAGACCCAGAGTGGCCAGCCAACGTTCGGTGTGGTCTCGAAAGCCCGGTGGCCCATCGATCTCGGATGCCCCCCGGGCGCGGATGGCCGCGAGCTCGAAGGCAGATCGAACCTGGGCTGACGCGAGATCGGTTGTGACCGACGTGCCCGACAACTCGGATCCACCGGTTCGAATCGGCGCGGTGCCCTCGGCCGTCATGTCGACGGTGGCTCCGAGGGCCGTCAGCGTGGGAAGCAAACGGCGCATCGGTCGTCTGCGCAGTGAACCGTCTCCGGTCAGGGTCACCCGGAACCGGGCGGACGCCAGCGCGCCGGTGAGGAGACGCATCGTGGTGCCGGAGTTCCCGCAGTCGATCGGGTAATCCGGTGCATGCCAGGAGTCCGGACCGGGCGAGAGGTATCTGTTCCCGGTCCGGCGCACGCCGAGGGCTTCGATCGCGGCTGCGGTGGAGCTGACGTCGGCGCCCGGACCCAGGCCTTCGATCCGGCTCTCCCCTGTGGCGAGGGCGGCGAGGATGAGGGCCCGGTGGGACAAGGATTTGTCCCCCGGAACGTTGGCGGCCGCCCGGAACGCACCTTCCGCGGGCTCCACGACACGCACCCCATCACCCACTCGCGATCTCCCTCCCGGCGGCGTACAGCGCTCGCACCTCGGTGACGCCGAGCACACGCCAGTCCCCGGGTTTCAACGTCGTGTCCCGGAGGGGACCGATCCCGGTACGCACGAGACGGATCACGGGGTGGCCGACGACGTCCATCATCCTCCGTACCTCACGTTTCCGTCCCTCGTTCATCGTGACCTCGACCAGCGATTCGTTCGCCCGCCGGTCGCGCACCCGGGCCGCGACCGCGACGGCGGGACCGTCGTCGAGTTCCACTCCGGCAACGATTCTCCGGATGTCGGCATCTCGCACGACACCCTCTACGAGCACGACGTAGGTCTTGTGGACACCGAACCGGGGATGGGTGAGGCGAAGGGTCAGATCGCCGTCGTTGGTGAGCAGGAGCAAGCCTTCGGAGTCGGCGTCGAGACGTCCCACCGGGAACACTCGCGTATCCGTCGGCACCAGGTCGACCACGGTGGCGCGCCCCTGGGGGTCGTCGGCCGTGCTCACCACACCGGGCGGCTTGTACAGCAGGTAGTAGACGAGGCCGGGTGCAACCGGAAGAGGGATCCCGTCGATCGCGACCTTCGACAGGGACGGGTCGATCTTCTGCCCGAGATGCGCCGGAGCACCGTCCACGTCCACCCGGCCCGCAGCGATCAGGACCTCGGCTCTACGACGCGAGGCGAACCCGGACCGGGCGATCAGCTTCTGGAGTCGCTCGATGATGCCTCCGGGCGAAACGGTCGCTCGAGCGTTTCGACGATCTCGGCCGCCGGGACGTGGTCGGCGAGGGGAGGGAGTTCGGCGAGGCTGTCGATGCCGAGACGTTCGAGGAACAGGTCGGTGGTTCCGTACAGCACCGCCTGACCGGAACCGGAGGCCCGACCGACTTCGACGACGAGTCCCCGCCGCTCGAGGGTATGGAGGGTCCGCTCGGAATCGACGCCGCGAATCTCGGAAACCTGCCCTCGCGAGACCGGTTGCTTGTAGGACACCACGGCGAGGGTCTCGAGAGCGGCGTTCGAGAGACGGGTCGCCTTCTCGGTCGCGGCGAAACGTTCCAGGTAGGGATGAGCATCCGGAACGGTGTACATGCGCCAACCGCCGCCGACGCGACGCAGCGTCACTCCCCTGCCGGCCTCGCGCAGCTCCTGTTCCAGTTCCTCGAGCGTCGCCGCGACGTCGTCGCGCGGGATCTCGAGTACTTCGGCCAACTCGGCTTCGGTGATCGGCTGTTCGGCGACGAAAAGCACCGCCTCGAGGATCGGCTTGCTGTCCATCAGGAAGGCTCCTCTCCGCGTACCAGTGCATCGAAACTCGATCGGGCGGCGGCGGCGTTGTACCGGATGTGGATCGGTGCCAGCCAATCGTCCTGGGTCACCCGCAGGATCCCCCATCGGCTGAGTTCGAGCAGACCGAGGAAATAGGCGACGACTTCGACCGACGTATCGCAGTGCGCCACCAGATCTTCGAAATCACTCTCGGCAGCGATCGCCATCCTGTCCTGGATGTCGAGGATCGCATCCTGGATGGACGGGAGCTCGAGGTCGAGATGGTCGACATCGGGATCCTCGCCGACGTCGGTGAACACGCGTTCGGCGATCGCGGCGAGCCCCGGGGCCGCGACCGGGAGTACGACATCGGGCGGCCGGGGGGTGACGTCGTCTTCGAGTCCCGCCACACGTCCGACGTATCGTTCGTTCGCCGCGATCCGATGGGCGAAAACCGCGGCCACGTCTTTGAACGTGAGGTTCATGAGAAGGCGGGCCAGCAGGCGGTCTCGCTCTTCGGCGAGCGCGAGTTCATCGTCGAGGTCGATGGGATGATCGTCGGGGAGGAGGCGCCGGGCCTTGAGTTGGATCAGGGTCGAGGCGATGAGCAAGAACTCGCTCGTGACGTCGAGATCCAGATCGTGCATCAGATCCAGGTACTCCAGGTACTCCGCGACGATGCCGGTGAGGCTCAGTTCGGTGATCTCGACTTGGTGCGAAGTGATCAACTGCAGGAGCAGGTCGAGCGGTCCCTCGAAGACCCGGGTCTTGATCTCGTAGGTCATTGCGGGATGATGGTATTCGCTTCGCCACGCCTCACGGTGTCACTCCGCGGAAAGTGAGTCGGCAGCACCCGGCGAAGACGACGGCCTCGTCATCCGTCGGCATCGATGAGAACCTGCCACCGGTCCGGATCCTCACCCTGTGGGGGCGGACCGGGGTGGAGGCGGGCGAAGTCGACGACCAGGGGTTCACAACCGGCCGCGGAGAGCTCAGCGGCTCCGATCGCGCCGTGATCACGGTAGGAGCGCATCCGCGCCGTCACCGGGAGATGGAAGCCGTCGAGCACCGTGGCTACCGACCGTGTCACCGCCCCCAGGTCGCTGGCCCTCTTGCCCACGTCGTGGAGCAACGCGGCGCGGACCGCGGCTGCGTCGCCGGGGAGGGCAGCTGCGACGCGATGTGCCACCTGGATCGCATGTCGCTGATCGGCCGGCCGCTGGTCCCAGAAGAGCCCGATGTTCCTCGCCGCGAGGTACGAACGAACGAGTTCTTGCTCGCCGGGTGTCAGCGGCCGCGCCGTGAGGAAACCGTAGAAGCGCTGCGCGAGGTGCCGGCCGTGGCGAAACCGGTCGCTCAGTGCTTCGACTTGCAGTCCACGCACAGCCGAGAAGTGGGTCGGAAAGCCATGCGATCGGCGCCGATCTGCTTGCCGCAGGCCGCGCAGATGCCGTACGTGCCGTCGTCGATCCTGGCCAGGGCAGCGTCGACGTCGGCGAGCATCGTCATCAACGAGTCGACGTGGCCGAGAACCTCTGTGCGTTCCGCCGTCGCTGCGCCGGCATCGGCGAAGGCGTCGCCATAGTCCACCTTGCCGGTCAGTTGCCCCGTTTCGTCGGCACCCAGTTCGTGCAACTGATGCACCAGCTTGGCCCGTTCTTCGGTCAACGCAGACCTGGCTGCGACCGTATCGATCGTCGTCGTCATGGGCGACTCCTCGTGTCGCTCGGTGGGAATCCCTCTACCCGGCGCGTGGATGCGCTGTGATGAACACCTCGTAGAGGTGCCTGGGAGACACACGCGTATAGACCTGTGTGGTTGAGATACTAGCGTGACCGAGCATCTCTTGGACGGTTCTCAGATCGGCACCCCCCTCGACCATGTGGGTGGCCGCGGAGTGGCGCAACACGTGCGGAGACAGCTTCCCCTCGGGAATACCCGCTCTGTGTCCGTTCCTTCGGACGATCAACCACATGCCCTGGCGGCTCAGCGGCTCGCCTCGTGAGTTGAGGAACAGCCGGCCGGGGTCCGGTTTGCCCCGTCTGAGTTCCATCCTGACGGGGAGATATCGTTCGATGGCCTCCCGGGCGTATCTCCCGACCGGCACGATCCGCTGCCTGTCCCCCTTCCCGGTCAGCAGTGCCGTACCCGAGTCGAGATCGACGTCGAGTACCTCCACTTCGACGGCCTCGCTCACCCTGCATCCGGTCCCGTACAGGAACTCGAGCAGGGCGCGGTCGCGGATACCGAGCATCGCTTCGGAATCGACGGCGTCGAGAAGTCGCTCGATCTCTTCGAAGGTCAGCGCCTTGGGCAACAACTCACCGCGCCGGGGCGTGTCGACCAGGAGCGTGGGATCCTGATCCGCGAGCCCCTCCGCAACGAGGAAGCGGTGGTAGCCACGTATCGCTGCGATCTTGCGCGCGATCGTGCTCGCCGCCAACCCACGTTCGTGCAGGCTCTTCACGAAACCCGAGACGGCCTCGGGATCCGGCGCCGCAGCGAGGGCCCCCACGTAGGACAGGTACTGCGAGAGATCGCGGCGGTAGGCCGCCACGGTGTTGGCCGCGAGGCCGCGCTCGGAGCGGAGTGCGACGAGGAATTCCTCACCGTCCGGAGGCAACCGGTTCATCGCCGACGCGCCGCCAACAGGATCCCCACGACCGACTTGGCGTCGCAGATCGTTCCTTCCGCCACGAGATCCACCGCCGCGTCCAGAGACATGGTGTGGATCTCCGCATGGCTCTCTTCAGCGCCGACCGGCTGGGATGGCACCTCCCGTAGGTCCGTCGCGAGATAGATGATGATCCGCTCGTCGGTGAAGCCGGGCGCCGTGAAGATCGCGGTCAACATCTCGAGGTGGTCGGTGGTTCGGCCGATCTCCTCTTCGAGCTCTCGGATAGCGGCAGGTTCGGGATCTTCGCCGATGACGTCGAGCTTGCCTGCCGGGATCTCGAGCAGCGGTCTGTCCAGCGGGGCGCGGAACTGCTCGATCAGGATCACGTCACTACCGGCGATGGGCACGACCGCTACCGCGCCCGGATGACGGACCGCCGCCCGCACGAGGGGAGCACCGTCGGGTGCGAGGAAGTGGAGAGTGTCGAGCCGGAGAAATGCGGTACGGGCGATCGTCCTGGTGCCGAGGAGGCGGAACTCTCCCACCTCAACCGGACGTCCTTACGGATGCGATGTTCACATGGTCGACATCGTCCCCGCGGTGGGATCGGCGGTACTCGAGTGCGGCCTCAACGAAACCCGAGAACAAGGGGTGCGGCGCGTCCGGGCGCGACTTGAATTCGGGGTGGAATTGCGACGCGATGAAATACGGATGATCCGGGATCTCGATGATCTCGACAAGCCGGTCGTCCGGAGAAACCCCCGACATCGAGAGGCCGGCCTCAGCGAGTTCGCGACGGTACCGGTTATTGACCTCCCAGCGATGTCGGTGACGTTCGTAGATGACCGGCTCGCCGTACAGCCGTGCGGCGAGGGAGCCGTCGGCGAGTTTCGCCGGGTAGATACCGAGGCGCATGGTTCCACCCATGTCTTCCACATCGGCTTGATCCTCCATGAGGTCGATGACCGGATGGCGGGAGGTCGGGTCGAATTCTGAGCTGTGGGCGTCGCGGTAGCCGAGCACGTTGCGAGAGAACTCGACAACTGCGCACTGCAACCCGAGGCACAGTCCCAGATACGGGACGGCGCCCTCACGGGCGTGACGAGCCGCCTCGATCTTCCCCTCCACCCCGCGGATCCCGAAACCGCCCGGCACGAGGATGCCGTCGACGCCGTCGAGATAGGACGCAGCGAGCAGGCCGTCGACGACCTCCGAGGGAATCCACCGAATCTCCACTTCCGTGCGATGCTCTGCCGCTGCGTGGCGCAGGGCCTCGACGACGGACAGGTAGGCGTCGGGAAGCTCCACGTACTTGCCGACGAGGCCGATCGTCACGGTCTTTGTGGGTGCGTCCATCCGCTCGACCATCGCGGCCCAGGACGTCAGGTCCGGCGGATCGGTCTCGATGCCGAGAACCCGGCAGACGACGCTGTCGAGACCGGCCTCGCTGAGCGTGAGCGGAACCCCGTAGATGTTCGAGGCATCCACGGCGTTGATCACGGCGTCGACATCGACATCGCAGAACAGGCTGATCTTGCGCGTGGCCGCATCGTCGAGCGGGCGATCCGAACGTACCACGATCACCTCGGGCAGGATCCCGCGGGAACGAAGCTCGGCCACCGAATGCTGGGTCGGCTTCGTCTTCAACTCTTCACTCATCGCGAGGTACGGAACCAGCGTCACATGGATGTAACACGTGTTGCCGGGTCCGAGGTCCTTCTTGACCTGGCGGATCGCCTCGAGGAAGGGCAGGCCCTCGATGTCACCGACGGTGCCGCCCACCTCGGTGATGACAACGTCGACGTCGTCGTCGCCGAGCTTGCGGATCCGGGCCTTGATCTCGTTCGTGATGTGCGGGATGACCTGGACGGTCGCACCGAGGTAGTCGCCCTGACGTTCCTTTCGGATGACGCTCTGATATATCGACCCGGTGGTGACGTTCGAGTCGCGGCTGAGGTGCTCTCCGGTGAAACGTTCGTAGTGACCGAGGTCGAGATCCGTCTCCCCCCCGTCGTCGGTCACGAAGACCTCACCGTGTTCGAACGGGTTCATCGTTCCCGGATCCACGTTGATGTACGGGTCGAGTTTCTGGAGGATCACCCGCAGGCCTCGCGCCTCCAACAATCGCCCGAGGGACGCCGCCGTGATGCCCTTGCCCAGGCTCGAAGTCACCCCTCCGGTGACGAATACGTGTTTTGTCACGGCTCGCTCCACCTCGGAAGGCCGCATTGTATCCGCGATCTGCGACACAATCGGGATACCAGATTCTGTCACCGCTTCGCCGCCAGAGTGAGCAGCTCCGCCGCATGGTCGCGGCCTTTGTCGCTGCCGGGAAGGCCCGCGAGCATCCGCGACAGCTCTTCGACCCGTTCCTCTCCTGCGACGGCTCGGACCGACGCTCGGTTGCCGTCGCGGGTGACCACGAAATGCCGGTCCGCGAAGGCGGCGACCTGGGGAAGGTGGGTCACACACAGAACCTGGCGGGATACTGCCAGCGCCGCCAGCTTCCTCCCCATCGCCAGCGCGGTGGTGCCGCCGATCCCGGCATCGATCTCATCGAACGCGACCACGTCCGCGTCCTCGGCGCCCGCGGCGAGGCGCAGCGCGAGCACGAGGCGACTCAGCTCCCCGCCGGACGCGACCCGGGACACCGGTCCCGGTGGGAGCGCGGCATCGGAGGCGAACGCCAGAGTGATCCGATCCGCGCCGCTTGCCGCGAGATCCGCGCGCTGCACGTCGAGCACCACGACCGGATCGGAGAATCCGAGGTCTCGGAGATGACCAACCGCGGAGGTGGCGAGACGAGCACCGGCCTCGACGCGCGCGGCGCGGAGGTCTTCGCCGGCAGCCTTGGCCTCGACCAATGCGCCCTGCTCTTCCGCCTCGAGCTCCCCCGCTTGTCGCAGCAGACCGTCGAGTTCCGCCGCCCGGGCCGCGGCCTCCTTCCCGAAATCGAGGATCTCGTCGAGCGTGTCGCCGTACTTGCGACGCAGATCACCGAGGAGAGCGAGCCGGTCCTCCACCGCCGACAGCGCTGCGGGATCGCGTTCCAGGGCATCCGCCGTGCGGCTGATCTCGGCATTCAGATCCGAGAGCAACGTCGCCGCCTCACCGGCCTGCGCGGCGAGATCCCCGAGCGAGGGATCGGTGCGGGCGGCGACCCGCAGCTCTCGGGCCGCGGTGTCGATCCCTCCCAGCGCACCCTCTTCGCCGGAGGCTCTTCCGGCGGCGGAGAGGTGTTCCCCCAACGTCTCGACGTTGCGTAGGCGGGTCGCCTCGGTCTCGAGCCTGGCATCCTCACCGGACGCGAAGCCGGCGTCGGTGATCTCGGCCGTCTGGAACCGAAGCATCTCGAGCTCTCGTTCCAACGCCCTTCGATCACCGCCGAGGGTTCCCAGCCGCCGCCGCACTTCCATGAGGCCTTCCCAGGCCTCCGAGTAGCGAGAGCGAGCCTCCCGACCGGCGGATTCGAGCGACTCATCGACCAGGGCACGGACCGCCTGGGGCTCGGCGAGGAGCATGCGATCCTGCTGACCCACGATGTCGATGGAACTTTCGGCGCGCTCGGCGAGGGCGCGCGCCGGGGCCATGGACCCGTCGATGTACGCCCTGGACTTCCCACCACCGATCCTGCGACCGAGCACGATCTCCTCGCCGCCGAGGATGAAACGTCCTTCCACGAAGGTTTCGTCACCGAACGGGCCCACCTGATCCTTCCGGGTCTGTTCTCCGCTGAGGAGCCGAAGGGCCCCCAGGAGCAGGGTCTTGCCCGCGCCCGTCTCACCGGTCACCACGACGAGGCCGGCCCCGGGTTCGAGGCGCGCAGAATCGATGAGGCCCAGGTTCGTGACGGCGATTTCTTCGAGCATGGAGTCCTGTTGAGGGTAAGCGCCATCGGGCGGGAACACGTCGGACACCATAGAGGCGGGCTCGGACGCGAATGCGTGGCACCATGGGCGGCCATGGATCCGACCGCCCACACCCCCCATGCTGAATCGCCGACCGTCATCGTGTCGCGACGGGTCCTCCCCGGTGCGGACGCTGCCTTCCAGTCGTGGGCGTTGCGGATTCGAGATGCGGCGCACGGCTTCCCCGGTTACCGGGGCGCCGAGAGCCAGCCACCCGACGCCAATCACCCCGATGAGTGGGTGACCGCTTACTCGTTCGCCACGGCCGACCAACTCGACGCCTGGCTGACTTCGTCCATTCGCGCTGCGCTCATCGACGAAGTCACCGAACTCCTCGCGACACCGCCACGAGAACAGCGAGTCGCCGGGCTGCGCCTCGCCCCCGAACCGGTGACCGCGGTGTTCTCCCAGCGAGTCCGGCCCGGAAGCGAGGCCGCATTCGAGGAGCTCTTCGCCGATGTGGCGACCGTCTTGCGCACGTTCGACGGCTTTCTGGCTTCCGACGTGCTCACCCCGGTCGACGGTGTCCAATCCGACCACGTCGTCGTGGTGGCATTCGGCTCACGCCGCCAACTCGATGCGTGGCTCGAAGCTCCGCAACGACGGGAATGGCTCGAGCGCATCGAACCGTTGATCGAAGGCGACCGGGAGATGAGCGTCGTTGGCGGTTTCGGGGGATGGTTCTCCGGGAACAAGGCTCATCCGGCGGGTCCAGCCCGGTGGAAACAGGCGGTGGCGGTCCTGCTCGCGCTGTACCCAACGGCACTCTCCGTCGGCTGGATCCTCCGCACGGTGGCCCCCGACCTCCCGTTCGCCGTGAGCATGCTCATCGCGAACATCGTCGGTGTGGCCGCGCTGACCTGGCTGCTCATGCCTCTCGTAACGAAGGCACTCGCCCCCTGGCTCAGCCGCTGATCGTCGTTGCGAGCCCTGGTTGTTCTCAGCCACACTGGTTGTCGCTCCCAGCCCACAGTTCGTCGTCTCCCGGGCCTACCCGTTCGAACTGTGGGCCCGCAGCGACACTGGCTGTCGTTGCGAGCCCAGGGTTCCCAGCTACATTCAGGCGTGGTCGAGGCCGAACTGGTGGCGGACGGCTTGGGGGAAGGGGTGCCTGCCGAGGGTCAGGAAACGGATCCGCTCGGCGCCGCGGCGCACCTCGATCGAACCGCCCGGTTCGACCAGGCAGACCTCCCGGCCGTCCACGTTCACCCGCGCCGGCCGGTCGATCTCCACGGTGACCGAGATGATGGCTTCAGGAGCCAGGATCAACGAACGGGAGAGCAGACTGTGGGGAGCAACCGGGGTCAAGACCAGGGCGTCGATCTCCGGATCCACCACCGGCCCGCCCGCGGAGAGCGAGTAGGCGGTGGAACCCGCGGGCGTGGCGACGATGAGCCCGTCGGTCCGGTACCGGGCGAAACGGCGGCCGTTGATGGTGACCGCGATCTCGATGATGCGCTGGCTGAGGACCTTCTCGATCACCACGTCGTTGACGGCGTCGACGGTCGTGTCGCCACAGGTGACCTCGACCGTCATCCGATCGATGATCTGGAGGTGGTTCGCCGCGATCGCCTCGGCGAGCAGGCCCAGTTCGTCGATCTCGAACTCGGCGAGGTAGCCGACGCGCCCGACGTTGACACCAGCGATGGGGATCCTCCGCCGTAGTGCGAGCCTCGCCGCCCGCAGTACGGTGCCGTCGCCACCGACACCGATCACCGCTTCGACCTCCTCGAGGGGTGCGTCCTCTCCCGTCGAGATCGCGCGGATCCCCATCTCCTCGAGAAGCCCGGCGAGGCGTCCGGCGACTTCGATCGCCTGATCCTTCTCGTCGTGGACGACGAGAGCGACGGTTCTCATCTCAACTCCGTCCCTCCACCACCGCTTCGATTCTGTCATCGTTGATCGCGACCCGACCGCGCCGGGCCCACAGTAGGAACTCCGTGTTCCCGGTGGCGCCGGTGATCGGCGAGGCGGCGAGATCGACCGCTCCGACGCCGGAGGCTTCGAGACCCTCGATCGCGCGGTCGATGGCCTTCCGGTGAAGCGAGGGCTCCCTCACGATGCCACCGCGCCCAACCTGTTCCTTCCCGACCTCGAACTGGGGTTTCACCAGGAGGATCCAATCGGAGAGCGGGCCGCCAAGGCCCGCGAGTTGCGGCGCGACCAGGTGCAGCGAGATGAACGAGAGATCGGCCACGATCACATCGAACGGGGCGCCGAGGTCGGTGGCGTCGGCGTGTCGGATGTTCGTCCTTTCGATCACCGTCACCCGGTTGTCCTCTCTGAGCCTCCAGTGGATCTGACCGTAGCCGACATCGAGGGCGACCACCCCGGCAGCACCGCGCTGGAGCAGGCAATCCGTGAACCCCCCCGTCGACGCGCCGACGTCGATGGCACGGCGGCCCGCGACGTCGATCTCGAACCGATCGAGGGCGGCGTCGAGTTTCCGGCCACCCCTCCCCACGAACCGGTCCGGCGGGGCTACGAGCGACACCCCGTCGGCGGGAGCGACGAGCGTGCTCGCCTTGGGCACCGCGATCCCACCGACCCGGACGAGACCGGCGTCGATGGCGCGCTGAGCCGCGGCGCGGCTCGGAACCAGTTTGCGGCGCACGAGCTCGGTGTCGAGTCGGCGCCGACTCAGCGGTCGCGTCCCGTCGTCACGTCGCCGCGCTCCTCGGAGTCGTTGAGGGCCGACTCGAGGCGGTCGGCGAGCTCTTCGGCGAGCTCGGGAGCGTCGGCCGGATCTGCCGAAGCAAGTTGCTCCTCCAGTTCTTCCGACACCGAACGACCAGCGGGGTCCGGTTGGGTGGGGTCTTTCATGAGGGCATTATCCCCGCACCGACGTCGACAACGTGAATTCTTCGCCGGTTCACAGGAGGGAGCCCGGTAGGTCGGCGATCGAAGCCAGCACCAGATCCGGTTCCAAATCGGCGGGTACGTCGTTCGGGTCACCGGTCACACCGGAGAGCACGAGGATCGTTCCCCAGCCTTCGGCGGTGCCCATAGCGAGGTCGGTTTCGGGTCGATCACCCACGACCCACACGCGACCGGTTCCAACCCGCTCCCTGACCAGAGCCCGCATCGGTGGGTGTGGCTTGCCGCAGGCGACGGGGACGACCCCGGTCGCCGTCTCGACGGCAGCAACGATCGATCCGGCGCCGGGGTACAGACCCTCCGGCGTCGGGTACGTGTTGTCGAGGCCCGTGGCCACGAACAGGGCGCCGGTGCGGATGGCGAGCACTGCCGCGGTGAGGCGCTCGTAGCTGAGCGAGGTGTCGAGTCCGACGACCACCGCATCGGCAGACGTCCGATCCGCCGTGATCTCGATGCCGTTCGCCGCGATCGCGGCCGCGAGGTCGGCGCCACCCAGGACCAAACACCGTCGCGCTCTGCCGGTCAGGTACTCCGCCGTCGCCATTGCCGAAGTCACGATCGCTTCCCGGTCCGTGACATAACCGGTGCGCTCTTCGATGTGGCGCTGCACGGTCTCCACCGATTTCGTCGAGTTGTTCGTGGCGAAGACGAGGCGGTGCCCCGCGGCCTCGAGCGCGACAAGGGCTTCGGCCGCTCCTGGTATGCCATGGCGATCGACGTACAAGACCCCGTCCAGGTCGAACACCAGCGTCGCCGGTTTGGCACTGCCTCCCCGTCCGGCTACAACTCCTGCCATGTTCACTCCGTTCCCCGGGCTCCTGTTCGACCCGGACACCATCGCACCATCCAGCGGCGCAACAACCAGTCCGCCCTACGACGTGATCAGCGCCGACGACCGCACCGCCCTGGTCCGATCCTCGCCGTACAACGTTGCCCGTTTGCTCCTGCCCGAAGGCGGGGAGGAACGCTACCAGCAGGCGGCGGCAGCTCTCCGCGACTGGCGCGCCGCGGGGATCCTCCGCACCGATCCGACACCGAGGTTCTACATCTACGAGATGACCTACACCTCGGAACAAGGCGCACAGCAAACGGCCCGGGGGGTGCTGGGCTCGCTCATCGTGGAGCCGCTCGGAGATCGCATCGTCGGCCACGAAGAAACCATGGCCAAACATCGCGCGGACCGTATGGCCCTCCTCTCGTCCACCGAAGCCAACCTCGACCTCATCGTGGCGCTGTCCTCCGCTCCGGACCTCGCCCCCCTCCTCGAGCCGACGGGCGAACCCCGACTCGAGTTCGACGCCGGTGGGATCCACCATCGCCTCTTCGATGTGACCGAGCCGCAGCAGATCGCCGCGATCGCCGCATCAGTGGCCGCGCACGGCGAGGCCAGCGCCGCCGGACACCACCGCTACACGACGGCACTCGCCTACGCCGCAGAGCGCGATCCCGATCATCGGGGCGGGC